>VMHT01198782.1_pt1 | contig 11888 bp, 19 predicted proteins | sample 4693611 | NCBI WGS metagenome assembly VMHT01 (sample SAMN12280063, study PRJNA550983) | marine metagenome | isolation source: seawater sampled from same location over 5 years 0.02-0.2 micron viral filtrate | place: USA: collected off the coast of southern California halfway between the port... ...
CTACGGCTTTAGCGCATCTGCAAGTGACATGATCAGCGCATCCAATAGTTTATATCTTTCAGGTGGTGATACTATTTATGAATTAGCAGTACCGCAAGGTATTGGCGCAGCGGTGTACCTGCATTTACTTGGCAAAGGTGCAACCTCGACAGTACGAATTGTTTTAGCATAGGAGCATAGCATGGCATCATTTAAAAATTTAGTTAGCACAACATCCGCACAAATATCCTCTGGTGGTACAATTACAGGAGACTTAGTTATAAATGGAGATCTCCAGGTTGATGGCGGTGGATCATTGAGCTTCGATGAGATAGTACAAGGTACACAAGTTGTAGAAATCACTAATACAGAAGCATTACTGGTACGCAAAGCGTCAGATGGTGGTGATGTATTTATAGTAGACACAAGCAATATGGATGTTACTGTAAATGGGGCAAAAAACACTACTACTTTTTCAGTTACTAATAATTGGTCTACTACAAACGATTATATAAGAATAGCATTAAATGATGCAACAATACGTTCTACAGTATTAGATAGTGGTGCAAGAAATTTAATATTAGCACCTTTAGGTAATGATGCTTTGACTCTTCATTCTACAAGTGGAGGAGTAATTACGGCTAACATCGGAGGAGCATTAGGTGTCGGCACTAGCTCCCCCACAAATCAAGGAAGTGCATTACATATATACCAGAATCATGCAAGTAACAATACTTTCTTAACTGTAGAATCAGATGGTGCAAATGCTTCTGCATATATTGATATTGATACTGCGGCTGATAGAGATGGGTTTATAAGATTTAAAGAAGCTGGTACAGACAAAGCAAGTATATTTAACGATGCAAGTGCAGATTCTCTTGTATTAACAGATGGAGCTAATTCAAATACTGTTTTTATAAAGTCAGATTCGGTTGGCATTGGTGCAACGCCATTATCAGCTTTAATGATTCAAACTACAAATGCTTTAGATGTTACTACTGCTCCTACTGGTTCAATTAGTTTTGGTTCTCCAAGTTCAACTCTTCAAGGTGCAATTTCTGGAAGGCAAACTTCTAATACAACAGCATTGCATCTTATGGGTAGTGGAGCAGATGGTAATACAAGTGGAGATATGATTTTTAATGTAAGAGAAAATGATAACTCTACCTTTGCAACTCTTACAAATAGTGCATTTAAGTTTCAACATTTTTCTACTGATTTAGTTACAATATTACGAAATGGTTCGGTTGGTATTGGGGTTTCAACTATGGAATCTACTGGTGGAGGAGTTTCTCAACTACAAGTTGAAGGTACTACCCATGAAACAAGTTCGGTAAGCATTACAAGGAATGCTAATTCTGCTAATGCTGGATATTTAACTTTTTCTAAATCCAGAGGCACATCGGTTAATTCTGATACTATTGTTCAGGATGATGATGCTATAGGAAGTATATTATTTGCCCCAGCAGATGGAACAGATAGAAATAGTATATCTGCATCTATTCAAGGAGCTATTGATGGTACTCCGGGTTCTAATGATGTTCCCGGTCGACTTGTTTTTTCAACAACTGCTGATGGAGCTAATTCTGTTACTGAACGAATGAGAATTACATCTGCTGGCAATGTTGGTATTGGATCAAGTCCAGCAAGTTATACTGATGCAATTTCAACTTCACAAACTTTAAGCGTAGGAGAAAATCAAGATTCATCAGATAAATTAGCTAGTATACAAATTATAGGAAGAGGTGTAGATAGTACAGATGATTTAGGGGCATTAGAATTTATTAATACAAGAAGTAGTTCTGGAGTTGTAGCTTCTATTGTTGGTGGTCGCTATAATGGTGGTTCAGTTGCAGATGGTAGCCTTTCATTTAAAACAAAAAATGGCAGTTCATTTACAACTAAAATGACCATTAACGATGTTGGTAATGTTGGTATTGGAACTGACAGTCCTAGCACAAATCTCCATCTTTATAGTGCCGAAGATTACAACCCAACGCTAACTATTGAAAATGCTCATGCTGGTAGTAGGTCTCCATTTTTGTCTTTTAAGAAAACAAGTTCAAGTCCAGCGAATAATGATAAAATTGGGCAAATACAGTTTAATGGTAATGATGCAACTGGTTCATCAAGGCTTATGGCATTTATTGAAGGATACACTCCAGATGTAACTGGTGGAGCTTATGATGGTGCATTTAGGTTTAGTCAAATGATAAATGCAAGTCAAACAGAAGTTATGACTATTACTGGTGGCAATGTTGGTATTGGAACTACAAGTCCTTCAGAAGCTCTTGAAATAAACAAAGCTGGAGCAAATCTAAAAGTAGTATCTGATAATAATGTTTATTTATCTCTGGATTCAACACAAACGAATGGAGATGAGTGGCAGATATTTAATGCCAATAGTGGTGCAACATCTACGCTACAATTTAAAAATATAGACCAATCAAAACTTGTAATGTTGATGGAGGAGTCTGGCTTGATTGGTATTGGAACCGCAAGTCCTTCAGATTATGATGCTGGAGGAAATAATCTTGTTATTTATGAAAATGGAAATTCTGGAATAACTATTGCTTCAGCTACAACTGGAATAGGAGCAATTCATTTCGCAGATGGCACAACTGGAGCAGAAGCGTATCAAGGAATTGTTAGATATAGTCATTCCGACCATAACCTTCAGTTTGGAGTTGCTGGTACTAATTACAGATTTAAACTTGATAACAACTCCAGAATCTCACTTTCTAATAATGATAGTGGTGGTACAGGAGGAAGAGATGGCACAACTGGGAATACCATATTTGGATATAATGCTGGAAATGTAAATAGTGGTGCTGTAAATAATACTTTTATAGGTCATGTTTCGGGAAGTGGCTCTATAGATGAAGGTGACAATAATACTGCTGTAGGTTGTGAAACGCTACAAGCTCTAACAACTGCATCTGGCAATCAAGCTATTGGTTCATATAGTGGATTTAGCATTACTACAGGAGGCAATAATGTCTTAATTGGTAATGATACAGGTTTTGCAATGACAGGAACTACAGATACAGTTCTTATCGGTCATCAATCTGGAACTGCAATAAACAATACAGGAGCAAATGGAAGCGTTGCTGTGGGTTCTCAATCACTTAAAGCATTGACTTCGGGTGCTGGTAATATAGCAGTAGGATATACAGCATTAAATTCCTGTACGTCAGGTGGTTCAAATGTAGCTATAGGTGACACAGCTTTGAGAGATATAGTAACTGGTGGAGCAAATGTAGCCATTGGTAGAAATGCTGGTCAAGCTTTAGGTGCTGGTGAAAATGGAAATATTCTTATTGGTATGGCATCTGGTCAAGCATTAGACGAAGGTACTAGTGGGCTTATTGATAGCAATATAGCGATAGGAAAGGATTGTTTTACTGGTGGGAATCTTAATACTGCATCTACATCAGTTTTAGGAAATATTGCGATAGGTACAGATGCCTTAAATAGCACTGGTACAAATGCACAAACAGGAACAATAGCTATTGGTCATAATGCCCTTACAGCATTGACTTCTGGTGCTAGTAACACAGCAGTAGGCTATCAATCTATGGATGCAACTGATAATGGAAGTTATAATACTGCTGTAGGATACACATCTTTAAGTGCAAATTGTGGAGATTCTAATACTTGCATAGGGTATGCATCTGGTTTACTTATAACAGGCTCTATGAATACTACGATAGGTACAGATGCTGGGAATGGTATTACTTCTGGTACAAATAATGTAGTCATTGGTAAAGGTTCAGATACGGATGATGCTACAGCAACAAATCAAACAGTAGTTGGATATGCCACAACTGGAGTAGCAGATAATTCAGTAACACTTGGTAATGCAGATGTAACTGATGTGTACATGGCACAAGATAGCGGTGCAACAGTTCATGCTGATTATGTACTATCTCAAGGCAATCAGGACAATACAGCCAATACAATGTCCTCTCCATATTATAGATTTGATGGTGTAGATGATAAAATTGATTGTGGTAATAATTTTGATTTTTCTTCTGGAGATTTTGCAATATCTGCTTGGGTATATGCTGATCTTAATCATGTAAGTGGACATGGAATAGTTGGAATAAGAACAAGTGGTTCAGCAAATACAGAAGTTCAATTATACATAGATACTGATAATAAGATAAAATCATGGAATGGGTCTAACAATGTTGCTTCTACTGCAACTATATCAGACCAAAAATGGACTCATATTGTAATGGTTCAAAGTGGTGGTAATAAATTATTTTACATTAATGGTGTATTAGATAGCACACACTCACAATCAAATGGAAGTTCTTTAACTGAAACTTTAAAAATTGGGTATACAGGTTATTCAGCAGAATATCTTAAAGGTTCTTTATCTTGTGTGCAATTATATAATTTGGCTCTTACAGCTACAGAAGTAAAAGAACTATATAGTGGTGCAAGTGTACCTTATAAATACAAAGGTGCAAATCAGACTGAAATAATTACTAATGGTGATTTTAGTTCTACTGTTAGTTCGGCTTATGGTGGTTGGTCTTATGATAGTGGAAACAATGAAGTGGATTTTGATTCGTCAACTGGTACAGCAGAATCACAATTAGGAATTGTAGCAAGTGATTGGACTAATGGTAAAAGGTATAGAATTACTTTTACTGTTGCTAATGTTTCATCGGGAGCATTAAAAATTAAATTTACTACTTCAACAGATGTTGTAGCATATGCAGATTATACCAATGGTACACATTCAGTAGAATTTACTGCTCCGACTACAGCTTCAAATGACATTACTGTTTCTGCAAAAAACGCAAGTGGTGGTGGTGCAAGTGGTAGCTTGACAAATATATCAGCAGTACCAATCGGTGCAGTAGCTGAATACGATGGTAGTGGAGTAACTAATACTAAGTGGTATGATAAGTCTGGTAACGAATTACATGGAACAGTTTCAGGAGCTACAGATGAGAATACCGCTGGTGCTCCAGTTGTATCAGAGAATTATCCAGCGTTTTTAGTACAACCAAATGCAGAACAAAATAATTTAGCTGTAGATACTAATGTAGATATTGTTTTTGATGTAGAGAGATTTGACCAAGGCTCTAATTTTGCTTCTAATACTTTTACTGCTCCAGTTACAGGAAAGTATTTTTTGAATTTTAGCCTTTATGGAAAAGCTGTGGATAGTGCTTCACCTTATATCCAAGTATATATCGTAACCTCCAATAGAACATATACTATGATTATTGATCCTGACGTTTTTGGACAAGATGCTACTTATTGGTCTTTTAGTAATAGTGCTTTAGCAGATATGGATGTAAATGATACAGCAAAAATACAAGTTTTCCAATCATCAGGAACAGCTCAATTAGATATAGGTAATTCATCATATTTTAGTGGACACCTCGTTTGTTAGGCGAAATAACCTATGCGAAATAACATAATACAAAGGACATAATAATGGATATTAAAAAAAGAACACTAACTGCAACTGAAGAGTCGGTGTTAAAAAATGATTTACTCGATGTAGAAGTTTGGGTAAATAATGCAATAGATGGCAAAGTTGCTAATTGCAAAAAACGAATGATTGCTGAGTGGTTACCAAAGCTATACGCTGATAAATCTGTGACTCAAATTCCAGCCAATGAAGATGATTTAATTGCTTTAATAGTTGCAAGATCAGATTATAAAAATAGATTTAATAAAGAAGAAAAACTTTAATTAACAAACAAGGAGTCGAAAATGGCTAAAAAAGAAAAAGAAAAGCCAGTCTTGAATCTCGATGGTAAGGAATACATCATAGAGGATATGACTGATTTACAAAAAGAAAAAGCAAGTGAAGTTGCTTTATATCAAAATCATGTAGCAGATGTTCAAAATAAGCTATCTACAAACGCTTTTATGAGACAGCAATTAGTTGAATGTGAAAAGGTATTTGTAGACAAACATCAAAAAGGTGTTAAAGAGCTAAAAGAAATGCTTAACGATGATCACTCACCACATGATCCTGGGGATGAAAACGACTAATGATTGTTAGACGATGCGCTCAAGATTTTGATGTAGTGATACATAAGAATACTAAGCCAGGAATGGTAAAGACGATTGCTATGGCTGATGGCACAAAGAAATCTTTGACCTATCCATCTGCTGCGAAAGATTATTTTTTGCTAGTGGATGGTGAAATAACTCAAAGATCCGATTCATTTGCTACGATAGAAACTGCTTACGTACAAGCATGTAAAGATAAAGGTTGTGATTCTCATGGGCGCATCGACATTTTTAAACATAAAATTATAAATAACAAGGTGGTGGATAGATGAAAAATCCATTAGCAACATTAGTGTCTTGGCAATATCGTACAGGACAATTAGATGGATGGACAGCGTATCACTTAGCAGCAGGTGCGTTTTTATGTAAAATATTCCAATGGTTAAGTTGGTCAGATTTTTGGTGTGTTATGGGTGTATTCATAATCGGTGTATTATGGGAGATATTTGAATGGTTTATTGAAGGCGATGAAGAAACCTATGGCACTAAAAAAGCATGGGCATACAATACGATGGCTGATATAGTGGTAGAAACTGGTATCGCATGGTGGATGGTCCTATGAACAAAGTAATAGAAAAATTAGATAATGGAGATTTTAAAGTTGTTAGTACGAGTTATGATATTCCTGTTAAGTATAAGTTGCAGCGGAAAAGGATGGATAATCGCAAGCATACCAGTCACACCACAGGATACAGCTACAAATACAGTTTTTATAGAGATCGTGGATGCTGATTCTACAGTACACTGGTATCATGGAAAAATTTATGATTATTCAAACTGGTGTTATGCTCATAATGCTTGGGAAGAAGTCGAGGTAAAGTGAGTGCGAAACCAGATACCGCTAGAAGTTATCGTGCTACTGTCCTTGATGATAATGCCATTGTTAGCATTAATCTTAAATGGTTGGCTCAGATTGGCGTTCTTATCGGAATGTTGGTATATGGGTATTGGCAAATTGAAAGCCGTATTAGAAAATTGGAAAGTAGTATTGTTGAAGCAAATGAACAAATTGGGGATCTACTTAATAAACATATCGTGGAAGAAAGGATTGAGAGAGAAGAGCTGGCAGAGAAAGTAGCGTTTTATGAAAAAGAATTTAATATTAATCCATTAAGTTGGGGCAAAAAACGAGGTAAGAAATAGTGGATTTTATGGCATTATATAGCGAAGCTGGGATGATAGGCGTAGTGGGAGCAATGTTTGTCTACCTTGTTGTTTCTTTATCCAACAAATCTGCACAACAGCAGGAAACATTAGAAAATTTAAAAATAGAAAACAAAGGCCAGTCGGAAACATTGCAAAATATGGAAGGAATGATCATAAAATTAATTAATAGATGGAATGCATCAGATGACAAACTAGATCGTAAGTTTGATGCATTAACTAAAGAAATCAATGACTTAGATAATCAAGTGTCTCGAATAGATGGTTCATTATCTAGAATAAATGGGAAACATTAATGAATACAATTAAAGTATGGAGTATCAGCGTAGCAAACTATTTTGTTGGCTTATCTGAAATACATGAGATGCTACAAATCGTAGTAAGTGCATTATCCATCATAGCTTTAATATTAACTATCAAAGGAAAGAAAAATGGACATTAAATCAATGCTAGTAAAAGTTGCTGAAGAGCAAGCAGATAAAATGAAAGATCAAGCTCTTGGCTACACACAGTCTGAAGAGTTTGCAGATAAAATGGCGCAGTTAATGAATGACAAGATTAATATCCCATTTGTTAAAGAAGAAAAAGAAGGCGAATTATTCAAAGAGTTTGCTGAAGTGGTCCAAGATTTAATCGCAGGTATCTTTAAAAAGTAAGACAGAATACGAAGGAGAGCATAATGCCATATGGTAAAGGAAGTTATGGATCTAAAGTTGGTAGACCTAAGAAAAAGAAAAAGAAGAAAATGAAGCGTGGGATGAAACGTGGTCGATAAAAAGCAAATGCGCGGCATCATTAATGATGTCTTACAGAAACTAGGTGATAAGTACGCAGATCCTAAAGCCTTAGACCTAGTATATAATACTGGTTTAGTTGAGTCAAAATACGTTTATCTAAAGCAAATCAAAGGTCCAGCAGTTGGTTTTGCTCAAATTGAACCTTGGGTTGGTATTTCTATGATTAAGGACTATTTGCAGTATAGAGAATCATTAATGAAAAAGGTAGCGGATGTTTGTAAGATAGATTGGAAATACTTTATTGATCCAAATGAAGAGGACTGGCGTTATATTTTAACAGTTAATATTGCCGCGCAGATTGTTTTTTGCAGATTACATTACTGGCGAGTACCTAAGTCACTACCAAGAACCTTGGAAGAACAAGCGCAGCAATGGAAAGTTTTTTATAACACTGCAAAAGGTGCTGGTACGCCAGAGAAATTTATTGAAATAGTTAAGAAATATGGATGATGCGCAGAAAATAGATAGATTAATTGACACAATGTTAGAGTTGAAAGAATTAGCTAGATCATTAGATGATCCACGTAATGATCCTGACACTATTGTAGCAACAATGCTTGCATTAATTATCTGCGTAGATATACCAGATGTCACCATTTTACCTACTAATAACATAGGAATTGCACTCGCATGAGTTATTTAACCGCATTTTGTAATATAACCACAGATCTTCAAGCAATCGTTAGTGATATAGATCGTTATGATCGCAAACGTGTACTAATGTCAAATTGGAGTAATCCTAGCTCAAACACATACAGACTAAGCAATACAGGATATATAGAAAATTTATACAAGGATGGAGTAGAAATGACGAAAGTTAACGATACTCCTAACGCAGATAACGAATTTAAATACTCTGAATCAACTGATTCTGTTGATTACTTTTTAGCATCTAGCTCAGTGGCTGCGCTTAATAGCAGTGTATTTGAAGCAGGTCAAGATTGGGAAGATTTAAAAACACGCGTAGTAAAAGAACAGGCTGATCACATGCGTAGTTATTTAAACAGACCTATCTACAAGCGTGGTAATTCTAATTATCAAGGCGCATCAGATAGGGCATATGACTTTATAGTAATTCGATGCAATGCGTTGTTAGCCTGCGCTGATTTGGTACGTAGTCAAGATTCAGAAAAAGCTGCGGAGCTTGATGAATTAGTTTTAGGTGAAGATGGTTTACTTACTAAGCTAAAAAGACGTGATTATGTTATGTGGCATGAAACATCTTTTAGAAGTGAATCTGGTGTAATACGTGAGGTTAGTGTAAATGGATCAACTACTGGATATATCGAAGATATTAAAATGTATGGACCACCTAGTACAGATTATGATGAGGTGCGTGTGGTCATTAGTACAGCAGGTACATTTAGTCCTGGAACTGCATCTACAGTTAAGTATGATGTTTTTACTAAGGATGACACTGGATTACGCAGGCATAAATCAGTAGATGCAGAAGTAATGAATGGTGACTATCAAGCACTTGCATATGGTGCGCTAATTCGCTTTCAAGCTGGTGTGTATACGCTAAATGACGAGTGGTCTATTACCTTTCAGTCAGATGATGTGCAGATGGGAACTGTGCGCAGTGGACAGATTTATAGATAATGGCGATTACCTTTACCAATGTAATTTATGATAGAGTCATTGACAACTTACATAATATTATTGCAAATGAATTTGGTATACAGATTTTTTATGATGAACACAAAGGCAATCAAAGTTTTCTTTTACAACCAGTATCTGATGATTTAAATGAGCAAATTAATACTGGTATTGTGCGAGATTATACAATTCTTATTAGTTATCAAGTAGACTTTGCAGGTAATTATACTAAAGAAAGTTTTAGACAAGTAAGTTTGGTTGCAGAAAGAATGAAAAGGCTTTTTTATAATAATAGAAACTATAGTGTCTCAGGAGTTCGACAGTTTTATAACGCTGTCATCGACTCTACTGTATATGAACGTGATGAAGATAATCCAGATCTATTACGTTCTGAAATGACTGCTGTAGTATCAGCTATGGAGATAATAGGATGATTTACAAAGCAAAAGAATCATATTTAAAACTAAAAAATAGTGAAAATTTTTGTGCGCATTGGAGTTCCAATAAACACAAATTATTGGTTGCAGGTTGTTCGGTAGAAATAACCAGCGTGCCGAAATCATTAGAAAAACATCTTGAAAGAATAGATATTAAAAAAAAATCAAAGGAAGATAAGTAATGGCTGAAACTAATTTTCAAGCAAGATCAAATATAGCAGTTGCTATTGGTAGTAAAGGTAGTAACGTAAACTTAGGTACATCACACGCAGCAGGCGATACATGGGATTTTTTACAAGTTACAGATTTTAATATACAGCATGCAGGTGCTACAGTGGATGTTGCTCCAAATAAGAGTGGTATTCTAGGGCAATTAGAAAGCCAAGGACATCATCGTCCAGACACTATGATGTATGAAGTATCATTGACTATGCGTGGTACACCTACAGCAGTTCTTAAATCTTGTTTATCCTTATTTAGTGAAGGATCAAGTGCAGCAGCATTGACACCAGCATCAAGCACTGGTACTATGAAGCATGGTACAGGAACTACAGATGCAGTGACTTTATTGTTTAAAAATGGTGGTTCTGACGCAACAAATATTAGTTCAGTTATGGTAGGTTGTTTTTGTACTTCTATGACATTACGTGAAGATATAGGAACGAATGGTGGAGAAATGGTAGTAGAATCAACTTTTATGACTGGATATAGACCAGTAGAAAATACATTAGCTGCTAGTAGTGAAACTCTTGATACTGCTTCACCAAAAAACATTTTTTCACTTGCTACTCAAACAGTAGATAGCCAACCATTAGTATTAAATTCTTGGGAAATCACAATATCTAGACCACTTGCTAGAGTTGGATATATTGATACGACTGATTATAATCCATATGGTTACGTTCAGACAGGACCATATGAAGTCACTGGAAATTTACTTGCAAAACGAGATGATTCAATTGAAGATTTAGCTACAAAATTAAAAGGTGACAGCGCAGGAATTGCAATTGCAATTGCAGAATCAAGTGGCCTTACAATCTCTATACCAGATGCAATGATAGACAATTCTCAACCAGAGAATGGTGATTTTATGCTACAAAGCATACCATTCAGAGCATTTGCTGCTAGTGAAACTGCAACAATAATTTCAATCACGATCGCATAATCACGCCATTTTCATCTAAGGATGAAACATGAAAGTAAAAACAGATCATGGCACTTTTGAAGTACGTGATATAACGTTTAAGGCTCGTAGAGAGTTACATAAACTAGAAGTAAAAGCAATCACTAAAGAAGGCGAAATTAATACTGAGAAGTTCTTTGATGTCTTAGACTGGATACTCAACTTTAGTTTTACTGATCCAGAAAAAATACTTGGCAACCTAGATGATAATGCTATTGACGCAGTATTAATGTCAATATACAACGCATACAAAGAGCCTAATCCAAAAAAGTCTTAATGCACCGCGTTGCGGTTTGGATGTCATATAAACAGCAACCAAGCCGCAATCTCCAGTTTCCATACACTGCGCAGTCTCCTACGCTCAAGAAAAAGATTACCTATACAGAAGAAGTATTATGGCAAGAGATAGAAAGGTTAGTAGAAGAAAGTAAAGATGGAAAATTCACGCTTGGTGCAGCGTTATATTACTCATTAGTGTTTTGTGCTGACTCAACATATTTCCTCACGCCTGAGACTGTTTTTGCGCTTGAGGAGTATATGTCTATGAAGAGGTTTAACTTACCATTAGCAAAAACTATAGATGACGCAGATTATCATCGCTTAGTCATCTTTTCTGCTATAGATGAAGAATTTAACGCACTCCAAAACGAAGATATAAAGAAGCAAAATGGCTGAAAAAAA
>VMHT01080286.1_pt1 | contig 11887 bp, 14 predicted proteins | sample 4693611 | NCBI WGS metagenome assembly VMHT01 (sample SAMN12280063, study PRJNA550983) | marine metagenome | isolation source: seawater sampled from same location over 5 years 0.02-0.2 micron viral filtrate | place: USA: collected off the coast of southern California halfway between the port... ...
GCTGTAAAAAACATGTTAGATCAGTTTGATGTTAAATCAAAAGTACAACAAGCTAAAAGATCTGCAAATCCTAGTAAAGATTTTAATGATATATTAGAAGAAACTACTGGTGTAGAATCTCAAAAGGTATTTAGTCAAGCTCAAGCAAATTTAAGAGGTAGAAAAACAAAGTATAAAGGTATAGTACCTGCGTCAGCTCAAGATTTTGCTGGTTTAATATATAACTTCTTAGGTAAGGGTAAAAAAGGTGAAAAACAATTTAAGTTTTTTAAAGAGAAATTAATAGATCCTTTTGCTAGAGGTATTAATGAGCTTAACAGTGCGAAACAAAATACATTTAATCAGTTAAACACTTTATACAAGCAGTTTCCTAAAGTTAGAAAATTATTAAATAAACAAATAGAAGGTTTAGATTACAACTATGACCAAGCCGTGAGAGTTTACTTATGGAACAAAGCTGGTTTTGAAGTTCCTGGTTTGTCTCAAAGAGATTTAGCAGCGCTAGATAGTGTTGTTAAAAATGATCCAGAGCTACAAGCATTCGCAGAAACCCTTGGTGCCATATCTAAAAAAGAAGCTGGTTACTCAGAGCCAAGCGAATATTGGTTAACTGAAAACATAAAGTCTGACATGCTAAGTGATGGTTCACTTGGTGATGCAAGATCTGTATACTTACAAGAGTGGCAGGAAAATGTAGATCAAATATTTAACGAAGATAACTTAAGAAAAATAAAAGCTATATATGGTGATAAGTTTGTAAGTGCTTTGAAAGATATGCTTTATCGTATGCAAACCGGTAGAGCAAGACCTAGGGGTCAAAGTAGATTAATGAATATGTATACTAACTGGGTAAACAACTCTGTTGGTACTATCATGTTCTTCAACATACGTTCTGCTGTACTACAGCTTATATCTGCAACTAACTATGTTAATTGGTCTGATAACAACCCTGCAAGAGCTGCAGCTGCATTTGCTAATCAACCTCAGTTTTGGAAAGACTTTACTTTTATTTTTAACTCTGACTTCTTAAAGCAAAGAAGAGCTGGTAATCAAAGAGGTATTAATGAAGCTGAAATATCCTCTGCAGTTGTTGGCGCTGAAAACAAAGTTAAAGCAGCTATATCTTATTTACTTAGTAAAGGATTTTTACCTACACAAATAGCGGATAGTTTTGCTATTGCGTCTGGCGGTGCTACATTCTATAGAAATAGAATAAAAAAGTACACAAAAGAAGGTATGAATCAGAAGCAAGCTGAAGAACAAGCGTTTTTAGATCTTCAAGAAACAACAGAAGTAGCACAGCAGTCTGCTAGACCTGATATGATATCACAACAACAAGCTGAACCATTAGGTCGTCTTATATTGGCTTTTCAGAACACGCCAATGCAATATGCTAGAATTATAAATAAATCAGCTAGAGATCTTATAAATGGCCGAGGAGATGCAAAGACACATATATCTAAGATAGCTTATTATGGCTTTGTACAAGGTTTAATATTTGGGGGTTTACAGTCAGCAATATTCGCTGCTATGGGAGATGAAGACGAAGAAGAGTTTGACAATAAAAAAGAAAGAATATTAAATGGTATGCTTGATTCTCTTTTATCTGGTATTGGTTATGGTGGTAAAGCAATTAGTACTCTTAAAAATACTATAATGGAGTATTTAGAACAAAGAGACAAAGGTTTTAGAGCGGACCATGCTTATACATTATTAACTGCTTTAAGTTTCTCACCACCTATAGGATCTAAATTACGTAAATTATATTCAGCGATACAAACGGAAAAGTTTAACAAAGATATAATAAAACAAAGAGGCTTTACTTTAGATAATCCGGTTTGGTCTGCTGTTGGTAACGTTATAGAAGCTACTACAAATATACCTCTTGGTAGGTTATCAAGTAAAATGTTAAATATAGACAATGCTTTAGATTCAAATAACGAAACGTGGCAAAGACTAGCATTATTACTAGGTTGGAATACTTGGGATTTAGGCATAAGAGATCCTGATTTAGAAGGCGTAAAGTTAGAAGTAAAAGAACAAAAGAAACAAGAAAAAAAATTAGAAAAAGAAGCTAAAGAAAAAGAAAAAGAAAAAGCGGAGGAAAAGAAAGTAGAAGAAAATAAAAAGAAAGATGATGGTAGATGTGCCGCTTTTAATAAAAGTGGACAAAGATGTAAAAGCGAAGCTGTAAGCGGTGGTTACTGTACTGTTCACGAGAAAAAAGAACAAAGACAAGATGGTAGTAAAGTGCAGTGTAGCCAAATAAAATCAGATGGTAAAAGATGTAAAATGCAAACGGCAAATAAATCTGGTAAATGCTACTATCACGATTAGTAAAGATTTAAAAAAATAAGTGATTATATAACAATGGTGAAGAAATTAATAATTTTATTAACAGTATTTTTAGTGTCTTGTGCTGCTCCTAAAAAGTGCTGTTCTCAAACAAAACAAATAGATTTAGAAAAACTTTTAAAGTTTTCTACGTTTTATGCTGCAGTAAATGGTGGTACATCATTGTCTGATGTTGATGTGTTTTCCGTAGATAATGGCTTGTCTACACAAACTATATCAACTCCTTATGACTATAATTTTACCATAGGTTTACGTAAGATAGCAAGGTTTGGATATGAGAACAAGGCTCAAACATTTTATGATGGAACGGAATCTAATTACAGTGATGCGGCCACTGTTGGTAAAGTTAAAGGAGTTGAGTATTTATTTGAAATAGATTACAAAAGACAAGAAGGTGTAGACTATATGGATCAACATCATTTTATTAGGTTTAGCTCTGATGATGGGTGTGAAGACGCGCTTTGTGTTAATTTTTTTGCTTTAAAGCTAGAGTATTTAGAAGATGGTTTTGCTGATATTAAATACTTTGAGGCGTCTGAAAGGTATAGGCAACGTAAAGGTAAAAACCTATCGTGGAATATAGGTTTAACACATCGATTGGCAGAGCCTTATGGTTATAATGCTTTAGATGAGTGGATGCTTGATAATGGGAATATACATTACACTTATTTAGCTTTACAAGAGGGCTACGAAGTTGATGTGTATAGCAATGAGTACTATAACCCAGCTGGAGAGCTAGTTGCTACTAGCGCTGAGGTTTGGGAGGCGGTTGTAATACCAGAAGTACTAGCTGATTACACTCAAAAGAAAAGAAACGAATTAAAGAAAACAATACAGCATTCGTTAGTAATGGGCTTTGATTACTACAAATACAATAAATCTACTTGGCTTCATGCTTGGGGTAGTATTATGCCATACCACTACGATGATGGCAGTGAGTTTAGCTATCATAATTATGTTGATGGTCAGTGGTACGATTACTCAGGTGGTTTGATTTATGGTATAAAAGTAAATAAACAATTAGGTTATTTTGTAGAAGGAAAATACAACAAGTACTGGAACAGAGAGTGGTACGATTTTAAACTAGGATTAAATTACACAATTTTTTAAAATGGCAAAAGAATTAAATGAAGACACAAGTTTTAAAGTAAGTGTAAAAACACTTATAGGTATTGGGTTTGCAATAGCAACAATAGTTGGTATGTGGTTTGCTTTACAGGCAGATATTGCAGAGGCAAAAGAACTACCAGCACCACCAGATCCAGAGGTTACGCGTATGGAGTTTGATATGAAAGATCAAATGATACGTAATACTATTATGACAACTCAAGAAGATGTTAAAGAAATAAAACAGTCATTAGAAAAAATAGAAGATAAATTATATAACAAATAAATTAAATGAAAAAATTATTATTGTTGTTATTGTTACCTATATTTAGCTTTAGCCAAATTGAAGTTAAAGTTTTTAATGCTGGTTGGAATAAAGCTAATGATGTGCCTTGGGTTAATAAATTAAATGACGTAAAAACAATAAGTTATACTGATGTAGCAAAACATACTAAAGCGCAAAAAAAATATAAAATAGCAGCGGTGCCTACAATTATAATATTTAAAGATGGCGAAGAAGTTGCTAGATTTCAAGCTGATCTTAGTTTTACTATGGTAGCAACAAAAGAAGAAGTACAGGAAGAAATAGACAATCAATTAATGAGTGATTTTTAAAATGGCATACAAACAAAAAAACAATCCTTTTCCAGTTACTAGTTGTGGTAGGCGTAGAACGTTTACGCAAGGCGGTAGTCCGGGTAAAGATCGTACTGAAGAAAGTCCGTTTCAAAAAGCAGATCCACGTAGAACTATAGGTCCTGGTAAAAATTTTAACAAAGCAAAGCCAACAGGCACGGGTGCTGATGCCGGTGGTGGTATGACACAAAAAGGTGTTAATGAATATAAAAGAAATAATCCCGGTAGTAAATTAAAAACAGCTGTAACTACAGATCCTTCCAAGTTAAAAAAAGGTAGTAAAGCAGCTAATCGTAGAAAATCATTCTGCGCTAGGTCTAAAGGTTGGACTGGTGAAAGAGGTAAAGCAGCAAGAAGAAGATGGAACTGTTAAAAGATTTTCCAATACAAAAATATTTAGATAAAAAGCCACCTAGTGAAAACTCTGTAACAACAAAAGGCGAGGTAAAAGAATTATCTAAACTACCTATAAGAGAAAAATTTATAAAAGAAAAAGACGATATTGAAAAATCTTTTGAAAGCGTAGTAGGTAAAGACGAGGTAATACAAAAGTTAATTAATGAGTCTGCGCCTGTTATAATGAAAATTAAAAAACATCATGATAGACCAAGGCCAAAGGTAATGGCTAAAAAGATGAAGACAAAAATGGAAGACATGGAGATGGCTTCTATGAAAACACCTTCTTACCCATCAGGTCACTCTGTTCAAGGTGTATTAATAGCTAACATATTAGCTGACAAATATCCAAATAAAAAAGATAAATTAAAAAAAATGGGTAGAGATATATCTTATAGTAGAAGGTCTGCTAGAGCTCACTATAAATCAGATTCTTTGTTTGGTGAGCAAATAGGTAAAGATATGTATAACTATATAAAAGAAAAAATATGAAACCAAGGAATGCTCCATTAAGAGCGTACGCTTCAGACGCACAGCGCAAAGCAATACATGCTAGTAAAGCAGAACAAGCATCACCTGTTAAAGGTAAATTAAAACCTTGTCAAAAGGCTGCTGCTAAGAAAAAATTTGACGTTTATCCTAGTGCATACGCTAACATGTGGGCATCAAATCACAAGTGTTAATGGCTTACGATATTAAATCTAAATTTATAAAAAATAGTCCCCTACCTTGTTGGAAAGGATATGAGCGGGTGCCTGGAACAGCACAAGGCGCTAAAGGCAGTTGTCGTAAATCATCACCAACTAAAGCAAAACAAACTGGAGGTGGTACTACTAAAGTATGTTTACCTAAAGCTAAAATTGCTAGCATGAGTAGCGCTGAAAAAAATAAGGTTATATCAGCAAAGCAAGCGGCGGGTAGAGCTGGAAAATATAAAAGATCTAGCTCTAGCAATGTTACTGGTACTAAAAGTGATGGGCTAAGAGACTGGGTTAAACAAGACTGGAGACAAGTGGGTAATCCTTCAAAAAAATGTGGAGAAAAATGAAAAAACTATTATTACTATTATTATTACCATTTACAATACTAGCTCAAGGTCCACCTAGCTGTGTACCTACTACTATTGTTATAAACCTTGATCAATACCAAAGTGAAACATCTTGGGGTATATATGATACTAGTGGAACTTTATTAACTTGGGGTAATAACTATGGGTCACAACCTGATTATGCTTCTGTAATAGAGCAGAGATGTTTACCCGAGGGTGATTTAACTTTTATTATATATGATAGTTATGGAGACGGTTTAAATGGAGCTCTCTGGGGTGGTTTAGATGGCTCATACTATTTAATACAGTGTAATGACACTTTGATATATGGAGATGATCCAGCTTTTGGTAATGATTCAATACATGTTTTCGTGTCTGATGCTTGTCCACCCGTCCTTGGGTGCATGGATCCAGCATATGTAGAGTTTAATCACCTAGCTGACACGGACGATGGTTCATGCACTACTTTAAAAGTATTTGGTTGTACTGATTCAATTATGTACAACTACGATCCACTGGCTAATACAATGGCTTTAATACCTAATTGTGATTACGTTTTAACTCTATATGATTTAATTGGTGATGGCTGGGTCGGATCATATTTAGAAGTTACACAAGACACTAGTGTGTATCAGTTTTGGATAGATACAGCCGCTTATACACAAGACTTTATTATAAATTTAAAATCACCACAACCTGTGGCGTTTAAGTTTCACGTTACAGCACAAGCACAATTAACAACTCCTCACTGTGGATTTAAATTAACTAATCCACTAGGTAATACTATTATAGAAGTGTTACCACCATTTATACAACCAATGTTTAACTACGTAACGCCTACTTATTGTGGTAACTTATGTATTGAAAAAACATTTGGATGTATGGATCCGCTAGCCGTAAATTACATTGATACTGTAAACACAGATGATGGTAGCTGCTACTATTCGCCCGGTTGTAATAACTCCTCTTATTTAGAATATTATACTCAAGGATTTACGGCTGACTTTGATAATGGTTCGTGTCAAACGCAAGCTGTTTGGGGTTGCACTGATGCCACTGCTTTTAATTATGACATAAGCGCCAACATAGATAATGGTGGTTGTGTGCCTGTAATACTTGGTTGTATGCAGCCTTTAGCTTTTAACTACAATGTTAATGCTAACACAGATAACGGAAGTTGTGTGCCTTATACATACGGCTGTACTGATCCAGCAATGTTTAATTTTGATACAGTAGCAAATACTGATGACGGTAGTTGTGTGCCTTATGTTTTTGGGTGTACAGATTCAATAATGTTTAATTATAATCCTTTAGCTAATAGTGATAACAATTCTTGTATACCTTACATATATGGCTGCACGGATCCTTCTATGCTTAATTACAACCCACAAGCAAACACGGAGGACTTTAGTTGTATTGCTTATGTTTATGGGTGTATGGATAGTTTGGCTCTTAACTACAATTCACTTGCTAACACGGATAACGGTTCGTGTATCGAGATCGTTATGGGTTGCATGGATCCAGATGCGTATAACTACGAATCAACTGCTAATGTTAATGATACTTTATCTTGTTTATATAGTGCTGGTTGTATCACTGGTGCAGGTAATCCTTACTGGCTCAACAATGAATGCTACGCTTGGGTTATTTCAGTAGACGATTATTGCTGTGAAAACGGTTGGGATGATATATGTCAGTTAACATATGACTACTGTGAGGGCACTTGGGTTGGTCCAGTGCCAAGACGTATTAGTGAATTAGTTTCTGTTACAGATTTACTTGGTAGAAAAACAAAAATAACAAAAGGTAAAGTATTACTTTTTATTTATGAAGACGGAACTGTAGAAAGAAAATATATAAAATGAAATTTATAGGGCAATATATACAACAGTTTATTGCTAGGTTTAAATCAGATGTTTATTTAGATGATATAAATTCTGGCACTATTGCTAGTGGCGGTAATTTAGGCTTAGATTCAAACAATAAAATAGTTAAAGCAACGGCGAGTAGTGGTGGTATATCTCATGACGGTTCAACTGCAAATGGCGTTTTAACTTTTAAAGATGCTGATGAGGCTACTGTAGAATCTAATTTTACTTTCGATGGTACTGATGCTTTAATCTCTAGTACTGGCAAGTTAAGTTTTAGAGATGCTAATTCTTATATTAACTCACCAACAGCTAATGATTTAGAAGTTGTAGCTACTGATATAGTCTTAGACGCTAGTGGAGCAATAAGTTTTGAGCTTGGAGATACTGAGTTTTTAGATTTTAAAAACGGAACTAATACTTTTTCTAGATTTTATGCAGAATCTGGAACCTCAACAATATTAACCCTGTTTGAGTTAGGGGGTGATTCTAGTGATGATTTTTTTTCTATAACTGTAGGTCAACACGGAGCAACTACACTTTCGACAGTAGATGCGGCGGCTACAGCTGCTCATTTTGAAATAGCGTCGGATGGCAATATAACACTAGATGCCGAGGGAGATATAGCTTTAGAAGCGGCTGGAAATGATGTAACTGTAGACTCCGATACTTTAACAATAACTTCTTCAACGGCTGATCAACCAGTATTAAAATTATTAAACACTACTGATGACGACCAAGCATCTAGATTAATTTTTGAAAAACTAAGAGATGATGATGGAGTTGCTTCGGGTCAAAATTTAGGTGAAATATGGTTTTTTGGTCAGGATAATGCACAAAACACTGAGGACTACGCAGCAATTGTGGCTGAAATTGACGTTTCAACTGGCGGACAGGAATCAGGAAAATTAACTTCTTTTGTTGCGGCTCATGATGGTTCAAACCAACCTGGTCTTATACTAACCGGCGGTAGTGTCTCCCAAGAAGTAGATGTCACAATAGGTAATGGTGCTGCTTCAGTAACAACAATTGCTGGAACGCTAACTATGGGTAGTACAGCAACAATAAATAACTCCGGCGTTATACAAGTAGCCGCGCAAACAGTAATTGATCATGATCAATTAGCTAATTATGCTGCTAACGAGCATTTTACACAAGCTAATATTACAACAGTTGGAACAATTACTACTGGTGTTTGGCGAGGTACAGCTATTAACACTGCATATACAGATGCTAAAGTAACATCGATAGTAGCAGGAGATGGAATAGATGTTTCTGGAGCTACTGGAGATGTAACTGTTACAGCGGAAACTGCTACAGATAGTAATCCTGGTGTAGTTGAATTAGCTACAGACGCGGAAGCTGTTACTGCTACTGACACGGCTAGAGCGGTTACACCTGCTAATTTAAAAGCTAGAGTAAGCCAAATAGTAAATATAAAAGGTTATGTAACATTGCAAAATGATGTTTATGATTATGCAAATCCCTACGTAACAGATGATGAGGCTCCGTTTCAACTAGATAAAAGTTATGGTAGCGGCACAATAGATAGCTCTACAGAGCAAGCTCAATCTTCCTTTTTTCGTTCTAATGGCTTTCACGTCCCATTTGCATGCACTGTTAGCGCTCTACAAGTACAGGCTAGTGTAAACGGTAGTGGTGGTGGTAATATAATAGCAGCTTTAGTAGAATATAGACCTTCTACAGCCGGTGGAGATACAAATGATTATCCTAGAACCGTTTACGAAGAGGTATCTGTAGCTTCTAATAATAACAATAGCAAGGTAGCTACAACTACTATTGCCGCGGCAGATTTAGATGCTACTGATATTCCAGCTGGAAGTCATTTAATGTTAATGGTAAAAGGTGACTCTACTACCGCTGGAGATCTAGCCGTTGTATCTATGTCAATAGGATTATCTTGGTAAATAAATAAAATATATGGCTTTTAATACTCAAAATATAACAGGAAATACAGCGGTTAAAATTACAGGTGCTGATAGTAGTATATTATCTAGACTTAAAATATGCAATACAAAATCTAGTGGCAATGTAACTATAGATCTTTACTTGGAAAAAATAGAAGACTCAACACAGTTTCATATATTAAAAAGCTGTGTAATACCTAATGGCGCAACATTAATAATAGAACATGAAGATTTAAGCTATATAAAATCTGAGTACGATTTATATATAAAATCAGATTCTAGCGGTGGAGATATTTCAATAATAACAAATTAAATATGATAAGTAAACACATAAGTTACAAAGAAAGTACGCGCAGTAATACCGCTTTACGTAAAGGTATAGATAATACTCCTGGAGATGATCAACTTCATTTTATGGAAATTATAGCTGAAAAAATATTTGAACCATTAAGAAAGTATGTTGGTGGTCCAATAAAAATAAATAGTTTTTATAGATCTCCAGAGTTAAACACGGCTATAGGTGGTTCTAAAACATCACAACATTGTAAAGGTCAAGCTATGGATATAGATGACACATTTGGCAAGGCTACAAATGCTGAAATGTTTCATTGGATAAGAGAAAATTTAGATTTTGATCAAATGATATGGGAGTTTGGAAATGATGATAATCCTAATTGGGTACATGTTAGCTATGTGTCTGAGGATAAAAATAGAAATAAATGTTTAAAGGCATATAAAGAAAATAAAAAAACAAAATACAAAATAATATAACATGGCAACATTAACAGTAACATTAACAGAGTCATTACCAGATTATAATGGTTCAGATAACGATTTAACACTAACAAACGCTTTGAGTATAAGCGGGGTAGATGATATATATCATAGAATAATAACTTGTCCAGCTGCAGACGGTGGTATAAGTGGTACAACTTTAGTAAAATTTAGCGCAGCAGTTAACACTGTAGATGGTGCAGCTGCATTAGACTTAGATAATGTTAAATATATAAGAGTAACTAATTTAGATAGTAGTAATCCAGTAACATTGTCTTTACAAGTGTCAAACGATGAAGATGGTGCTGCAGACTTTTCTTCTTCAATATTACTTGAGGCTGGTAAAAGTTTTCTAATGGGCACACCTCATGATGGCATACAAGTTAGCGATGCTAACGCTAATGTCATAACTACACTAGTTGATTTAGAAAGTATAATAGCAGATCCAGCTGGTAACGATGTTAAAGTAGAAGTATTTATAGCTTCAGTTGTATAATTAACAATTTGTTAACATTGTAAGTACTAATTTCATATATTTATAAGTGAAAATAAATATATGAAAACAAACGTAAAAGATCTTAGTCCTATTATATATATAGTACTAATGGTCACTATCTTCTTGATAGCAGTATAAAAAAAGGGATAACCGTAATGGCTATCCCTTTTTTCATCCTAAATGTACAATTAGAATTGTGCGTTTTTTTGATTTTGAACCTCAACTCTAACTTCTTGAGCTAATGCTTTTGCAGCTTGCATTGCTTTTCTAACCCGCGTTCCTGCGGAGTTATTTCCATCGACAAATTTTGTAACATCATTTTGACAATCGTTAATACTATTTTGTAACTCATCGAATAGACTGTTTAATTTATTAAAACTCATAATTTAATTTAATTTGATTTATATTTAATTTACTTTTTAAAATTTATAAGATACACTTAAATTGAAAGCACCTTCTCTATTGCCAGCTTCATCAGCTTTTGCTGGCATCGTATAGTTTGGATCAATATACAAGCCATTCCACACGTTAAAAGAATATCCAATTCCTAGTTCAACATTATCCATCAACTCAGCTTCAGAATCTTTAACATAATTATATATGCAAGTACCCCAAAGTCCATTCATTAATTCATAACGACCTAGTAATTCATACTTGTCTTCACCGTCCATAGTTGCACCAACCATAAGCTTTTCGTTTACTTGGTAACCAATACCTATTTTGTCAGTAACATTCCATGAGTCTTCTTCTGTAGGTTTTGTATCGCCTTCGTAAACCTCGCAGTCTTCTGTGCCCATCATGTCGCACGCTGGTACACCTTCTACTTTACTTATAGTTGTCATTACTGACCACTGAGCAGAAGCTACTATAGTGCAAAATACTAAAGTCATTGTTAAAAATAATTTGTTCATAATAATTGTTTTAGTTATAAGCCTGTTATTTCACAAGATCCACCGGCACAGGCTAGTTCACCGGATAAATCAGTTTCGTCAGTTTCTTCAACAATGTTAGATAAGTCTACATCATTTAATAATTTGACTCTTTTGTTAAACTCTTGCTTTGTTATATCTTCAAACGGAGCTTGAGTATATGTACCACCATCATATGGTAGTACTGATAAACCATTATAACACTCTCTGTTATCCCACATCCATTTGCCAGCTTTTTCCCATTCATCTGCTCTTAAACTAATTGTTGCGGACACGTTGTGGGTATTAGACCCCTTGCGGTGGCCAGGTTTAACCCATTCGGTAGCAACTTTTTTAACTCTTTTGAGTAA
>VMHT01203275.1_pt1 | contig 11887 bp, 21 predicted proteins | sample 4693611 | NCBI WGS metagenome assembly VMHT01 (sample SAMN12280063, study PRJNA550983) | marine metagenome | isolation source: seawater sampled from same location over 5 years 0.02-0.2 micron viral filtrate | place: USA: collected off the coast of southern California halfway between the port... ...
ACTTCATCAACCAGTGGATCGACATAGCTACTATCGACAACGGTGAGGGTAGCATCAAGATAGACAAGGACAAGCTACCAGCACCATCAGCTGAGGTATTTACCACAGAGCTCGTAGATTCTCACAAGAGAAAGACGAGGAGCAGGGCCAAGGGCTCCACCAGCTTCAACATCTCACTGAGTGTATCAGTGAACGATGATGTCCCTCTCAGGATACCAGTCAAGACCACGGGCTTCACAGCTCCTCTTGGCGTGAATAACGCTCCAACAGCACCATCACCAGCGAGGCATCCCAGCCATGCTGTGGAGGCTGAGGAGACAGGGAGCAATGGTGATGTGTTCCCTGTCCCCGTTGAAGCTGACCCGTCCCTCAGCACCAATGCCCTGCTTATCGATGATGAGTGGAAGGCGTCTGGTGTTCTCAGGGAGATAATCGGCATCGAGCCCATGACCAAGGGAGCAATCAGGAAAGCCGTGGATGATCGAGTGCCAGAGCCCATGTGGGTCGCTGAGCTGGAGAGAATGGTCAGAGCTGGCGAAGTCATGTCCGTTGGGGAGAGGAGAAGCACACGCTACACCATGTGCGAGGTGAGTGCATGAGTGACACAGACAAATACGAAGGACTGAACAAACTGATTGATAGAATAATCAATTCAGAGGAGATAGGTGTCGATGATTTATTTGCTGATACCATGGATGTGAAAAAGGGTATCAATGAAGTAATCACAGAAGTCAAGCGATTGCGTGATACAAATTCTAAGATGAAAGCTGAGATAGAAGGGACACTCAAGGTAGAGAAGAAGACCTACGATGATGGTGGCGAAAGCGACCCGATCATACAGGGTTGGATAGAAGGACTTGAGTATGTTCTAAGGCAGATAGAGGTGTTGGAATGACTTCTCTACCCCATGACCTACTACACCAGCTTCTGGAGGCCATTCACTGGCATCCGTTTTCACAGGAGGACACCACTCTGGAGATAAACAGGAGCGTAGCTGAGAAAATCAAGGAGGCCGTTCAATGAGTGCCGTTCAATCTACGGATGAGGGTGGCTTCTCGATGACTGTGAACATCCAGCTTGAGGACAAGCACGTCTGGTTCGCCCTCGTCACGGCTTTCGAGGGAGGGAGCAATTACTGGATCGACAATATTGAGGTCGTGCCCCCTGAAGGATTCAAGAAGGCAGAGTTTGCAGGATACAGGGATGAGAACGGAGAGTCAAGAAAGGCTGTGGATTGGTATCCAGAGCTCGATGACACGGATGACCTCAATGAGCTACGTGAGAAGAAGCTCTACATTTACAGCTCTCAAGCCCCACTCTTGGGTGGCTCTGTCATAATCAAGGAGAGCGAGGGCTACAATCACAACCCAGCTCCTCTGAACAGGGAAAGTCTGGTGAAGGGCCTACAAGTCATGCACGACAAGTGCAGGAGGCACTTCGATGACATGATCAACGAGCACGGTGATGCAATTACAGCTGATGTGTTTCTACAATGTGCAGTTTTTGGAGAGGTTATCTATGGTTAAGTATAACGCACACGAGAAATCATTGATACGAAAGCTGGAGGAGCAGAACCAGTTACTCGCTGAACAGCTCAAGGAGCAGAAGGATGCCAACCTCAAGCTTGAGGACATCAAGGACATCCTCGTGATGATGCTGGACAAGAGACAATTCAGGGAGTATCAGGAGATGATTCATGCTTTCGATGGGGGTGAAGACAGTGTCGAATGAGGGAGGAAAGCCAGAGAAGGGCAATGCATACTACTTCAACAGGGAAGGCACGGTCACTGAGGTCTCGATCCCCGGCAGACACCAAGATGGTCACTGGGAAGCCGTTAGACATCTTCTGGGTGGCGATGGGGTCTTAGTGCAACCAATCAGGCATCTGGAGGGAACGCACGGTCTGATTTACGTGGATGAGGAGGGGATGTGGAAGCATCCAGTCAATGCCTCGCTCACTGTAGCTATCGATGTGACAGAGAGATTTCATGGCCCAGCTGTGATAATGAAGAAGCCAATCACCCCAAGATTCCAATCTCAAATCCAGCTATTCATACCGCCAGATAAGGAATACGAGTTTTTCAAGGAGGAGGAGTAGATGGTAGGATGGGAAGACCCCATGGTCGGTTTGCTCAGGGTGTTAGACGCTCGGCTCAAAGACGGAGACGTGGAAGGAGCGAGAGCTATGATAGAGAGGATGATCGAAGACCTCAGCTCCTCTCCCTTCAAGGTTGTAACCAAGGAGGATTTGTCATGAGTCAGGAATACAGGAGGAGACCTCGTGGCAGTCAGGTCGCCTCGAAGGTCTGGGACAATGCCTCTGTGGTGCTAGGACAGCCACCATCGAGGATGGTCGTGGTCAAAGCTCACAAGGGCAAATCAACAGAGTGGTTGATAGAACAGGACAACGAGATTAAGATTAAGCTCATAGGAAACCAGCAGGAAGTCTGTAAGCAATTGAAGGAGATGGCGTGAATGAGGAGTGGAATGATCGGAGATAAGGAAGTAGAGATGCACAAGCTCGCTAAGTTTGTTTGGGCAATTGATATTGTCCGACACACATCTGATGACACTAAGGAATTAGTCGAAGGGTGGGAAATCGGAGATGAGCAGAAGGCACTTCGATTGTATGATGAAAAGGTAGAGGAATTAAAGGAGGACGTTCAATGAAGCTACCAATGAAGCTGGTCGAAGTCAGGATGATGACTGAGGAGGAGACCGAACATGAAGGGTGGGCTCATCCAACGGTTGTGATGGTGTTTGAGGATGGCACGAGAGTGTATCCATCCAGAGACCCAGAGGGCAACGGTGGCGGAGCTCTGTTCTGTATATGGCCCGATGGCAAGGATGGATTCTTTTCAGCAGTAAAGGAGAGTGTTGCGTGATGGATGAAAGCCCTCATGATGCTACCCGTTTGCTCGTAGGGATAATCACAGCATACAAGAGATACTACAATGATCAGTATGAATACAGTGCTGAGGATGCCTTTCTCAGTAGGATGGAGAAGCTGATGGCAGATGCTGGAGTGATTTCGTGAACGTGTTCTGTATGAAAATATCATTCGACATATACTACAATCAAGGCAGGAGGTATTGGATATGACGTATGTGGAGTTTCCAAGGGCTTTGGCTACGCCAGTCCAAGCTGTGTTCTATAGGTTCAGGGGTGAAGGCCCGATGAAGGGGGGGCAACAGACCTTGCTGAAGACGCCCAATAGATTCTCGTCCAATGTCATGGAGCTGAAGGAGGACATCGGTAAAACCAAGCTGGGAGGTCTGGGAGACTTGTGGACTGATGATGACATCAAGCTGTGGATCGAAACAGAGTTTCCAGCTCACTTACCATGGTCACGTATGTTCAAGAGTTGGCCAGCTTCAATAGGATACGAGTTATTGGTAGTAGCATTGCCTCATGTCGAGATTCCGAATGAGCTGTTTGAATACAAGACACACACCTTTGGAGCTATCAGTGAGCAGGGGGAGCTCGGATTCATCAACCCTGTTCTTCAGAAGTGCTGGGAGCCAGTGGCCTTTGACTCTGACATTACAAAGCCGATCAAGGCTATGGCAAAGGAGGCAGGGTGGGTCTTTACAGAGTATCTGGATGACCCTTTGGCCCAGAGGAATAGAGAAGTTAGGAACAAGAGAGGAGATGACGGTAAGTTTGACCAGATTACACACTCATTCTATGCAGGAGCGAGGAGATGCGGTTGGTGTGGTTCATCATCAGTCGTCCCTCGATTCTTATCGTTAGATGAGCTGGAAGAACCAGCTTTCCATTGCATGGTTTGTGAAGCTGATGGGGGAGACTCAATAGATGATAGAAACGCTCTTGGGTTATCAGACTACGAATGAACCCTCAAAAGTAGAATGCCGATCCCCTTGTTCTATGGCTGACACAAGGCTAAGAGCATACAACATAGAAAGAAGATACAGAACACTGTCAAAACCATGGTCAGAAATCATCCGTGAGCTGAGAGCTGAGCGTGGTGCATTACTGGGTAGCAATGAGTATCAGGAGATGATTGGTGTGGAGCGTGTCAATGCGTTGGATGCTGTGGACTCTCGCTTGAAGAAAGCAGAGGATTGGCTCTCTCACTATGACGAGGAGAGAGCTACGGCCAACAAGAAGCTGGGGGCATTCAGGAGCAGGAAGATGCTGACTGAGATATCCCAGCTATCTGATGAGGAGCTGGAGGGGAGAGTATGAAGCTCGAACCAAAGCCGGATTCCGAAGTCAATTGTCCTAATGGGTGTAAGAACCCCCAAGGAGGTCTGATCAAGATGAAGCTGGTGTCCTCCAGATATGACATCATCTACAAGAAGCAGAGAGGGGCAATGCAGTGCCCGATGTGCGGGGGGTGGGAGTTTGAACGATGATGAGATATCAGTCACTCAGGAACAGCTCCTGTGGTGTGACAGGCTGTGGTCTTCACTCAAGATAGGGGCTAAGTGGATTCTACCCGTAGTAGGAGTCTACACTAAGAAGTCAGAGGACACACTGGTCCTGACTGAGCTATACTTCTCGACACCAGTCCCAGACGCATTCGGTAGCACAGCTTTCGATTCTCACGATTGGGTGGTGTCAGTTGGCACAATCCTGAATTGGCGAGTGATCGAGGAGATAGAGATATCTCGTGACTGGCAGGGAGAGGTCGTTGATGAATGGCCGAGACACATGATAGGTAAAGTGGCTGTGTGCAGTGCCGATTGTGGCACTATCATAAGAGCTGAGCCCTACAAGGCAGGTAGGCACTATGTTCAGCTGAAGAAGGCAGAAAACAATACATTGACGGTGTGTCCCAGCTGTGCAAAGGATGGATTCAAACAGGAATGGAACGATGCTTGGGTCATAGTGGACGACTCAGCCAACCAATTGAGGAAAGAATTGGGCATCACGCATTTGGAAGAACCAGAGCCCATAGGATGGAGGGGGGAGGAGGAATGACTCGAAAGTCCCACGACTACAAGCAGGAGGTTCATGCCATAATGGAGGCATCATGCCACCTCGGTCATGAGTTGCACGTTTCCACTACCAATGCCTATGGGGACAGGATACTCAATATCAGAATGTATAGAGTAGTGCCTAGTCAGACAGGATATACAGGATACACGAAGATTGGGATGTTCCTCACTAAGAAGGAAGCCATGGAGCTCAGAGACTACTTGATAGGTGTGATCGAGAATCCAGATGCTTGGATTGTGGACGATGGTGAATGGAGTGAAATGGAAGACAGTTGAGGAGTTTGAGTCTCATCACCATTCCATAATCAGGAACGTGTGTGATGTAGTCTGTCCTGATGAAATTGCGATAATCATTGCTGATATGTCCTGTGATTTATGGAGCCGTGTCAGGAAGTTTGCACGTAGAGACTTCACGAATCTGTGTCTCGACTGTTGTTATGCCATATTGAAGATGTCTGGAAATGGAGAATCAAAGACCACTATGGATGCTGTCGGTCTTGAAGTATTGAAAAGGCCGATCACGACATGGTCTGGGAGATACGACAAGTGGTGGGAAGACCCCCGTGCAAGGAAGGCGATTTTTGAGGTGTGCGAAGGGGATGAGGAGGACATCATGCCACTGTATCAGGATTTGTGCAGGTGATCACCTTGCTGAGCTTTCGTTCTGTAGCTGAGACATGGAGAGTCATTGGCAAATCAAGAAAGAGAGCTGAATACATATCTAACAACCTCGTTGCTTCTTCCGACAATCAGTGGCCAGTAGTGTCCTTTTTCTATCCTCCATCCTCAGATAACAGATTATCTGATGAGGACTTGAGAGAGATATACTTCCTCCTTTCAGGGGCCTTTCCATCTGAAGTCACAGAGAACCCAGACGTGATTCATCTGTTATCTCTACTTAGTGAGACGGAGGTCACAGATGTATCTCTGCCCTCAGCTCACATGAGAATGGAGAATATACTGAAGGATATCGATAATGAGACTAGAGCTCAGCTATTGCATCCATTGTTCTATAGAATCAATCAGAGAGACATGAAAGTATTTCTACACAGGACGAGTAAGAAAGGAGGGCCGGCCAGAAGGAGAGATATCATCTCTGCGATGTGCTCGGCCAATGGAGAAAACTTTCATCACTTGAGGTCGGCTGTCAATCTAATGGGTTTGAAGAGAACCACAAGCTTGCTGTCGGCTGGGCAATTCGAGTATGAGGCTGTAAGGCCGAGGATCGGATGGCCGATGGTGATACCAGCTCCTGTGTATGTTGAGGATTTAGCCTCCGTCCCCTTCTCATCATGCTACATTGAGCCGGTTGAGGGGGCATGGGTGACGATTCACATAAATAGAAAGGGGAATGTATCATTTGGATTCACAGCTTCCGGCGGAGAGCTACCCGAAGATGATGACTCTATAATGAGATGGGCAGACTCTGCTGGAATACCTAATGGCATATTCCTCTGCGACTATGCGGAGATGAGAGATAATGCACTGTTGGTGGTCGATTTGTTGTCACCAGAGGACTTGAAGCTCTCATTCCGAGGTAGGAGGAAGTTGATCGAAGATAACATAGCTACATGGGCAGTCAAGAAGATGCACTTCATCGATGACCCTCTGACTGTCGTTGAGGTGTCAAACAATAGACCAGCAGTCTTGAGGAATGACAAGGGTATGCTGACCTTTGAGAATACATCTGATGAGTTGGTTCTCGTTAGACCTGAGAAGAAAGAGAGAGTCTTGAGAGTCACGGAAGGCAGAGTGGTGGAGCCCCAAACAGGAGCTCCCCCGTATATGGTATGGACGGTATCAGCCAGAGACGGCACGAGCTACTATCCAATAGGAGAGCTGGAGTGCATCAATCACATGGTCGAGAAATACGTCAAAAGGCACATTGAGTCTGAGTGGACGGTAGAGGCCAATGAGTCAGTCAAGATAGACGTGCCGTGCTTCGTTGAAGTGGCGGTGGATGCATCTGGATGGGGTGAATACGGGCCATATATCTCTGGCTCAATAATCAAAGGCAGTCCGTCCTCTGGCATATCTGATGTCATCGGGGTGGAGGAGATAGGTTGGAATTAACTTCAGCTCAAAAGGACTTGATAGTCTTGGCATCTCATTTACGTGCAGGTATCAAATGTCAGATTACCAAAGATAGAGCCTGTGGTTATCTAATCCGCCCAGAAATCTGGTTCATTAAGATGAATGAACCGATCAATCGAGCTATCGAATCTCTAGGCATTGAAGTCCGAGGGACGTATTCAGGGTGGAGAGAAATATCTTCTATTCTGGATGCAATCACAGGCTTGGAGGAGCTTTCCCCCACGCCAATGGGGATAGAAAACGTCAGGAAATTGAATGGTCAGATATTCCAGCCAACCACGCATGAAGAAGTATTGTCCACAATACAAAGCATCGAAGAGCTTCTGAGAATGAATGCTTAAGTGGTAAATGGTAATCGGAGCTATCCCGACTGAGTGGAGGAATGACGAGAATGACATACAAAGATGAAGTGAAGAAGACAGCTGAAGAAAGAGGGGTGACTCAAAAGGAAGTCGAGGCAGGTTTTGAAGACTGGCTCAAGACTTCTCTGGGTGACTTGTGGAAGGCCCGTGGCGAGACTTTGAAGGGTTGGCCAGCGGAAGACAAATTAGACGTATTCAGGCAGTATTACGCAGCTTCTGCACGTAGAGGCGGTAGCAGTAGTGGATCAGGAGAGACATGGGTCGGCATGGTTGTTGGCTACATGGGACTCAATGACAACATGAGACAACAGAGAGAAAAGGCCAGAGACGCAGCTGAGATTAACCTCAACAATGCACTCAAGTTTGGTATGCAACACAATGAGAGGACTGTTGGCATCGGACGTGTCTACTTTGACACAGGAAATTGGATAGCTGTGGATGTGAGCGATACCAAGCTATACACCGAAGCTGGGTCGCAGGAGAACCCACCTAACTGGGCTATACCAATCAACAACGGCGTTGCATACGTCTGCATGATTAAGGAGGATCGAAGACCAAAGGTCGCATATCTATGGAAGAGGAGATGGGTAGTAGTCGTTAATACGGTGGATAATTTCCTACTTGAAGGGCCACAGAGTCCGATGGTGCTTGAGTGCTCCTTTGATGCGGCTCAGACAAAGCTAGTCATGAATGTGCCAATATCATTCAAGGCTGAAAGTGGGACAGCATGGGGTTCTGACGAGCGTATTCTTGAAGCTCGCAACCTTGACCCTAACTACGGCCTTGACTGGGTTCCAGAGAGTCATCTAACAAAGGCGAACGCAATGTTCCAGCCTGATCAATTCATAGCTCAATTCATGCCGGTGTGTGCTCTTGAGGATTACATGGACTACCACGACAAAGCCAGCAATAAAATCAGCCTACGCAATGGTGGCGAAATCGGACCTATCTTTGCTGTTATGGGAGAGGTAGACTACATCAATTCAGACGGCAAAGAAGACCAGTATGCAGAAGGAGGCTCCAAGCACCCTATCGTCCTGACTAATCAGAATCTCAGGAGAGAAGACCCATCTAACTCAGGCGTATGGGTCAATCTCAACCATGCTCACGTCAAAGACCATCATGCACATCAGGTAAAGAAGGATGATGGATGGTATGACTACCAGCAGGGCTCAAGAGTATGGTGTGTTATTCAGACCAGAACATGGGTCAGCCAGACAGGAGACATCAATTACAACATGGAAGGCTTGAACGTATATGCTCTGCCCCTGCGATCAATAGTATCACCAAAGCCAGCCGCGAACACCAATGATGTTGGGCAATTCGATGATTTCGGAACAGGGCCAGCCAAGGACAAGTGGGCGGGATTGCCGTGAGCGGGACTGGATTCTTCGATAATTTCGAGTCTATAGACACCAGCTCGGAGAAGAGTGCTCTCAACAAAGAGAAGAAAGCTCCGGCTCCTCAAGTGAAAGGACCTACCGACTATGCTGACTCAGGACACAACACGGGAATCGAAGTGAAAGAGCCTACCGACTATGGACTACAGCCTCAAACAGTCCCTACAGGGTTCCAAGAGCCCCCGAAGGACATAGCTGATCGAGCAATGGATGCCATGCCACCAGAGTTTCACAAGAAGGTGGAGGAGATGAAGGAGGATTTCGTGGAGAAAATCATGCCAACGAAGTCTCCTGTTCCAGAAGGAAGCTGGATGGCAACGAGCACAAATCCAGCATGGGCACAAATCAACGCTGCCCGTGGTAGAGCTACTAGAAGTCACAAGCACGTCTTATGTGGCATAGCTGGGCCTCCCAAGTCAGGGAAGTCTGGACAGGTTCTCGATTCTTTGACGGAGGAGGAGAAAGCCAACGGAGCTGAGATACACCACATCGATTTCGATGCAGGAGGAGAGAGCACAAAGGCCGCTCACCACAGTGGATCGAAGAACATCGTTGTTCTCAATCCGTGGGTTATGAATGACAAGCCAAGCAGAGTCCCGTATGACTTCCCTGCCAGCTATCAGATGACCATCGATTATCTGAAGGCAGCTATTGAGATGGCCGACAAGCAGATGGAGTATTTCGAGAGGCATGGAGAGATGCCTAAGCCATACCTGAAGACAGTCGTCTTCGATGGAGCTGATCACTGGCTCAACATCTGTGAGACTACTATGAAGGTGGATGACCTCGGTCTTGGGCCTGATGGCATAGCCACAGCTGGTAAAGCCACGACTACTCAGATTGGGCGATTCAATTGGAATATCAGGAAGAATCGATACAATTCCGCACTCACTGCGTTGCAGGAGCTGTGCAGGAGAGGCATTCATTGCTACATCATCACGCACATGAAGTCAGCATACGACAGTGCTGGTAATGAGATAATGGGAGCTGAGACTCCTCACTGGCTCAGAGATACCGAGGGCTGGCTACAGCAGATGGTAGTGGTCGAAGTGGACGAAGAGAGAGATGAGCGAGGAGAGCTGACAGGAGTCGTTGAGTCCTATGCAGTCATGACACAAAACAGAACCAGCCTCAAGGCCCACGGAAGGGTCAAGCTGTTCCGCAGAGACAAGACTGGCGGAGAATGGTATGGATGGCCGGGTCTGCGTGATGGATCGTTTGAGCATCCCGATGATGTAAAGGACGATAGTAGTGAACCCTCGGAGTGAGGGGGATGTCTACGAAGACTGGCATGGTAAGCTTCTCTGGGGGCAAGGACAGCACTGCGATGCTGATTCGGCTCTTGGAGCTTGACGACCCAGAGATGCCAGTCACTAGAATCGTGTTTGCTGATACTGACTTCGAGTTTCCTGAGCTTTACGAATACATAGCTAAGGTCGAGAAGTATGTTCAAGATAGATTCAATCCTGAGTTGAAAGTGGAGTTTGTCAAATCTCCTCGATCATGGGATGATTGGTTCTATGGAGAAATAACTCGTGGAGCCAACAAGGGTAAGCAAAGAGGAGCTCCGCTACGTGCGTATCCGTGCTGGTGGGCTAGAGAAGCTAAGGTTCAGCCTCTACAAAGGGCAGGAAAGGACGCAGATGTGATATACATTGGTATAGCTAAAGACGAGGAACATCGCACTCGCAACAGTGGGAAGCACGGCAAATCGGGTAAAGACCATACAGAAGACCCACGCAATGCTCGTAATAGATACCCTCTCGTTGAATGGGGGTGGTCTGAGCAGGATTGCTTTGATTATCTGGACAACCTTGGTCTCATGAATGAGCTGTATGTCAATTTCACACGTCTTGGGTGTTTTCACTGCATTAAGCAACCAGCAGAATCTTGGTGGGGTGTGTGGCGTGGTTATCCTGAGCTGTGGGAGATAGCTAAGGAGTGGGACAAAGAGAGTCTGAAGATCAGCAATCACGGTCTACGTTCAATGAAAGAGGGAGACGGGTGGACGTTAGAGGAGATGGAAGCTCGATTCAAGGCAGGAGAAGTGCCCAAGAGCCGAACCAAGTTTGACTGCTCGTCCTGCGATGCTGTCAGATTCGTAGCTGAAGGGCAGATGACACTGGAGGATTTCGTAGACACAGATGATAATGCACATGAGCGAATGGGTCTGATCGATGAGGAGACTCCAGCTTGTGACATAGTATGGGGGACTTCGGATGACGATGCAAATTAGAGAGCCCAGAGCTTACCCTGTTCCGGGCAGGGAAGGGCTGAAATCCACATACTCATGGCATCCCGGCCTTCCATCTAACATTATACCAAGGATATCGAAGTCATCATTGAGTGACTTCACCTTCTGCTCTCAGCAGTATTTCATCAAGAGGGTTCTCGGTGTCAAGGAAGAGCAGAATGACGCTATGATAAGAGGTAGCAATGTCCACGATGCGACAGAGGACTTCTACAACGACATGAACGTGAGCTATGCCGCATCGATGCGGTCATACGGCTTTGACAGGGTTCTGGACTACTTTGGCGGCTTCATACCCGATAACAACCCCAAGAGGGGAAAGTTTGAGCTGGACGAGGAGGGCCACCTTGAGATGCTATTCGAGGCCGAGGCCAAGAGGTTCATGGTGTCCGATCCATTGCACTTCCTACCTGTAGGCAATGAGGTATCTCTGGATGCAGTGGTTGAGATTGATGGCCAGCTTGTTCACATGACTGGTATCATTGACCGTATGTTCATGGATGAGAATGGAGATATCCACATTCACGAGCTGAAGACAGGCAAGTGGAAAGACAAACCACTCAAATGGAATGGCATGAGAAAGGAGATGGCATATTACGTGTATCTACTAAGTAAGTCACAACACCCTAAGCTGGGAGGTCTTAACACAGCGTTCTGGGGTTGGGATCATACAGGTGGCGATATCATATTCAGGCACATAGAAGCCATCAAGACTGGAATGGTGTCTAAGATGCTCAAGGATGTCGAAGCTCTGCTCAGAGCACATAAGGGATACACAGGCAGAGAGTTTGGTCCTTCCTTCCCCTTGATATCTGA
>VMHT01120505.1_pt1 | contig 11885 bp, 7 predicted proteins | sample 4693611 | NCBI WGS metagenome assembly VMHT01 (sample SAMN12280063, study PRJNA550983) | marine metagenome | isolation source: seawater sampled from same location over 5 years 0.02-0.2 micron viral filtrate | place: USA: collected off the coast of southern California halfway between the port... ...
AAATCTACTATAACTTTATTAATGCGATAGTTACCACCCGCAGCTGCATCGTAACTACTTAAACCACCAAAGTCGAACGTAACGTCATTAGTACCAGTGATAGAGTTAGACTTAGTCTTCGTTCCTCCAAACGGACTAGGTGTTGCTGATACTGTGTATGTCGTTGTATTCATTATTAGCCTTGTAAATCTTTCAGATCAAAACTACCTTTAGTTGCGAACCAATTGCCTTGTGTAGTTACCCCGGTTGCAAAAAATTCTGGATACATCTTCTGTAGGTTAGCTTGTTCCGTGGAAACATCTATAGGAGTTCCTGTTGTGTTAGGTAGAAAATAGTATGTATAACCATCTTCATAAGCAGTTAGCTGTTCCCATTTTACCCCAAATGCCTTGCTCATTTTTTTAGCTTCATCTAAAGTTATAACTAGGGCTTTTTCTGCGATCGCATCATCTATATCATCTGGTATATTTTTAATATCAAGTATATTGAATGAAATTTCCGCTAAGCCTACGAAACCGTTTGCGTCGTTTCCACCCTCAATACCAGTTAAGTTTATACTAACATTTGGTTCTAGCACCCGACAAACCCCGCCTCCGTTTTGGTATTTCTCATCCGCGGCTTCTTTAGAACCGACTTTGACCCAGTTCCAATCTGGTCTTCCGTCTGCACCTTCCCATTGTTCCATTTTGCCTTCCCATGGATTATCTGCAGTTTCTACCATAGGCATTAACTCCCATACTTTAGTATATTTCTCAACTCCGTTCGCTTCAAAGTCTTTTTCTATGGCATCGATAAACAAACTTTCAAGTTCGTCGTAATCTTCTGTATAATATACTTTAGTATCAGTTGTTAACCCTAATTGCCTAACTCTCATATATACAATATATTCTCTATCGTTATATATGATTGGATCAAAAAGATGACCATTAAACATGTTTGCAGAATTAGTTAATAATTGGTTTACAGGTGCGCCTAGTACAGGACCGCGATCACCAGCCAAGAAGCAAATAGCTCCCCATCCTTTATTACCTCCAAGAGTGTATCTTTCTTCTCCAGTCGATGTTATTCGTTTTCGGAACGAAGGTAATAAGTTTGCAATTGGCTCTGACAGTACAACTAGGTCAGCAGGTACTCCGTATACTTCTGCTCTAGATATCGAACCGCCACCAATTTCTGGTAGTAAGTCTCCACGCTCAACAGCTTGTACAACTGTATCAATATCTTGTGGTCTGATACCTGTATATTTGACTTCTACATCTTGTTCTATAAATTCTGGTTCATTAATATCACACAAAGAGATTTCGGTTGTGTTTGTTTGTTCGTATATTTCACTCGCGATATTTTTCTTTGATGGTATAACCATTTCTATGTCTACGTTATCATCCAGCTCAGAATAATTAAACCGCTCTCTAAGATTCTCAGAAGATTTGTTTAAGTAATCAATTCGAGTTTTTTGTTCTTGGGTATCTGGTGTGATTTTTTCCTCCCACGGGTTGTGTACTTTAACACCCTTTACTTCGAAGGAAAGTAATTCAAACTGACTTACTTTAGTACTTGTAGTAAAAGATAAACCTATGTTTAATAATGGGTACTCTTCGTTTTGTACCGTAAACCCTGACCACGGATCGTACATGTTACTACCACCAACGTTACCAGCATTTCCTGTTGTGCTATAATAGCTTCCTTGTATTTTATTGAGACGTAAATCTAATATAGTGTTGTAAGTTTCACTCGATGTTAGTTTATGAGAGACAGTTAATCTATTTCCTTTATTAGTTAGATCTAATCTATAATCAACAAAAACAGCATTTGCTGCTGATGTATGTAGAGGTATAGCAGTTGAACCAGGGACGGCAGAAAGATCAACAGACGTTAATATTTGGTTATTAGTAAATCTATTTCCTCTTATTGATACTGAACATGGAGATGGAGTTGTAGTGTTTATATTAAACCACCCGGGTTTGTCTTCAGTAGTCTTACCGAAATTACCTGCTATATCAAAACCAATCCCTATAAAACTATTCGCTTCTCGTCCATCTCCAATACAACCATACTTTTCTGTAAACGGATTCCAATTATTTCTTTCGAACAAACCTACTGTGGTTTGAGCAGATCCAGCTGTTTCAACAACATTAAAATCTGCTGGACTATAACCAAGTGTAGACGCAACACCATTAGGTACAACATACTTGTCTTTTTGAGGCTGTTCAAACAAATATACACAAAAACCTTCTCCTGCTCCTGCAGGTGCATATTGCTGTACCCATCTTGATGCACTAGCGCCTACTGTCTGGGTACTTCCATAAGCAGTAGGGGCTGGTACATTAAAACTTCTTGCACGAAAATCTATTCTTATAGTATGCTGCGGATCATAAGCAGTATATTTTGGGTTAACGGTTATATAACCACCGCTAAACATAAGAGGGAAATTTTTATCTCCTGTTAACGCGTCAAGTGTTGTATTAGTATTGTCTTGAATTAAATTAAATCCTATTGCGCTTGTACTTTCAACGTGAGTAGGAGACACCATGTAGTTAGGAGATCTTTCTACTTCAGCTCCGTCTGCTGGGTTAAACCAAGAAGCATTTTGGTTGCGTACAGTGTTACCACCGAGATATAAATCAGAATTTAAATAACCACTATCAAATGTAAACCGACCGTTAACAGCTGATAAAGAATTTTGCGGTAACAGGGATTTAGCTTTTAATAAATGAAACTTACTATCTACATCTTCAAAAATATAATTATTAATTACTAACCCATCTACATCACTAGCAAACCGACCTAAAAAGGTTACAGAATATCTTGATGTATCTTTATTATAATTAATAAGAGGTTTTGTTATAGAGTCAAAATTTAAATCTTCTACCGGACACGGAGGAGTTAATTTAAATATATCTGAGTTTTCATCTGTATGAAATGTATCTAAATTATCAGGATATATAGTATGTCTATGATTTGTATCTTTATCTATTCTGTAAATTATTGGTAATGAGCCATATATTGTCTCACCAGTTTCACACCTTGCTGCAGTAATAGCACTAACAGTACAAACGAACATTTCTTTCGTTTGATCGTTGTAAAATATGTCTGACTGTTTGTTGCTAAAAGGCATATAATTATTTACTAAGTTATTATAGATTTCGACCCAGCTGCATTTTTAAATGTACCATCATCAAATGTATATCTTTCAGTTAATGTTTCTATGTTAGTCTGTATGTATATTGAATCTTCAATAACTTCAAAATCTTGAATTTTATTAGAGTTATAAATTCGGCCTTTTGTTGGAGCAGAATGTTTATTAAACACAGCAGACATGGCTTGTTTTAAAGTTAACACTTCTTGAGAAAAATTATTACGCACAAATATCTCTCCAAACTCTTCAAATTGTTGTTCAAATAACTGAAACTTTGTTGCTGTTGGTTGGTTGAGACTCGCTGACTCATACGTAGTAACTGTATTGGAATAAATTGCAGTCGAGTCAATAGTATAGTATGGTATAGTTATATCTTTAAAATAATTCTCAATTAATATATCTGAGCGACCAGGATGACTTTTAAACGGACCACCATCAACCGCAGATACAGCGGATACAGATCCGCATGATAAAGCTATTGTATGTAGATCTGTACAATTGTATGTTGATAAGGGCGCAAAAAACGATCTACCAGCTCCTCCTATACTGCCTAGATCATTTAATGTATTATCATTAACAATGAATGTATCATATATCCCTGTCAAGCCAGTATATGCTGTAGGGCTATCTGCTTGAGCTGCGGATATAGCAGATAAAAGCGGATTAAAGTAAAGACCATCATAAAACTCAGCTGCAGTTGTACAGCTTGTATCTGTGCTGGAGGACTCTTCGCTTATATATGATGTTCCCGCTTTTCTCTTTGGGTATACCGACTTAACAAAGTAAAACTCATTACCATATACGTCACTCCGTAATTTAACGCCTGTCTTGTTTGTGATAAGTAAATCATCTAAGCGTTTACTTTCTGGAAATATGTTTAAAACACTTACCGGATATGTATCTGTATTTCTCCAATCGATATGACCTTCTGCATCTTCCCAGAAACTAATATTATCTTCTCGTTTGTTAATACCTGCAGGGGTATATTCTAAACTGTTTTCTTGACTTTGATAGCCATAGTTACGTATAATTTTATTATTATAAAAATTAACTGAATTTGTTCTATCATTATTTTTAAATGGGTTTGTTTTAGATTTAAAAATTAATGGAGTACGTTGTTTAACTTTTATATTGCGTAAAATATTACCTTTGTGGTCTTTAATATAACCAACTGCTTTTATTCCAGGTTCATATTGGTGTGGGTTTGGAATCAAATACTCTCTTCCGTTGAAAGCAGATAAATTAATATTAAAAGTCAGACCAAAAGAATTAAAATTATTTGTACCAGTATTTTTATATGATAGCTGAAAAGGAAATATATTCGTATTTTTTTCATTTACAATACCGCCAAATAAGTTCGGTCCGTATCTTTGAGTTAGATTGTTTGTAGGGTTAACATTATCGTATAAAACCTCTACTTTAGCATTCTTTTTATCTCCTGATAGTCGATATATATCATTAGCTAAATATTTTTTAATTAAATCCCGTTCAAGAATAAATTTTAAATTATCTAATGTTTTTATCTCATTACGAAAATATCTATTAGGTAGTCTTTCATAATTAGAAAACGAGTCATTAATACCTAATAAAGCGCTTGGAGTAGAAATATTATTAGTTTCAACTTTACATTGTTTGCCATTTTTATTAATAGTAATTAATTGAAATATATTTTTTGACTTAGATTCTCTTAAAACTCTGTTCTCAATATTGTCCGCTAAATCTTTATCTATAGGGTGTATGTTATATATAAATTCATCTGATACGTAATGATCTATATCTATAGAAATCGCGTTAGCGATTTTCTCAACATTTATATTAGCAGTTACAGTATCAGTATTTTCAGTTATAAAATCCTTATTACTTAAAAGTTTAGAAATATAGTTTTTTAAGTACTGCTTTATTCCTGCTTTAGAAGTTTTTAGTTTATTTTTTGTCGTACTAAAAGTAGCTTCATCTCTTAACTCCTTTACACTTAATAACTGGTTCCGTATTATATTAACAAAATAATGTACTCCTAGTTCTAATTCGTATACATCGTCTGTATCTATTTCATTTAAAAATCTACCGACTTCAGAATCTAAAGTATCTAATGTTAAGTTCTTAAGGAATTGAGTATAAATAGACCTCGTGTAGTTGTTTTTAGTATCTGCGTTAGTTTGCTTTTGGTCTTTCCAGTCAACAAGATAGTTGTTGTATAATATAGATAATTCTGACGCGTCGCGATTATCATTATAATATTGTTTCCATTCTACAAATGATAATGGATTAGTTGTATTTAAATCTATTGTCATATGCTAAGGCCCTTCCGTATTTGATAGTCTAAATTCTTATACATTATACCATCGTCATTAGTCCAATTGCCGCTTAAAGATGAAGCAGTTCTTGTTATTGTTGTATGGGGATTATTGTAATCAATTAAGTTTGCTTGTAAATTTTTAGTTGCTGAAGTTGGATCAGTTACCGTATATGGATAAAAATCATACATAGTAGACAACCCGCTCGCACCTGTCACAGTAGTGTCTAGAGGCCATCCCCAATTGCTATATAGGTTGTATGTTGATAAGGCATACGTGCTTGACTCTCCTGAAGAACTACCATCAACATTTTTAGTAGCAACCTTTTGAGGTTTAATTATTAAAAATTCGTTATTAAATTTTTGTCGCGCTACAAAATTTGTATACGCTGTAACTGTATATGTAGAAGCAGTAATTGGGTTGTTAAAATCTACATTCACACCGTCTGCAGAAGAAGTATAAAAATTCGAGTTTAAGCTTTCTGAAAATTGTTCATAGTTACCTAACAATTTAGATACCTTTATACTAAACGTATCGTACAGTCTTTTTAGTTCTGAGGGAGGTTCCGGTAAAATAATATCTACATCCTCATTCAGTAAATCATAAAAGGATTGTATTTGATTTATTTTACATAAATCAACATCGTTATGATTAGTAACAAAGTTAGCTATTTTAGAGAAAACAGTCTTACCAAATGTAGTTGGGCTCGAACTAGCTTCTCCTACAAACGACGTAAATATACCGTCAAATAGATTATCGTATTCATGCATGAATGATTGAAATCTATAACTTTTAATTACTTGAGAGTAATCTATATCCTCATTTTGTAAATAAAATTCAGCATCGTTGGTTGACGGGTAAACTGTAAAAGTAAATGAACCGGTATAATGTTGTGTACTTTCTCCAACATTACCGCCAACATTACCGAAACCAGATAATGCTTGCGTGTTGGCGCTTAAAGATGTAATGTTTGCTGAGACATTTAATGTCCATGTACCAGCGCTTAATGGATCGATATTCAGATATAAAAAGCTACTTAACTCTGTGTTACTTGTAGCGCTGTTATATGGGAACTTGTCAGTACTTACACTGCTTATATTAGTGGTGTGTAAATCTCCACCACTAGCCCAATTGACATAAAAATTATTATCAGTAGCAGATAAGGTACCAATATTGCCGGTTGTAATTCTTTTAAAGTCAGAAAAGTTTTTTAATATGTTTTTATCTTTGTCTTGTACTCCTATGAAAACTTGAAATTTATCTCCCTGTCTTTTGTAATTGAGGGCAGACATTTGTTTCATTCCAGTAGATGTAAAAGAAAACAAATCTGAAAAGTTTGGTACCGGGTTAGTAATTTTGACTAATATACCATCGTAATTTTTAAGAGCACCACCACCTGTCTCGAGAAAGTTTTGCCCACTACCGTTAATATCTGTTTCTATATTATCTACATAGAAGTTTTTAAGTCTGTGCTTACTAAGATCGAGCTTTACAATTAACTGAACCCCGGGATCTGTATTTGGGGTATCATCATAATAACTTAATACTACATTTTTACCAGACAATGTTTCTGATCCCGTCAAACCAGATACAGAAGTATTATAACTGTTAACAGCGTTCTGCGGATTATTTGTTGCACCAAGCATGTAGGTTTTTATACCTAACGCGCTTAATTCTGGAATAAAATTATCTGCAACTAACTTAATAGTATTATCTTTTGGGTTAATTGCGTAATTGCGTTTATTAACTTTTATGTTTACTCCTGTATGATCAATGCGTACATTTTTGCTTTCGGATCGATCATAAAAAGCATTGTAGGGCAATAAATGAGCGTATTTGTTTTTAGTATCATACGGTTTTGATTTACTACCGCTTGCTGTAACATATAGAGTAAAGTCTTCTGTTCCTGTAATAGAATCTGTTGTTACGTCTTGCCAGGAAGCAGTAACAAGAGTTGGAAACATTTGCCCGTGGTCATCTGTACTACCAGCTCTAAACATCATCCCAGAGACACTATCTACTTCGGTGTTCGATAATTGAATATTTGTCTCTACGTAGTTATATACTGATACAGTTTCAGTAAGAGTGTTAAAGTACGCCGAACCGTTAATGTCATAATAATAAACAGCTACAGTATAAATACCAGGAACTTTGTATGTATGAGTTGTAGTTGGAGTATTTCGTGCGCTTAGAGTGTTACCGTCTCCAAAGTCCCAAACTGCGATAGTAGTTGAAATCGGTGGGTCGACTAGTTCGTTGAATGATGTAGAACCTGTAAGATTAGATGTAAACGTAAACTCACTTATACGAGTAAAGCCGCTGTGTGTAGCAGATAAACTGTGTATATTGTTCACCGGAGAAGGTATCGACCCGGATGTGCTTACCGATAGGGTAATCGGTACTGGTACACTTAATGGACATTTTTCCTCGGCGCTCATTAATATTCAACAACTCGTTTGTTAGTGACTTGGGACTTTATTACGATTTTATCTTTAAAAGCAACAGGACTTTCAATGTACGGTATTTGGTATGGTTTTAATTTACATCTAGTGTCGAATACTTTTTTATCTTTTCCATTGTAAATTGGATTAAACACACAAAACGAAAGTCCGGGGGTACCACGATTTAAATCTGTACGTAATGTTTCTATACTTTCTATGCCTTGAATTTTTTCAATTTCATTATTAAGAAATCTCACATCAATAGTATCTCCGAGTTTTAAATTATTAATGTATGTAGTAATAATATTATACACCTTACTTTTTAAATCGTCTTCGTTAATTAAAGCCCTAGCTTGTTTAGTTATAACTAATTGAGTACTATCTTTATATCTAAGTCTGTTTACTTCCCCAGAAAATCGTAGCGATAAATCTAAGTTTAAATATACTGGGTCAATAAAAGCAATTTCACTATTTAGTAATTTGTAATCTGCAATCTCGTTTCGAATTTTTTCTTTAAGAGCATTAGAAAGATAGTTTGATCTAGTAATTACAGATTTATTTTTTCTCAAATTTGGTACAATAGTTAAGTATATATTGTTAGCATCTGAACTATCAGCAAAAAAGTATTGATTAAACAAGGCGTTAGTATCCTGACTATAGTCAGTTAGACCTAGTTCATTATTTAAATACGCAAGATAATCGTTAGTATAATCGCTATTATTTTGTACTGTTACGTCGTAAACAAGATTTTTATAATTACGCTCTATAAAGCTTTTATAATCATCTTTTGTTGTGAGCTTATATTCTGAACTAAAAAATCTCGGAGCGTTTTGTTTAATTTCATCTGCATTTTCTTCTTCTCCGAAGTCTGTACTATCTTCTGTATTGCTTATAGTAGTGTTTAATACAGTCTCAATTGTTAAAAAGTTAAGCGAGGTATCTTGCGTGTCTGTGAGAATAGCATCAAACTGGGAAGTATTATATATGTTTAATGAGCTGCTATTGAAAGTATTTTTTGTTACCTTTCCGTCTGTGCCAGAAGATTTAAGGTAGTATACAGCGATCTGATCTCCTTGATTTAATTTCTTACCGTTAACGCTATTGCCGAATTTTAATTCATAGTTTTTACTTTCATTGTATCTAATCTCAAAGTTCCTTTCATTCGGCTTAGATAAGTATAAAGAAGGTATTCGAGACCATTCATACCATTTGTTGTTAGCGTTAACTTCTTTTACATATACGTAAATATTAAAATGATCAATAGTAGTATTACTGCCTGGTAATAGATTTACTACTTCAAATTTTTCTCCAATAGGGTTAATAATCGGATATTCTTGTAATATACCTTCATACATTAATTGACTTCCGATAGCAGAGATTGTTTCAGTATCAGAAGTAGTTTTTTCAAATGTTACATCTTTAGTAAAAGTAAATGTTTTACCTTGACTTGTTGCGAATGAAAATTTAGGTATAGTATAATAACCGGCGGACAAGTCAGACGTACCCTTTATTTCTACAGGTAATACTGAAGTTTGTTTACCGACTGGTTTGTAATCAATAAGTTTAACAATGCGATTAATATTCTCGTATAGTTCAGCATCATTAAAATTACTTTCTGAGCTAGTTTGATTTAAGTAAAAAAGTAATGTATGATAGGAGTATGCAATTATATCTATAAGGGCAGAAATATTACTACCCTCAAAGTTTTGATCAGTGAAATTGATTGTCGCATCGTTGTTAATTCTATCAATGATCAGATCTCTGAGACTCTGAGCATCAAACCCAGTGTACGCATTTGTTGGTAGATTAAATTCTGTAAAGTTTGCCATAATTATGAGTAATTAAATCCTTGTGGTGTTAATAAACCAGTCGCTGTTCCTTTTTTATTATTTAACGGTGGGATAGTTATTGAGATGGTAATTTTGTATTCATTATCGTCTGGTCGAGCAACTACACGAACATCGTTAACAACTATACGTGGCTCATACAAAGCTAACTCTTCATATATTGTTTGCCCTATAGTTTGACCATTTTCTTTAGATACATTTTCAAATAAATACTGTTCAAGATCTAAACCAAAAGTTGGGTTTAGGATTTTCTGACCTTTTTTTGTGTTAAAAATGTTATGAATAGAGTTATAAATAGCTTTTTCGTCGTAATCAATTTTAAGGTCTTGCTTATTTTTCTCAGCCCCTGTTGGAGTATCAGGTGTTTTTGCGTCTAAGTCTATATCTAAATGTAAATCTGCAAAAGAATATGAACGAAAACTGTTCTTATTCTTTACATCTTTTAGTATATCTAATTTAAGAGCCATCTATAATTATTTAATTTAAAATGGCTAAAAACAATAAATAATTTAAATGAGTAAATTCGATACTATATTTGAGGCGCAAATTGGTAGATTCGTCAAATCCGGCCCTATTGCTGGAGATTATGTCAAGTTTGCAAGTAATATGAAATCTTCTGATTGGTACTCAGGACTAGACGAAGCTCGTAAAGCGTATGTTGACGAGATTGTTACTGTTGCTGAAGAAGGAAAACCACTTATGCTTTCTACTATCAAAAAAGCAGTATACGAGACTGAAACAACAGATAGTGAAAAACAACTCGCTGATATTGCAGTAGAAATCTCTCCTGGTTTTTATGCCCAGAACTTAACAGTTCCATTAGAATTATTAGAGTTCGCTATTTCTTCGGCTGATGCACGAGGTACACAGAAAGATCCAACCAATGATGCGGATCATAAAGTTACCTTAAAGCCTGAAGAAGCAGAAACAACGGCAGCAGATGTTGGTCAACCAACACATGTGCCTGATGGGGATTATAAGTTAACTACTGCGAAGTACCTAAACGCGTAATTCTAATATACAAGAATAGAAGTTGATCTCCTGATCTATACACTGACTATTCTGATAAAAATATCTAGAGACTGTAATTAAACAGTCTCTTTTTTTGTCTTCATCCATCGTATATTCATATAAGAAGTCAAATAATTTCTTAAACAACATATCATAGTCATTATTAAACAATGCTTCATTCTCAATAATGTACTTACGTATCTTCATATATTGCTTACTTGATAATAGATTAGATACTATTTCTTCAAAGAAGTTATCAGCATTAAAGTCTTTCTGTTGGTTTCCTTCAGATAGATGAAACTTTTGAATATTGTTTATACCTTTACGAAAATCAGGATAACAACTATTCACAATGCCCATAAAATCATCTTTGCTTATAGACATTTCCTCTAACTTAACTATAGATATAAGCTTAGCAATATAATCAGACTTATCGTAATTAATATCTATAGTTTGACACCTACTCTGTAGAGCGGGTATAATTTTATGTTTGTAATTAGCAGTTAGTACAAATCTAGTTAAGTCGTGATATTCTTCAATTGAATTACGCAATGCCTTCTGCGCATCAACAGATAACCCATCACACTCGTCTAGAATAATAACTTTAATATCGCCAAACAAACTCTTTGTTTGAGCAAAATTTAGTACTTTAGTTCTTATAGTATCAATACCGTTTTCATCAGATGCATTGATATATAGGTATTGACACTTAAGAATATCATTTACTATGACTTTTGCTAAAGTAGTTTTTCCGATACCTGGTTGACCTACAAATAAAATATTAGGGAGAGTTTTCTCCTCTTTTATCTTATTAAAATAGGTAATAATATTCTTGTTTAGAACTACATCATCTAAACAAGAAGGTCTATACTTCTCGCACCAAATATCAGATATTTCCATTATGCTTTATCAGTTGATCCAAACCCTGCATCTCCACGATCAGCCTCAGTAACTTCTTCAGCCCAACTTACATTAGCAGTAATATGAGGATATAAAACTAACTGAGCAATCTTTGTACCTTTATTCAAAGTTACATTAGTATCGCTAAAATTATATAGTTTAACACCCAAGTCTCCTCTATAGCCGTTATCGATAATACCTAAATGAGGCTGTAAGTTATGTTTAAAGCCTAAACCACTACGAGGTTCAACTCGAA
>VMHT01175587.1_pt1 | contig 11885 bp, 15 predicted proteins | sample 4693611 | NCBI WGS metagenome assembly VMHT01 (sample SAMN12280063, study PRJNA550983) | marine metagenome | isolation source: seawater sampled from same location over 5 years 0.02-0.2 micron viral filtrate | place: USA: collected off the coast of southern California halfway between the port... ...
ATGGAGATTATCTTCATGCGTTAGCGATAGCTGTCACAAGTATTCCAGACAGATGTCTTTCCTTCCAAATCGTCTTTACTGGTTGTGAAGATGAGGAAAATCGTTTGGAAAACCCTCATGGTGGGGCTATGTGGGCTCGACTCCCGATTACGTCTCTAATCTTTGACGACCCACTTGATGACTGGCCTAGTCCAATGCCTACTCATCTTGCTCAACCATGGGATTGCTCAAGTAGAGAACATTCTATAATTCATTTTGACAGAACAAGTTCTAGTCCTTGGATATGTAAAATAGATGGTGAATTTTATACTGCTAAATATCATTTTACAGTAGACTATACTGGTAATGAAATAGCTGACGATCCAGCACAACACAAACAAAGTCATGTGCTACACTTAACAAACGGACCCTGGAAAGGTTGTATGGTAGCTTTACCTAATAATAGAGTTAGAGTTACTTCACCTGCAATGTGGGTGACTGGTGATGGAGCACCAGATTTTATACCAAGTCAATATACACATAGTGCTGAAGAGCATGATAGTTATATGGATTGGGAAACAACTTTTGATAATTTATATGCAGATAAAAAGAAATAAAAATGGTTTTATTATCTGCGATTTTAAAATTGTAGAAAAGTATACGTACAAAGAATATTCTCGTAATGATGAAAAGATAAGAACCTATAACGTAGATGGGCAAAAATATCCATCAGTCACAACTATATTATCAGCAACACAAAGTGAAGAAAAAAGAAAAGCATTATGTAGTTGGAGAAAACGAGTAGGACAAGAACAAGCTACACGGATCACGATAGATGCAGCCAGACGAGGCACTGAGATGCACTTAGTTCTAGAAAAATATTGTCAAGCAATTCCATATTTAAATTTAACACCACAAGGTAATCAATCACGTATGATGGCTCATAGAGTGGTAGAAAATTTAGGCAAGTTGAAAGAAGTATGGGGCAGTGAAGTGCATTTAAAGTTTGAGGATTACTGTCCATCTTTATACCCTAATCCTAAAAAAATGGCGTGGGCTGGTCAAACAGATGTAGTGGGTTTATATGATGACAAACCTACTATTATAGATTTTAAACAGTCCAATCGTTTAAAAAGAGAAGAGTGGATTGAAGATTATTATTATCAAATAGCAGCATACTCTATAGCACACAAAGCACACTATGGTGAAATAGAACAGGGTCTTATAGCTGTGTGCACCAAAAATTACGAATACCAACAGTTTATTATGGATGAGAATAAATTATTAGAATATGAAAACAAATGGATGGAGAGAGCTTACGAGTATTATAAAAAGTTAAGAACATCTTCTCCTAAAACTTGAGCAGACATTCTTTTTTTATTATTTAAAGCTTTTAAAATAAACTCATCTATGGTGCCTTTCATTACTAAATCTATGTAAGTAACACTTTTTGTTTGTCCTTTTCTATGTGCTCTATCTTCTGATTGTTCTCTCACTGTAAGATCATAACTATTACTAAAGTATACTACTGTCTGAGCTTCAGTTAAATTTAAACCATATCCTCCTGTTGCTGGATTACCTACTAAAAATCTTGTGTGTTTATCATTTTGAAAATCGTTAACTGCTTTATCTCTATCAGCTACACTTACTGCTCCATATACAGATACACATTTATCATAAGGGTATTGTTTTTTTATAGTTTGTATTATTTGATTAATATTAAATATATAATTTGCCCATATAATTACTTTGCCATCTGTCTCATCTAATATATTACAAAGCTCTTTTATTTTTGGGTTTTTTAATTCTTGTATTTGTCCATCATCGGATTTATAAAAACCACAACAAACCTGATGCAATCTTAATATCTCTGTAAGTTTATTAGTGTAACTTATTTCTTTATCAAGTATAACTGCTCTGGCATGTTTTTTTAATTGTGAGTACACATCTAATTGTTCTGGTGATAAAGATAGTTCTCTTTTTGTATGTATTTTTGGTGGTAGATCTAAACAATCTTCTTTTCTTTTTCTATATGAAAAAGGTTGTATACTACTTAACAACTCAGGAATATTTTGATAATCATAGGGTATCATAGCTTGTCTAAAACCCTCTCTTGTTAAAGGTCTTAATAAACAATACCTAGCTCTAAAAGCATAATAACTTTTGAAACCTAATAACTCACTTTTTAAAAATTCACATTGAGAGTATAAATCTAATGGACTTTTAGCTGTTGGCGATCCTGTCATACCTCTTTTGTATTTTACATTTTTTGATATAGATATAATATTTTTTGTTCTTTTAGCTTTGTGGTTTTTTATTGTAGTGCATTCGTCTACTACCATATACATTTTGTCTCCACATTTTTCTATTAGTTTCTTTGCTACCTTTACACCACTTGCGTGTGACAAAGCCTCTACATTCATTATGTACCAATTAAGTGCATCTTTAAATTGATAGTCAAAAGAATCTCTACGAAATAAATACTTCATATTTTTTGCTGAACTATCTGTATCTATTTCTTTTAACCAGTTATGTGTTATACTATTAGGTACGACAACAAATACACAATTTATTTCTTGTTGGTTATATAAGTACACCGCATTGTCTATAGCGACTTTAGTTTTACCTGTACCCATACCCATAAGATATAAATAATATTTTTTATCCCAACTATTTAATAGGGCCTCTCTTTGATGTTCTAAGGGTTTTCTCTTGTAAATATGTGACATAATCATAAATATAGGATTTTTTTGTTGACATTGCAAGAAATAAAAATTATTGTAAAAAATTAACGGAGGTAAACATGAAACAAGAAGAAGTCAATTTAGAAGTTAATGTAGCAGATGATCAACTAAAAGAGCTGAGTTCTTTAGCAGCTGACTTATTAAAAAATGATAAAGCAATAGAGGATTTAGAATCTGCCTTAGCTACATTAAAACAACAACAAAGACAAATATCTGAAGTAGACATACCTACTAAAATGAAAGAGATGGGTATGTTAGAGTTTGTCACAACTGAGGGAGTGAAGTTAAAGGTAAAAAGTTTTTATACTGGCTATATACCTACTTTGAAAGCTTCTATGAAAAAACCAGAGTTAGCAGACAGAAGACAAAGATGTCTTGATTACTTGTCTAATAATGGTCACGAATCTCTCATCAAGAACGAGCTGTCTATTATTTTTTCAAAAGGACAAGACAATGAAGCTAAAGATTTAAAAGCTGATTTAGAAAATAAAGGACACCCCGTAACATTAGAACCATCAGTAAATGCAGCATCTTTGAAAGCACATATTAATGTGTTGAAAAAAGATAATAAAGAATTTGATGATGAGTTATTTAATGTTTTTTTGAAAACCGAAACTAAAATTGAAAGGAAAGAAACATGAACAAAGTAGCGGTAAAAGAAGATAAAGTTCCAGCAAAAATAGATTGGACAGAAGATGCAGGTCTGGGTTTAGAGGATGCAGCACAAGATGAATTTAAACTCCCTTTGATTAAAATATTATACTCAAGCAATATGCCAGATGGTGTAGACAAAACTGTATCAGGTACAGATGTTGCTGAAGGTTGTGTATTTAATCAAACAAGTGAAAAAGCATATGATGGAAAGCAAGGTTTTTATGCAGTCCCTTGTATGTATAAAAGAAGTTTTAATGAGTGGAAAGAAATGGATGAGGGTAATAATAGACCTGTAGCAGTTCATAAAGAAAAACCATTAGGACTGACAAGAAATGGTAATAAAGATGTATTGCCGAATGGTAACTATGTTGAAGATACAGGTAACTGGTTTATTTTAATACTAGATAAAGATAGAAATGTTGTTGATCAAGGTATGGTTACTATGAAGTCCACGCAGAAAAAGAAAAGTAATGAATGGTTACAAAAGATTAAAAGTAATAGTTTATTAGTAGATGGTAAACCTTTAACTCCACCAATGTATAAATGTGTTTATCGTATGAGTGTTACTAGACAAGAGTCAGGTAAATACAAATATTTTGGTTGGCAAATTAAGTTTGAGGATTATCTTGACGATAACAAAGATATTCATACTTTAGCTCAATCAAGAGAATTTGCTCATTTTGCAAAAGACTTCAATATGTATTTTGAAGCTGAAGCTGAAGATGGGCAAGGGGAACCTAGTAAGAAAAGCACCGATAAAGTTCCGTTTTAGTCATGCACAAAAAACTGTACAAGCTTTTTGTGACAGGTGAGAAGTCATTTGTAAAGCTCTCTCTTACAGGGGAGAGCGATACAAGTGGTAAGAAAGAAGCAAAATATATCACGAAACACGAGCCAGTTACTCCAGAAATATGGGAGGATCATTTAGATGGTAAATATGGTATTGCACTTAAACCAGAATTTGGTGACGAGTGTTTGTGGAGCTGCATAGACTTAGATCCTGTTGATTACAAAAATTATTCTGCTCAAAAGTATATTGATATTATTAAAAAATATAATCTACCTTTTGTGCCTGTGTTATCTAAATCGGGTGGTCTACACTTTTTTGTGTTTTTTACTGACTCGATAAAAATAGATAAAGTAAAACAAAAACTACAAGAATTTAATGAACAATATTTTATGGCAAATGAAATATACCCGTGTAATAAAACTATAAATATGCCTTACTTTAATATGAATGCAACTATGGAGTTTGCATACAATGATAATGGCACACCAGTTTTAGTAGGTCAGTTTTTAGATATAGTAAAAAGTAAAGCAATCTCTCCAAAAGAGTTTTTAAATTATAAAATAGAAGATCATGAAGTAGAAAGAGATTGGAAACATTATCCACCATGTGTGCAAAAATTAGTGCAAGATAGATGGGCAGGTAAAAACAGACATCAGTATTTATATAATGTTACTGTATTAGAAATGAGAAAAAGACCTGGTATTAACTATGTTGACCTTGAACAAATAATGCAAGAGAGAAACAGAACAATATTTCATAAACCATTACCAGCAACAGAAGTACAACAGATAACAAAGAGTATACATAAAGAGGGCTACAGTTATCAATGTCCTCCAAAACACACAGAGTATCAAGCCATATGTAACTATGAAGTTTGTAAAACTAGAAAATTAGGAAGAGGTGAAGAGACACCTAGTATCATAGATAAGTTTACAAATATAACTTATGTGCAAGATACAAAAAATGTCTGGTTTGAATTTGATTATGAAGGTCAGCATATAACAGTCACACCTGATGATATGAAAGATGAGAAAAGTTGGAGAGTAAAATTATTACGATATAGAGTGTTCTGGCTAACCTTACCAAAGACTAGAAAAGGACCACCTATGTTTGAGTTACTTATGAAAGCTATTGTAGAAAAGTCTGTTGAAAGCACCGACCATAAGTATGAGGATAGTTTAGAAGAAGAACGATATGAAGTATTAAAAAAGTTTTTTGAAAGTCATATAGAGCAGGATCGTTTTGAAAAACTAAAAGATGGTTATGTTGTATTAGATAGTAATACTAACATATGTTATTTCAAAAAGATTACTTTGGCTAATTTTTTACAAAAGAGTGGAACAAAAAGTTTTTCTAACCCTATGGCTGCTTTAAATCTTTTAGAGTGTAAAAGAATAGATTATCACGAAGGTGAAAAAAATATATGGTCTGTAGAGATGCCTGAGTTTGTAAAACATAAAACAGTAAAACAAAAACCTAAAGAAGATGTAAGTGAGATGGATGATGAGTACCACAAAAAGTTCCGATCTGCAAAGACATAGAGATTTGTATCAGAAGACCATAAAAATATTTGGTCCACCTGGTACTGGTAAAACACACACACTTGTTGAAAGAGTGTTGAAAGGTCATTTAGCTAGAGGTGTTAAACCTATTGAGATTGCTTTTATATCTTTTACAAACAAAGCAGTTGATACTGCAATAGATAGAGCGTTGAAAGCCTTTCCACAATATGACACAGATGATTTTGCAAGGTTTAAAACATTGCATAAGTTTTGTAGAAGATACTTTGAAGAAGAAGTCTTTGATCCAAAAGCCTGTATGTTGGATTATGCACTACAAGCAAAGATAATTAAAACATCTGACAAAAGATTATCTGATGACAACTTTACATATAAAGATTGGTCGTTAGGTGTGTATGATAAGTCACGAAACATGATGCTGGATCCTGTAGAGGTATATAAAAAAGAGCAGCATAAAATGGATAGTCTAGATATTTATTTAAGAAAGATAGATACGTACAATCATTATAAGAAAGATAGTTTTATAGACTTTACCGATATGATAGAAAGAACTATTGATGAAGTAGACTTTCCAGAACTTAAAATACTTATATTAGATGAAGCTCAAGATTTCACACCTTTACAATGGAGTGTGTTATATAAACTAGCACAAAGAGCAAAGAGAGTTTATTTAGCTGGTGATGATGATCAAGGTATATATAAATTTAATGGTAGCGACCCTAAATACTTCACTACATATTTTCCAGGTCGTAAAGTAATACTTAGACAAACTAGAAGATTTGGTGAAGCGATACATCATTTTAGCCAGATTATCAGAAGAGGTATTTTAGATAGTATAGATAAAGATTATGAACATACAGAAAAAGAAGGGTATGTAAAAAGATATTTAAACTTTGCAGAAATACCTATCGGTGATTTACCTGGGACTTGGTACATATTAGGTAGAGTTAACACAACAGTAAATGAATTACGAATAAGTGCAAAAGAAGCTGGTTTATATTTTGCTGATAATAAAGGTAATAAGTCTTTTGATGTTAAACAATGGAGAGCTATAAAAGCTTGGACTGCAATATCAAAGGGTAAAGATATTAGTAAACAAAACGCAGAAGTTATGATGCGATACATAAGAGAAGTTAAAGATCACAGTTATAGACGTACAGGTTTTTGGATTGATCTACCTGATACACAGACATATGACTTTGATGGTTTATGTGATTGGTGTGGACTAAATTTAAACGATGAAGCAGCAACAAAACCTTGGTGGCAAATTTTATCGAGAAACTTTACACCGAGTCAAACAGAATATTTTTTAAGATTATTGCAGCGCTATGGACAAAAGAGTTTAGATGATGAGCCAAAGATTATAATAGATACTATACATAGTGTTAAGGGTGGTGAGGCTAACAATGTAGTTTTGTATAGTAAAACAAATTGGCCTGCATCTTATGTAAATAAAAAAGAAGCAAGTGACAAGAGTGATGAGAAGAGAGTATATTACACAGGAGCCACGAGAGCCAGAGACACTTTACATATACTATCCAGTAATTATAGGTATAATTATCCTATAGGAGAAGATTATTTAATTTATTTAAGGGAGAAAAAATGATGGAGATACTTTGGGTGTATACAATTATAAGCACGCTAATAGGTTTACAAAACGCTGGTGTAATATGAGCTATAAAATTAACATAACATTAGAATTTAAAACTAGACCTACTAAGTCAGAGGTAGAGAATAAATTGTTTGATTTGATTAGAGATGGTTTTGTATTAAAGACAAAGGAGGAACATGAAAGAGAAAAAAGACTTGTGGCAAAAGGGCGGAAGTCACTACCAAAATTTTAAGATACAACCTTCACAATTTATTAATGATAATAAATTATTGTTTGCAGAAGGTAATGTGATTAAGTATGTGTGTCGTCATCAAAGTAAAGGTAAAGCTGATGACATTAAAAAAGCAATACATTACTTAGAAATGATATTAGAGAGAGATTATGGCTAAAAACCAAGGTAGAATCATAAGCAAAACATTTTTAGAGGCACTCAGCGGTCATTTAAACGGGTTTTTATTTCAAACACAAGCTCACAGGGGGTTTCATGGCTAATTTACAGCTAGTTTTTAACTATAAGAAGAATATTTGGTCTGCACCAGTAGAATATAAGGATTTGACCTATGCAAAAGAGATCGCAATAGATTTAGAGACTAGAGATGATGGTATTAATGAAGGACTTGGTGCTGGCTGGGCTTTAAACAAAGGTAAGATAGTAGGTTTTGCTGTAGCTACTGATGGTTGGCAAGGTTACTACCCTATGGATCATTATGGTGGTGGTAATTTAATTAAAGAACAAGTCATGAACTACATGAAAAAGATATGTGCACTGCCTTGTCGTAAGATATTTCACAACGCACCCTACGATGTGGGATGGCTTCGAGCTCATGGTATTGAGGTCAAAGGGGAGATTGTCGATACTATGATTGCTGGAGCATTGATTGATGAAAACAGATACTCTTACAGGTTGAACAGTTTAGCAAAAGATTATCTTGGTGAAATAAAAGCAGAAACAGATTTGAATGAAGCAGCAAAAATGTTTGGTGTAGATCCAAAGGCAGAGATGTGGAAGTTGCCAGCTGAACATGTTGGACATTACGCTGAGCAAGATGCACGGCTCACGTATCTTTTGTGGCAGCACTTTAAACACATTATAAATAAAGAAAGCTTAGATACAGTTTGGCAGATGGAGAGAGATCTATTACCCATACTAATTGATATGAGATGGAAGGGTGTACGTGTTGATGTGCAGCAAGCAGCTATACTCCGACAAAACTTCATAAAAAAAGAAAAAGATCTTTTACTAAAAATGAAAAAGATGATTGGTAAAGACATAGATATATGGGCAGCTCGACAAATAGCCTGGGCATATGACAAATTAGGTGTAGAGTATCCTAGAACAGAAAAGTCAAAAGAGCCAAGCTTTACACAGAATTGGTTATCAAATGACACACATGATTTTAGTAAACTAATAGTACAGACAAGAGAAATAAATAAATTTCACAATACCTTTTTATCTAGTATAATGAAATACGAACACAATGGTCGGATTTATGGTGAGATTAATCAGCTACGATCTGACAATGGTGGGACTGTTTCTGGCAGGTTATCTATGTCAAACCCTAACCTACAACAACTGCCTGCTAGAAACAAAGATTTTGGTCCATTAATTAGAGGGTTGTTTTTACCAGAAGAAAAATGTCAATGGGGTAGTTTTGATTACTCACAACAGGAGCCTAGATTGGTAGTACATTATGCTAGTAGTATCGGTGAAGGATACGAAGGTAGCCAAGAACTTGTTGAAGCTTATGCAAATGCAGATGCAGACTTTCATCAAACAGTAGCTGACATATGTGGTATTGGTCGTAAGGAAGCAAAGACCATCGGGCTTGGTCTGATGTATGGTATGGGTAAGCACAAACTATCAAATATGTTAGGTCTTGAGTATGATGAAGCAATAGCACTGATAAACAAATACAATGATAAGGTGCCTTTTGTCAAGCAGCTCTCGGATCGTTGTATGCGTAAAGCAAATGAGACTGGTGTCATAAGAACAAAGAAAGGTCGTAAATGTAGATTTAATATGTGGGAGCCAAAAGACTTCGGGGTGTATACACCAGAAAAATTTGATAACGCAGTAGCAAAGTATGGTAGAAACAACATCAAACGATGTTACACCTACAAAGCATTGAATAGACTAATACAAGGTAGTGCAGCCGATCAAACTAAAGCAGCAATCGTTGCTTGTAAAGAAGAGCTAGGCATACAACCAATACTACAGATACACGATGAATTATGTTTTAATGTAGAAGATAAGAGCCAGATAGAAAAGATAAAGAATAAGATGGAGAACTGTATGGATTTGAATGTGCCTAGTGTTGTAGATATAGCGTTAGGAAAAAATTTTGGTGAGGCTATGTAGGGTCTTGACTTATCCGATAAAATAACTTATATATAGTATATGTATTTATTAAGTGGGACAAAATGTACGGCTGACAATGTCAGTGATGGGAATCTTATTAACCGAAGCTCTTGTGTACAATGTAACTTTGGGAATACATACAAAGTGGGTGGCACTCTTTTTTAACATACTATTCACAGTCACCCACACAACACAACGGAGAAAAAAATGCAATATGAAGTGGTAATAGAAAAACATTGGAGTGGAAAGACATATAATGTAAGTTTGAACTCCTATGAAAAAAATGGTTGGGGTATGAGGAATGGTAGAGCATTTGACGTATCTTATAAAAAAGCGGTTAAAGTTGCAGAGGAAAATGCAAAAACTTATAATGCTGAAATAATAAAGAAAGAGGGAGTAAAATAATGCCAAAAGATCATACAGGATTATATAGAGTAAAAACATTTAAAGAACTTATTGGGGATTTAAATGAGATATTAGATAATGTACAGCCTTTTGATCACAGAGGTAATCCTACAGACGATCCTAGTTCATTTACAGAAGTAATTAAGAACTTAGAAAGTTTATATGTAGATTTTCCAGATGTTGACCATAAAGTACCATTGTTTGATGAGATAGATTCATTACATTTAATTAAATTGAAACTACAAAATGACGAAAGCTAAAGAACTTATACGCAGAACCGATAGAGTGTCAGGTTTCGACCTGGACACTCCGGGCTGCATTAGTTTTTCTGGTGGTAGAACATCAGGGTATATGCTACGTCAAATATTAGATTACTATGATAATAAGTTGCCAGATGATGTAAGAGTAGTATTTTCTAACACTGGCAAAGAAATGCACGAGACATTAGATTTTGTGCGTGATTGTGAACAACATTGGAATGTTAAGATCCATTGGATCGAGTGGGATGAAAAGAATAAGATAGTAGAGGTAAACCACAACTCCGCATCACGAAACGGGGAGCCTTACGATAAACTAATTACAAAGAGAAGATTTTTACCAAACCCAGTAACAAGATATTGTACATCAGAACTAAAAATAAAACCTATGAAAGATTTTATGATGGCACAGGGTTTTAATTATTGGGTAAACTATGTTGGTTTACGTTATGATGAGCCCCACAGGGTAGCAAGATTGTCCAGGGCAAAAGAAAAAGAGAGATGGGATAGTGAAGCTCCTCTACATATGGAAAAAAGGACTGTAAAACATGTAGCTGAGTTTTGGAAAAATAATGATTTTGATTTACGTTTGCCAGGCATAAATGGTAAAACACCGCTTGGTAATTGTGATTTATGTTTCTTGAAGGGTAAAAATACTATCATGAATATAATGAAAAATTACCCAGAAAAAGCACAATGGTGGATGGACCAAGAAAGTAAACAATTAGGTGACAAATCGAAAGATGGTTTTGTATTTAGACACGATAGACCAGATTACAAAACTATGCTGGAGATTAGTAAATCACAACTGGATTTATTTGACTTTGACAAGTCAGATGATGTTTGTTTTTGTCATGATTAACATAACAAGGAGGTTTAACTATGGACAAAACTAAATGGAAAAGCATAACTTTAAACATAGATGATTATCATGCAGCAAGAGGTGTCTCTTTTATGCAAAATAGAAAATTAGCAGGGACTATAACTATGCTAATAAATAACTATATAGAAAATTGTGCAAAAGAAAAACAAGAAGATTTTGCAAAGTTTAAAAAAAATATGATTAAGAGAAGTAAAAGTGGTCATTAAGATCATTATATGATATGAATAAATAGAAGCAGAAAACTAGAAGCACGAATCTCGAGCCAGAACATAACTATAAAAGGTTACTATGGCAGAAAACAGAGAGTATTTTATAAGTTGTCTACAATTACTGAAAAGTGAATTATCAGACGAAAATTACAAAAAAATAACAGGTGTAATGAAAGCCTTAAAATATGGTTTAGATTTTGATTACAAACCAGGTTATGACATTGATTTTGAATATGACATAGACACTATTAAAGAAAAGAAAAGAATCAACAATGTTGTAAAGTTTAAACTGGTAAGTAAAAAATGACTAAGCTGATTTGGGACTACTTTTTCTCTGAAGAATTTGGTGTCTTTAATACAGCAGAAATGTCTTACGAAGATCGTTTTGATTTAATTAACGGAATGTTAGAGAGTTATACTTATTACAAAAATAAGAGGTCTATTTACAAAGATTATTACGAAAAACTTTTAAC
>VMHT01090522.1_pt1 | contig 11884 bp, 8 predicted proteins | sample 4693611 | NCBI WGS metagenome assembly VMHT01 (sample SAMN12280063, study PRJNA550983) | marine metagenome | isolation source: seawater sampled from same location over 5 years 0.02-0.2 micron viral filtrate | place: USA: collected off the coast of southern California halfway between the port... ...
CTTTTATTGTTGGCATATTTTTAATGTCGATTCTATTGATGGTTCAGCTGAATAGCTTTTATCAAGTATTTATAATTGTTTCAGCTGTAATTTTATCTACTGCAGGAGTTCAACTGGGATTGTTAGTTACGCAACAAATATCAAGTGCTTTGTTTACCAGTCTCGGAGTAATTGCCTTAGCTGGAATTGTTGTAAACAACAATATTGTTCTGGTAGATACTTATAATGTTATTTCAAAAGAAAATCCGAATTTATCTAGAGACCAAATTATAATTCGTACGGCTGCTCAAAGACTAAGACCGATCATTCTCACAACTGCAACTACTGTCATTGGTTTATTACCATTAGCTTCAGGAATTGGCGTAGATTTTTATCAAAGAAATATTGAGCTTGGTGGAAGAGTTTCTGAGTGGTGGCAACCTATGTCGTTTGCCGTCGTTTGTGGTCTGACCTTTGCTTCGGCTATAACCTTGTTCTTAACCCCTTGTTGGCTTATGCTACCGGTATCCATTAGAAATACTTTTAACAACTTAAAAAATACCTTTACTAAGACAGCAAGTGAACGATAAATCCAAAGAAAAAAGTTTAGATTTTGAAAAATCTTTAGTGAAACTCGAAAATATTATTGAGGCGCTTGAAGATGGTGACTTACCCCTTAATGAATCAATTAAAACTTTCGAGGAAGGAGTAAAGCTAACTAAACACTGTCAGGAACTTCTCACCAAAGCTGAATTAAAAATTCAAAAGCTTTTAGAAAAAGACGATGGTACGCTTGATCTAGAAGACTTTGATGATAAATAATTTAGAAGATTTAGATCTTAAAAATCTTCCTTTTTTGAATAAAAATTTAAAAAGGATAGAAAAAGCAATTCTTGAATCTTTACCGCCAAAAAATTTGTCTAAAATTTCAAAGGCTATTCACTATTCTGTTCTAAATGGAGGAAAACGAATAAGACCTCAACTCGTTTTATTAATGGCTGAGGCGTTAAAGGTTAATGTTAAACCAAAAACTATTGATTTAATGGCTGCTTCTGGTGAACTAATTCATTGTTACTCTTTGATACATGATGATTTACCTTCAATGGATGATGATGATTTCAGAAGAGGAAAACCTTCATGTCATAAAAAATTTGATGAAGCGACGGCAATCTTGGCTGGAGATGCTATACAGCCTCTTGCTTTGGAGGTATTGACGACCATAAATGATAAAAATCTTAAACCAGAACAAAAGCTTAAAATCATAAATCTTTTTGCAAAGGCTTGTGGTCCAAAAGGAATGGTTGAAGGACAAAGTAGAGACTTAGCCGCTGAAGGTAAGAAAATAAAAATTGAAGAGTTGGATGAATTACATTATTTAAAGACAGGAAAGCTTATTGAAGCTTGTGTAGAATCTATTTGCATTCTTAAAGATGGATTAATAAAAAAACACAAGAAAGCTTTTTTGATTTTTGCTAAAAAATTTGGATTAGCTTTTCAAATCAAGGATGATATTTTAGATATTCTTGGGGATGAAAAGGAAATTGGTAAGCCCTTAAATTCTGATTCTAAAAAAAATAAAGCTACTTACCCTGCCATTATTGGTCTCAAAGCTTCTCAAGAGAGAGCTGAGAAATTATGTTTTGATGCTTTAAAAATATTATCTAAGCTACCTTATAATACTGAGAATTTAATAAAATTATCAAAATTTATTATTTTGAGAAATAAATAATGAAAACTTATTCAGAAATTCCAAAATCTTTGCCTTTTTCACCTTTGCTAGATAAAGTTGATTACCCTTCTGATTTGAGAAAATTAACCATAAAGGAACTTCGCCAATTTTCTGATGAATTGAGAGAATTTTTAATTTATTCTGTTTCTAAAAGTGGAGGTCATTTTGGTGCTGGACTTGGTGTCATCGAGTTAACTGTTGCCTTACATTATATATTTAATACTCCAGAAGATAACTTAATATGGGATGTTGGTCATCAAAGTTATCCTCATAAAATCATTACAGGCAGGAAAAAAGAAATTTCTACCATTCGGTCAAAAGATGGTTTGCATCCTTTTACAAATATTGAGGAAAGTATTTATGATTCTTTTGGAGCAGGTCATTCAAGTACTTCGATAAGTGCAGCGCTTGGCATGGCTATTGCAAAACCCAAAAAAAAACATGTTGCAATAATTGGTGATGGCGCAATGACTGCAGGAATGGCTTATGAAGCCTTGGCTCATGCAGGCTCTCTTGATTCAGATATTTTAGTAATCTTAAACGATAACAGTATGTCAATTTCTAAAAATACAGGAGGATTTTCAAATTATTTAGCAAGAATTTGGGCAAGTAAATTTTACACTTCTATTAGAGAAGGAGGTAAAACAGCATTAAGATTTATTCCATCTGCCAAAAACTTTGCTAAAAGAGCAGAAACTCATTTCAAAGGTATGTTAGCTCCTGGAACACTCTTTGAAGAATTGGGTTTTAATTACATTGGACCAATGGATGGTCATAACTTAAATGAGATGCTCAAAACCTTAAAAAATTTAAAAGACCTTAAAGGCCCAAAACTCTTACATTTAATTACTCAAAAAGGAAAAGGTTTTTCGCCTGCAGAAAAGAACCCAATTGGATTTCATGCTTTAAATAAAATCGAAACTAACAAAAGAGTATCAAATGGAATAAAGTATTCTAAAGTATTTGGAGATTGGCTTTCTAGAAAGGTTGAAGAAGGTGATGATGATTTAGTTGCTATTACTCCTGCTATGTCAGAGGGCTCAGGTATGAATGATTTTGCTAAAAATAATCCAGATAAATTTTATGATGTCGCAATTGCTGAACAGCACAGCATGACTTTTGCTGCGGGTTTAGCTAAGGAAGGAAAAAAACCAATTCTTGCTATCTATTCCACTTTTTTACAAAGAGCATACGATCAATTAATACATGATGTTGCTTTGCAAAAATTAGACGTAACTTTGGCTATTGATAGAGCTGGTTTCGTAGGTGGAGACGGTGCAACTCATGCAGGTATTTTTGATGTCTCATATTTAAGGTGTATACCAAATATGGTCATTATGAGTCCCTCTGATGAAAATGAATGTTGGAAGATGCTTTCAACTGGATACAATTTTCCAGGTCCAACAGCAATACGTTATCCTAGAGGCGAAGGTCCTGGAAAAGAAATTACAAAAAATTTTGATTTACTTGAAATTGGAAAAGCAAGAATCATTAATGAAGTATCATCAGATCTAGTTATTTTTTCCTTTGGTAATATGTTGAATCTATCTATGGAAATTGCAGATCAAATAAACTGCTCTCTCGTAGATATGAGATTCATAAAGCCACTTGATGAAGAACTGATAGAACGATTTGCAAAAACTTACAAACACATTATCTCAATTGAAGAAAATGTAGTAACAGGAGGAGCGGGTTCAGCAGTAAATGAATTCTTGTTGAAAATCGGGTATTCTGAAAAACTTAAGATTTTTGGTGTCCCTGATGAATTTCCTGTGGTGGGTAGTCAAGAAGATCAAAGAGAAGTTGCGGGCTTAACAAAAAACAAAATTTTAGAAAAACTCTCATTGGAAATTAACTTAAAAAATTTCAATAAAAAAGTTTCCACCTAATAAAGTTAAACCAGCAAAAATCCCTGCTACTAAGTCATCTAAAACAATCCCAAATCCCGACTTAAATTTTCTATCAATAAAGGAAATTGGATGAGGTTTAAAAATATCAAATAAACGAAAAAAAATAATTAAAATAAAAGCAGCAAGATAAGATTCGTTTTGCCACTCCAAAGTTTTAAAATCGTAAATGCCTAACATGGGTATGAACAAAAAAGATAGCCATGCTCCGGCTACTTCATCAATCACTATAGCCTTGTGATCTTTTTCAAGTAAATCTTTAGATGCTATTTCACAGGTGATTATTGCTACTATTGAAAAAGAAATAAAAAGTAAGAAAAATAGAAAAAAACTAAATTGCAAATAAATCAAACCAAAAAATAAAAAAAGCGCTGCAAAAGAACCCCAAGTTCCAGGAGCAAAAGGTAAAAGACCTATTCCAAAAAAAGTAGAAAATAAATGTGAAAATTTTTTTAAGTCTGGAAACTTATTCATACATCAAAATGATTATAACTTTTTTGGTTAAAATGAATCTCCTCAACTCCCTGAAAAAGCTTTATTTCCCTATCATTGGTTATTTCTCCTATTTTGAATTTTTTCATTTTTAGTTTTTTCAAAACTTTATTTAGTCTAGTCTCTTTATTTTTTGGAACAGTAAAACAGAGTTCGTAATCATCTCCCCAAGTTAAAGCGTCTTTAAAAGATCCTTCGTGAGGAATCGAATCAATGTAAATTCTTGCTCCTGAGTTACTTTGCTTGCAAATATGTCCTAAATCTCCAATCAAACCATCTGAAATATCGATACAGCTGTTAGCAATACCTCTTAAATTTTTTCCTAGGGATGTATGAATTTTGGGTTTAAGAAATTTTTTAAGATACTTTTTTTCTGTAGGGTTAAGGTTTTTTTTCTTGGACATTATTATTTTCAAACCTAATTTCGCCATTCCCAAAGTACCGCTGACATAAATTGAATCTCCAACTTTCGCGCCACTCCGAGAAAGAAATTGATCATAATCTACTTCGCCACATACACCTATTGATACTGAGCATACCTTCCCCTTTACTAAGTCTCCGCCAATTATGGGTACCTGATATATTTTTGTAAAAAGTCTTAAGCCTTTAGCGAATTCTCTCAACCATCTAATTTCTTTATTTGCCGTTACAAGACTGACTGAAAGCCATTTAAGCGTTCCTCCGCAGGCTGGAATGTCACTTGCTGCTACAGAACAAGATCTGTAAGCAATTTGATCTGGTGCTAAATCCTTAGGGAAATGAACCTCAGAAGTCGAAACGTCTGTAGAAAAGATTAAATCTGTATTTTTTGTTGAAAAAAGACCAGCATCATCCCCTGGGCCAACCAAAATACCAGAAGAGTCATTATATTGACTCCCTAAATTTTTAAAGTATTTTTGAAGAATTAAAAATTCATCCGATTCTATCATAGAGAATCGGATAAATAATTACGAATTATAAGCTTCAAAAAGGCCCGTAGCTCCCATACCGCCGCCAACACACATAGTAACGATACCGTATTTACCGCCTCTTCTACTAAGTTCTCTAGCGACGTGGCCTACTTGACGAGAACCAGTCATGCCAAAGGGGTGACCAATTGAAATTGAGCCGCCATTTACATTTAGTTTATCGTTAGGAAGACCAAGCTTATCTCTAATGTAAACTACTTGAGAAGCAAACGCTTCATTAAGCTCCCATAGATCTATATCTTCAATCTTTAAATCAGCCGATTTCAAAAGTTTAGGGATAGAGTAAACTGGACCTATTCCCATTTCATCAGGCTGACAACCTACTACAGTAAAACCCCTGAAATAAAGTTTTGGTTCCAAACCTAATTCTTTAGCTTTATCTTCACTCATAACTAAAGTTACTGAGGCACCATCAGATAATTGTGAAGAATTTCCAGCTGTTACGGATCCATTTTCAGGATCAAAAACAGGTTTCAAAGAAGACAAACCTTCAATGGTAGTTTCAGGACGGTTGCAATCATCACGATCGACCGTAACTTCTACATCTTTTTCCTCTCCAGACTCTTTATTGACCAATTTCATCACGGTGTCCATTGGAACAATTTCATCATCATAGTAGCCTGCTTCTTGGGCTGCTGCGGTTCTTTGCTGACTAGATAAAGCATACTCATCTTGAGAATCTCTGGTGACATTGTAACGCTTAGCTACGCATTCGGCAGTTTGTCCCATAGCATGGTAAATACCTGGAACATCGGCAGCAAGCTTATCATTAACATACATATGCATGTTGGTGTTGCCTTGTGTAGTAGATATTGATTCTACGCCTCCGGCGATGATGCAATCAGAAAAACCGCTTTGCACTTGCGTTGCTGCCATAGCAACAGTTTGCAATCCTGATGAACAATATCTATTGACAGTAGTTCCTCCAACTTCTATTGGAAGATTGGATAATACTGCAACATTTCTAGCTATGTTATGTCCTTGAGCTCCTTCAGGTGCTCCACAACCTAAAATCATATCTTCTACCAGAGAAGGATCCAATCCTGGATTTCTTTCTAGTAGGGCATTCACTAAGTGGGCTGCCATATTGTCGGCTCTGGTTTGATTAAAACCACCTCTAAATGATTTAGCTAATCCAGTACGGACACTATCAACGATTACTACGTTTCTCATAAAATCTCCTATTTATTTATTTTAGAATTATAAAGATTAATTAATATTTAATCTAACATAAAAAAACCCTTGCCAAAGCAAGGGTTTTTTTTTGATAAGTCTTTTTAGAAATCAATTCCAAAAGACATACCCCAAGATCTAGGTTCTCTTAAACTTACGCCAGAAGCAAAACCTTGAGAAGAAGCTGTTAAGCTTGTTCCAGTAACGTTTCTTTCGTCTGTTAAGTTTTGAACATAGAATCTTATGTTCCAATCAGCATCTGTTGGAACTATTCTCATAGAGAAGTTCCACTCATCCCAAGTTTGAATTTTTGCAGATTCGATATTATAGAAACTTGCGTAATATTCACCTTGATAATAGTAATCAAGTCTTGGTGTGATTTCTAAGTTTCCAGCTTGAGCTGTGTAGCCAATACCCATAGAAACTGTCAATTCAGGAAAAGGCATTTCATTTCCTGTGATATCTGTTGGAAGACCAGTTGAAACGAAAGAACCAGCCGTAGTAAGTGTAGTTACACATTCTTCGTTAGCTCCGTACTGAACCAATCCAGCTCCAGATGTACCAGCACTATCTGCATGATCATGCATTGCTGTGAATAGTTTACAAATTCCACCTGTTTGTTGAGTAGAACCTGTTCCTCTCACAATGATAGATGGCAAGAGCGTTCCAGTAGTCGAATACGTTCCTAAAGCAGAATTTACTGGAGAATAAAGAAGTGTTCCAGTAGTAGGTGCTCCTGTAGTAGCAGTCGCAGCTAAAGCTGTTCCACCACCTGCACAAGTTTGAGGTAATCCGGCAGCAGCATTATTCAACATATGACATACTGTTCCTTTTGTTCCATAAGCTGTAGCGTGAGCACTAAACTCAATTGGAATAATAATGGTTGAAAGGTCAGTATTTTTAAGTTTAATACCAGATGATCCTTTACTGGTACCATTACTACAACCACCTGCCCATGCAAGACCGTCTCCTAGAACCGCATCGTGAGCTGCACTTGCATTTGGTGCAGTAGTAGACGTACCAGTTGTAGTTGAACAGTTAAGCGCGAAAGCAAGTTCGTTTCCAAGTGCTGCTTGAGCTTTATCAGCTGTTGTAATAGAGCCACCATAAGCTGGGTTTGCTCTATTAACTAGCATATCCATAACTCTCATAGAAGTAACACCTAATTCATCTTTTTTAATCAGATAAGTATTGGCTTGTTGGCCTTTAGCAGCATGCCATGTTTTAGATGTAGCAGTATTGGAATAATGCCCACCAAGATCAGCAGGATTAATGATAGCTTTTGAACCAATTTCAGAAGTTAAATAACTCATCATGAAATTAAAAGTAAGACCAGGAACTGTAGGCGGATTAAGCAATAATTCCAATTCCGCACCGTAGTTTTCAACTGGCATACCTTCATTAATTCCAGTTTCGTTTCTGATAACACTTAAATGGTAGTTCTCAAAGTCGTTATAAAAAATTGATGCGTTAGCTATCAAGCCAACTTCAGGAACTGTAGCTTTTACACCAAACTCAATGGCGTCAACGTCCATTGGGTCAAATGCAAATGGTGTATTCGGGAATCTTGAAGAATCGAAAGGCGGGTTAAAACCTCCACCTTTGAAACCAGTCGAATAACTTGCATAAAATAATGTGTCATCGTTAATTTGATAATCCCAAACAAAACGTCCAGTTGTTTTGGTAAATGATTTAACAGGATTTACACCCGCATTGGTGTAATCGGTATTAAGCGCAGGAAGAGGAGCAAGACCGATTGAACCATTAACTGGGTTCGGTGCAGCCATTCCTGGGGCAACACCAACTCTTTGGCCAACGGTATTAGCATGATCTCCTGTAGCACCACCAGTGAAACAGTCGGCATCATTTAAAGTAGTATTAAATTCATTCAAACCAGAAGCTTTGGCAAGAACTGAACCTGTAGATCCGTCAGCTTGAATACCACAGTCTGGGTCATTAGCAGGATTCCATGCAGAAATCAGAGGTACTTTATAAAAGTAGTTATTTACTTTGACCGCTTTTGTATCTTCAGTATATCTAAGACCTAAAGTCAGTTTATGTTGGTCATTGACATCAAAATAAAATTCGGTGAAAAGTGCTTGAGCATCAAGAGCATAAGAATCAGTTAAACTTTGGTAATGCTCTGAATACAAGCCATCAATTCTAGAGACAATATCTCTAGCAACATCTTGGGCTGTAACATTAGTATTAGCACCATAAAGACCAGCATCTATATATGCTTGTCCAGCACCAACTAATTTATTAGCAGTTGCCACGTTTGTATCAGTACAAACTGTAGCTGGTAGTAAAGCACTATTAGCAACTGTTGTACCTCCAACACCTGGCACTCCTACTGGGAAAGAAGTTGACTCAGTACAAGCAATTAGAGTGTAAAAACTTGTTCTTGTTCCGCCAGTAATTGCGGTTGGAGTATCTATACCATTCATGGTAATTCCTGTCGCATAAACATCATAAAAAGTGCTTGAGTTGTTTGATATATCGATGGCACCGATTAGGAAGTTAAACATACCATCAAAATCTGATTGATATTTAATTTCCATTGATTTAGATCTAGAATCTACTTGCGAAGCGTCACCAGAAACTGGGTGCTCGAAATAACCTGCTATCCCTTCTCCTCCAGGACAGAAAGATGCATCTTTCATTGTGAACATGTCACATTGAGGAGCGATTATTCTATTAGAGAAACCGATTGGAAGACCAGTAGCGCCAGAAGCTGTAGCTCCAGCCTGAGGCTGAGCCAAGGCAGTTGCAGAAAATCTTAAACTAGTGGTTTCAGTTGATGCAGAAATTGTGTCTCTGTAGAACTGTCTTCTATTATCAAGATAAGATAAGGTCAAAGAGCCTTGATCGAAAAGTTTTTCTAAACGAATTTGACTAGTGGATTCTTGGTTATCGTGTAACGGGGATCTAATCACATTAGCTTGAAAGTAGTCAGTAGGTTTATTTATACCATTATCGATTAAAGCAGCTGGTGTACCTTCAGGGATATATACTCTTCCACTTCCAGCAGCGCCATTGGCACCCATTTCAGTAGAATTAGGTAAGTAAAAACCAGCTAAGACTTTACCTAAAGAAAGAGGTACAGTTGAACCAGTTGACATAGGATGAACGGAATTGAAAGTTCTCGCTCCACCAATGACACAACCTTGAACTAAATTACCACCTACTTCACACCAAGCAGCTTGTCTTTGCGTTCTTGCAGATTCTTCATCATAGGCTTGATGCATGAAGTCCAATGTAAGATCGTCATCTGCTTCCCATCTGAAAGAAGCACGCCACATGTAAGAGTCTCTATTATCAAAACCATCGGCAGCAGCTGAATTTAAATTTTTAGTCACGCCGTCTCTTTCGAAAGTAGAAACCGCAAAACGAGCTCCTAAAGTATCGCTGATAGGCACATTAAGCATAAGCTTGATCATTTTTTCGTTATCAGCACCATATTGAATATTTGCTCTTCCAGAAAAAGCATCTAAATCAGGAGTTGCAGTAACCATGTTAATAACACCACCTGTAGAGTTTCTTCCAAAAAGTGTTCCTTGAGGACCACGTAGGACCTCGACCCTAGACATATCCAAATAACCCATTTCGATGGTTGATGTATTTCCTAATGGCGCACCATTGATGTGTACTTCAACACCGGCATCTCCACTGGCACCTGTTAGAAAGTTTGTGATACCTCTAATAGAGAAACCACCACCATTAAAAGTACTAGATGAGAAAGTTAAACCTGGAACTTGTAACTGAAGGTCACTTGCATATTCAATTTGTCGATCTGATAAAGCTTCTTCTGTGAAAGCCGAAACAGAAATTGGAACGTCCTGAAGACTTTGCTCAGTTCTTTGAGCCGTAACAATAACTTCTTCAATTGTTGATTGTGCAAAAGCTGTAGCAGACAGAATAAAAGCCCCAACTAAAGCAATGCTAAATTTAAAAAATTTACTCATTTAGAATCCTCCCCTAATGAGTTGAAAGTAATTTCGTGAGAAAACTGCTGCTTATAAATTTCTATAACTTTACATTATAAGCTTAAGGATTCTCCCCCTATAGCAATTGATAATACCTAATTTTGGAACTACTGCAACCTTTTGTTGGTAAAAAAAATATTTTGTAAGTTAGAGTAAAATATCTAAGTAGATTAAATTTAGAATAATGAATAAAAAAGAAAAGGCTTTGTTTATAGAACGAAAATTAAATGAACTATTTCCGAATCCTAAAGCTCCACTAAACCATTCAAATGCATTTACACTTCTAATTGCAGTTCTTTTGAGTGCACAAACCACTGATAAAAGAGTAAATATTGTAACTGTTGAGCTTTTTAAAAAAGCTGTCAATTCTCAACAAATGTATGAACTCGGCGAGAAAAAAATTTATGAACTAATTAAAACTTGTGGACTAGCTCCAAAAAAAGCAAAGGCAATATTTCAAACTTCACAAATTTTAAATGAAAAATATCAAGGAAAGGTTCCCAAAGAGCTGTCTCTTCTAGAAGCTCTTCCAGGAGTTGGTCATAAAACATCTTCTGTTCTTATAAGCGAATTCTTTAAAATCCCTGCTTTCCCAGTTGATACTCATATACACAGATTAGCTCAAAGATGGGGGTTGACTAACGGAAGGTCTGTAAAGCAAACGGAAAAAGACTTAAAGATTTTATTTGATAAAGAGAAATGGCGCGATCTTCATTTACAAATCATCTTTTATGGCAGAACTTTTTGTACAGCTAGAGGTTGTAATGGAACCTTATGTTTTATGTGCAAAAGTTTATATCCTAATAGAAAAAGAGGAATTAAAACTTTAAAGGCTTAAAATTATTTTTGAGCGGAGTATAATAATTTTTTTGAGTTTATTACATGTACGGAAATAATTTATCCATCAAATCTTTTGACGACGATCTTTGGCAGGCTCTTGAAAAAGAAAAAGTCAGACAAGAACAGCACATTGAACTCATTGCTTCAGAGAACTACGCATCTCCTAGAATCCTAGAAGCTCAGGGATCTGTTTTGACCAATAAATATGCAGAAGGATATCCGGGGAAAAGATACTACGGTGGCTGTGAATTTGTGGATATCGCAGAACAACTAGCAATCGATAGAGCCAAAAAATTATTCAATGCCGACTACGCTAATGTTCAGCCTCATTCAGGAGCTAGCGCAAATGCCGCAGTTTTTTTAGCATTACTAAACGCTGGCGACAAAATTCTTGGAATGAGTCTCGATCATGGAGGACATTTGACTCATGGTTCTAAAGTAAATTTCTCTGGAAAAATTTATGAATCTTATAGCTATGGTATAGATCCAGAAACAGGTGATATAGATTATGCTCAAGTTGAATCTTTAGCAAAAGAACATAAACCTAAACTTATCATCTGCGGATTTTCAGCATTCTCGGGGATTTTAGACTGGGCAAGATTCAAAGAAATTGCTAATTCCATAGACGCTCTTTTGTTAGCAGATATCTCTCATGTTTCTGGCTTGGTTGCTGCAGGACTTTACCCTAACCCTTTTCCTCATGCAGATGTAGTAACCACAACGACTCATAAAACATTAGTTGGTCCTCGAGGCGGATTGATTCTAGCCGGTCCAAATGAAGATTTACAAAAAAAACTCAACTCAGCATTA
>VMHT01034702.1_pt1 | contig 11883 bp, 9 predicted proteins | sample 4693611 | NCBI WGS metagenome assembly VMHT01 (sample SAMN12280063, study PRJNA550983) | marine metagenome | isolation source: seawater sampled from same location over 5 years 0.02-0.2 micron viral filtrate | place: USA: collected off the coast of southern California halfway between the port... ...
AAAGTTTCAGTCTCTTATGTCTGATTCGATAAAGGACTATCTCAGCGATGCCAGTAATTTTTATCTTCCAGAATTAAATGCAATAAGAGAAAACAAAACAAATTTATCTCAAGAAGAACAAATTCACCTTCTTGAAAAATTAAAAGAAAAGCATTCTAATTAATTATTGACATGCTTAATGTCATAAGATAAAAATACATGTAATACGCAACTAAGTTGATATAATCCCCTTCGACTCCATATTAATTACATGAAATTTTTAAGCTCAATCTTAAAATCGATTCTTTCGATTTCCAACCTACAATCTGCAGGAATCTTTTTATTTTTTGCGTCCATCTGGATGATTTCAGGTTTTTTTGTGGAAAACGAAATTCCTACTAAGCAAGTTGTCATTGAAGAAACAACTGTTAGAGTCATGAAACAGTCTGCTCAGCCCTTTGCAAGAAATATAATCTTGAAAGGTTCTGCGGAAGCAGACAAAAATGTTCAACTAAGAGCGGAGACCTCTGGCCAAGTTATTGGCCTTCCTGTTGCACAAGGTCAATTTGTAAAAAAAGGTAGCCCAATATGCCAGATTTTTGTTGGGGATAAAGACGAAGTAGCGAAAGAAGCTTCTTTGAATTACGAAACCGCAAAAAAATTATTTGACGAGGGTCTTTATTCCAATAGCCAGCTTCAAGCTGCAAAAGCCAGATACGAAAGAGCTTTTCAAGATCTAGATTTTGCATCTGTTAAAGCTCCTTTTGACGGAATAGTGGATAGGATTGATTTAGATGTTGGAGACTTTCTACCGAGACAAGGTATTTGCGCTACAGTATTAGATCTTAATCCAATTCTTATTTCGGCAGAGATATCTGAAAACGATATGTCAGAAATTTCTCTCGATTCCAAGGCAAAAGTTGAGCTAAATAACGGGAAAGTTTTTGAAGGGGATGTTAAATTCATTTCTTCATCGGCCAATCCAGTCACTAGAACGTTTAGAGTAGAAATTTCAGTTCCCAATCCAGAGTCTGAAATAAAAGATGGGATGACTTCTGAAGTAACTCTTAAAGGAGCAGAAAGATTAGCTCATTTGGTTCCAGTTTCAGTTTTGCGTTTAGATGCTAATGGTAATTTAGGCATAAGAACTATTGATGAGGATGGCTTAGTTGCCTTCAAATCAATTGAATTAATTGAAGATACTAGCTTTGGAGCCTGGATAACCGGTCTAGATACCATCTCAACAATCATAACAGTCGGGCAAGATTACGTATCCCAAGGAGAAAAAGTAGGTATAGCTTTAGATAGCAGATTTACGGATTCTAATGAAAGGATTAATTGATTTTTTTGTAGATCGATACAGAACTACATTAACAATGATGTTCCTCGTTTTAACGTGGGGAATTTTTTCTTACGGCCAAATTCCTAATGCCTCCGAACCAGATATAGATGTTCCCTTTGTGATGGTCAGCACCTTTTACGAAGGTGTTTCACCAGAAGATGCAGAAAGACTCATATCGAGACCAATCGAGAAAAGACTTTTAACAGTAGATGATGTTAAAGGAGTTCAATCTTATAGTAGATTGGATTTCTCTACTGTAATTGTTGAGTTCCCCAATGATTTTGACCCAGACATCGCAAAAACAAATGTCCGAGATGCTGTTGATGAAATAGCTTTTAAATTACCTACTGATGCTGAAGAGCCGATGGTCAGTAACTTTAATTTCTCAAGATTTCCGATAATGCGAGTAAATCTTGTATCCAGTGAATTATCAAAAAGGGAACTTTATTATATTGCTAAAGATTTAAGATCAGATGTTGAAAGTATCCCGCTTGTCCTTGAAGCTAATTTAGCTGGAGTCCCAGAAGATCTTTTAGTAGTAGAAGTTGATAGAACCAGATTAGAGAGTTTCGGTATAACAGCTCAAGATTTTTATAATGCAATTTCTCAAAACAACAGAGTAATTCCTGCTGGCCTAATAACAACAGGCACCGGCACGTTTGCAGTAAAAGTTCCTTCAATTTTTGAAGATGTCAGTGATGTTAGGAAAATTCCACTTATTAGAAGAGAAAACGCTGTAATAAGAATAGAAGATGTAGCTGAGATTCGAAGATCCTATAAAGATCAAGAAACTTATGCAAAGGTCAATGGCAAGAATACGGTTGCTATAGAAGTTGTAAAAAGAACGGATGCCAATGAACTTGATGCAGTTGAAGCCATCAATAAAATTTTAGATCAGAAAAAAGAACTTTATCCTCCTTCTCTCGAAATAGTCATCACAGAAGATAGAACTGCTTGGAATACTGTCATGTTAGAAGAACTTATGGGTAATGTTGTTACTGCTTTAGTGTTGGTGATGGCAGTTGCTTTAGCTACTATGGGTATTAGATCTTCATTAATGGTAGGTGCTGCTATTCCACTGTGTTTTTTCTTTGGGATGATAATTCTAAATGCATATGGAACGTCATTTAACTTTCTGGTTTGTTTTGGAATTCTGATTTCTTTGGGAATGCTGATTGATGGAGCTGTAGTTGTAATTGAATTTGCCGATAGAAAAATGGCAGAAGGATTAGATAAAACAACAGCTTATAAATTAGCCGCGAGAAGGATGTTCTGGCCTGTAATAGCATCCAATCTGACGACTTTAGCCGCCTTTTTTCCCCTCCTATTTTGGGATTCACTTTCTGGAAGCTTCCTGAGAACTCTTATTGTTACAGTATTTGCAGTTTTAGGAGGTTCACTAATCTACGCTCTTCTATTTACCCCGGCCATAGGTTCTTTGTTTGGCAGTATTGGAAATAGAAGCCAAGAGTCAATTCAAAACACCTCAAAGTTAGAAAACGGTGATCCCACTGAACTTCCTGGAATAACAGGTGCCTATGCTAGATCACTGGACTTCATTCTTTCAAGGCCTATTCAGGTTTTATTCTTTGTAATCCTGCTTGTTTATACAATTTTTCTTCTGCAAGCAAGACACGGTGCTGGCTCTACTTTTTTTGCAGAAGGTGAACCAACCTTCGTCAGCATAAATGTTGAAGCAAGAGGAAATTTAAATGCAAATGAGAAATTAGAACTTATTGAGCAGATTGAAGATGAGCTTGTTCAAATTCCAGAAATTATAAAGCTATCAACCTTTACTGGTGGAAACTCTGCAGGAGATCCCCGAAGTAGAGGTTCGTCGGATGGCATCGGTGGATTCATGGTCGAGCTTGCATTTCTTGAAGGAGATGAAATTATTGGCGGTCTTAATGGCTATCAAGTGCTTGATCAGATCAGAGAGATAAGCAAAGAATTTCCAGGCATTAAGTTTAATGTAAGAAGAGAAGAAGGAGGGCCACCTATAGATGCTCCAATTGAAATTGATATTTCAGGACAGAATTCCAGAGTTGTTTACGAAGCAACAATAGCTCTAGAAGAATTCATGAAGTCTTCAATTGATGGAGTAGATAACGTCAAAACTACAATACCAGTTAGAAAAATTGAATGGTCAATGGATATTGATAAAGAAAAAGCTTCGTTATTTGGGGTCTCAACTTCTGAAATTGGAGCAGCTGTTCAATTTGTCACAAATGGACTCAGACTTGGTGAATACAGACCAGAGGACGTTGAGGATGAAGTTGAAATAAGAGTTAGATATCCTGAATCTGAAAGAAGGCTTGACCAATTGGGAGAATTAAATATTCCCACACGAGAAGGATTGATGCCTCTTAGTAGTTTTGTTGAAGTGGTTCCAAAACTTGATGTTCCCTCAATAAGAAGAGTTGATGGAGAAAGAGCTTACACAGTAACAGCCGATTACTTGGAAAATGCTGTTCCTTCAAACGTGATTTCTCAGATTAATACTTGGATAGATGAAAATATCGAATTTAACCAAATTAGTTTTAATTTTGGTGGAGAGCAAGAGGAAACCGAAGAAGCGGCTGCTTTTTTCGCTACGGCTGGAATGATCTCAATTTTCCTTATGGCTATGCTTCTTGTTACTCAATTAAATAGCTTTTATCAGGCTTTTGTCATTGTATTTGCCATAGTTCTATCAACTGCAGGCGTGCAGTTAGGCCTGTTAGTAACTCAATCTCTCACCAGCGTATTATTTACTGGGTTATCAGTTGTGGCTTTAGCTGGAATCGTTGTTAATAATAATATTGTACTTGTTGATACTTATAATGTTTTAAAGAGAAACTCTATCAATTTAAAAGAGAAAGACATCCTAATTAGAACCTGTGCTCAGAGATTAAGACCTGTTTTCTTGACTTCATTCACCACTGTTGTCGGATTATTGCCTCTAGCTAGTAGTATCGGTGTAGATTTTATTTCAAGAGAAATTGGTGTTGGTGGAAGAGTAGCTATTTACTGGCAACCTCTTGCCTTTGGCCTAGTTTGGGGTTTATCTTTTGCTACTATACTAACTCTCTTTGTGACCCCAGCATGGTTGATTTTGCCTTCGAGACTAAGGGAAATTTTTTCAAAATTTGAAATTTTTAGTAAAAAAGTAAATGTCCAACAACAGTAAAAAAAAATCACTTAATTTTGAATCTACTCTCGATGAAATAGAAAAAATTATCGAGAGCTTAGAAGAAGGAAACTTATCTTTAGAAGATTCAATAGAAGCTTATGAAAAAGGCATCTCTTTAACTAAAGCTTGCCAAAAGATGCTCTCGGATGCAGAACTAAAAATTAAAAAATTATCCTCTAAAGAAGGAGAAGATGTTTCTTTTGAGGATATATCTAATGATTGATGATTTATCTTTTTTAGAAGGAAATAAAAAAAGGATTGAGAAAGCTCTTAGTAAGGCCTTGCCTGCAAGAGATTTTTCAAACATTACAGAAGCTATTCATTATTCTGTTCTGGATGGCGGAAAAAGAATAAGGCCGCAACTAATATATCTTGTAGCAGATTCCCTTAATTTAAATCTCAAAAGTGAAACCATTGATGCTATGGCAGCATCTGGAGAACTTATTCACTGTTACTCTTTGATCCATGATGATCTACCTGCTATGGATAACGATGATTTGAGGAGAGGTAAGCCTTCTTGTCACATAAAATTTGGTGAGGCATCAGCTATTCTTGCTGGTGATGCAATCCAACCTTTGGCATTGGAAATAATTACTGACATTAACGATCCTAATTTATCTGCTGAAACCAAAATTAAAATTATTAGTATCTTTTCGAAGGCTTGTGGACCCTTTGGAATGGTAGAAGGTCAAAATAGAGATATCAAATCTGAAAATATAGATATCTCCCTTGAAGAACTGGATATGATTCATGCTCTGAAGACAGGCAAATTAATTTCTGCCTGCGTTCATGCTACTTGTCTTTTGAAGGAAGATTTACCTGAACACGATATGAAATCATTCATTAGGTTTGCAGAGTACATTGGTCTAGCTTTTCAAATAAAGGATGATATTTTAGATTGCACCTCATCAACAAAAGACTTGGGTAAACCAGCGCATTCCGACGAAAATTTAAAAAAAAATACTTATCCAAAATTAATTGGAATTGAAGAATCCTGTTCAAGAGCCGAATCCTTATGCAATGAAGCTATTCAGTGTTTAAAATCTCTCCCTTACAATACTGAAATGCTAATTAAATTATCAAAATTCATAGTTGAAAGAAAAAATTAAAGTAGTGTGAAAGTATTTGATTCCATTCCAGATAAATGCCCTGAAACTCCTTTACTAGATAGAGTAAATTCACCTTCAGACTTAAAGCAGCTAAAAGAAAATCAATTGGAAGCGTTCTGTAACGAACTGAGAGAATTTCTTTTGTACTCAGTTGGACAAACAGGCGGACATTTCGGGGCTGGTTTAGGTGTTATAGAGCTTACAGTTGCTCTTCATTATGTCTTCGATTCTCCTAAAGATAAGATAGTTTGGGATGTTGGTCATCAGACCTATCCTCATAAAATCATTACCGGCAGAAAAAGCTTAATGTCATCTATGAGACAAAAAGATGGTTTACATCCTTTTCCCTCAAGGGAAGAAAGCATCTTTGATACTTTCGGTGTAGGTCATTCAAGCACTTCTATCAGCGCAGCTCTTGGCATGACAGTAGGTTCAAATGAAAAAGCTATAGCAGTGATAGGTGACGGCGCTCTAACAGCTGGGATGGCATTTGAAGCTTTGAGCCATTCTGGCAATCTCAATAAAGATTTGTTGGTAATTCTCAATGATAACAATATGTCAATTTCGAAAAATATTGGTGGGTTATCTAACTACCTAGCAAGAATTTGGTCGAGTCGATGGTACACACAGATAAGAGAAGGAGGAAAAATGGCGCTAAGGTTGATTCCTTCTGCAAGAAATTTTGCTAGCAAAGCGGAGGAGCATATCAAAGGCATGGTTGCGCCAGGAACTCTATTCGAAGAGCTTGGCTTTAATTATGTTGGACCAATGGATGGGCACAACGTCAAGGAAATAATTCGAACTTTAAGAAATCTAAACGATACCTCAGGCCCTAAGCTTCTTCATCTAATTACTAAAAAAGGAAAAGGATTTGAACCTGCAGAGGTTGATCCAATTGGATTCCATGCGATTACAAAAATGGAAAATCCAAACACATCAAAGAAGAAAAATGTAGGCATGAAATATTCAGATGTTTTTGGTTCTTGGCTAACTTCAAAAGCAAATATTGATCCTTCTCTTATTGCAATCACTCCTGCTATGAAAGAAGGTTCAGGGATGGTTGAATTTGCGGATAAATTCCCATCGCGTTTTTACGATGTGGCAATCGCCGAACAGCATGCTATGACTTTTGCTGCCGGACTTGCCTGCGAAGGGAAAAAGCCTGTTCTTGCTATATACTCCACCTTTTTACAAAGAGCATATGATCAATTAATCCATGATGTAGCAATTCAAAACCTTGATCTCCTTATTGCCATAGATAGAGCTGGATTAGTTGGCGAGGATGGGGCAACGCATTCTGGCATATTTGATTTATCTTTCATGAGGTGTGTTCCTAATTTGATTATTATGACGCCCTCCTCTGAAGAAGAATGTTGGAGGCTGTTGGAAACTGGTTATAAATTTAAAGGCCCAGCTGCAGTTAGATATCCCAAAGGCTTTGGATTAGGAACAGATCTACCAACTGAATTTGAGGAAATTGAGATTGGAAAATCTAAAGAAATTATATTTTCTAAAACAAATAAAATTTCTATCTTAAGTTTTGGTTCTATGTTGTCACTCTCAGATGAAATAAGTAAAGATTTAGAAGCAAATTTGATTGATATGAGATTTGTTAAACCAATAGATACTGACTGCATTATCAAGTGCGCAAATCATTCTGAGATGATTGTGACTCTTGAAGATAATGTTGTTGCTGGAGGCGCTGGTTCAGCCATAAATGAATTTATTGCAGAAGAAAATATTAAAGTTAAAACGATTAATTTTGGAATTTCCGATCATTTCCCATCGATTGGAGGCATATCTGAACAGAGAGAAGACTATCAATTAGATAAAGATAAAATAATAAAGAAGATTAAAGAGAGATTAAGTAAACAATAAATAAAAACAAAAAAACACAAGAAAACTCAAAAATCCCGCAATTAAATCATCTAAAAAAACTCCAAATCCATTTTTTAAATTTTGGTCTACGTAAGAAATAGGCCAGGGCTTGGCTATGTCAAAAGCTCTAAAAAGTGCAAAACCTACGAGATAACCAAAGATTTCATCTGAAATCATACTCACCAGGAATAAGGTAAGCAGCATTCCGCCCATTTCATCAGAAACTATTCTTGAGTCATCCTTTATGACAGCGTCTCTAGAAGCAACTATGCATGAAATCAAAAATATTATTAACAAGGAAGTGATGAAGAGAAATAGATGTAAGAGATAATCGATAAAAGCCTCTGCAACAATAAATAAAATTAAGGCGACGGTGGATCCCCAAGTTCCTGGAGCAATTCTAATTAGTCCTGAACCGAAACCTAAAGCGATTAAGTGAAAAATATTCTTTATGTTAGGAAAATTATTTTTTTCCATGGTTCCAACCCTTCTTTCTTGGAAATAATACCTCGCCATTATTTAGAAGATATTTAATTTCACTATTTTTTTTAGTTTGTCCAATCAAGGCAGTGTTAATTCCAGATTTATCAGAAAGTTTCATAATTTTCTCATGATATTTTTTATCTGCTGTAAAAATCAATTCGAGGTCATCTCCAAATGTAAAATCTTCAATAGATGACTTATCAACCCTTGGAATCTCATCAAGATCGATTACTGCTCCTTGATTGCTGGAAATAAGAATTTTCTCTAAATCTGCAATAAATCCATCTGAAACATCGATGCATGATGAAGCAAACTGTGAAATTGAATTGGAAATTTCTAATCTCAGGTTAGGAAAAATAAATCTTTTTACATTTTTTTTTCTGTAAATATTCTTATTAAAATTTTTTTTAATTTCTTCTAAGCCTTTTCTGGCAAGCCCCAATTCTCCAGTTAGATAAATGTTTTGATTATGTTTGGCACCTGATCTTGAAAGATGATTGTTTTTCTTTGTTTCTCCAGATACCGAGACAGTAACTGACTTTTGACTTGTTTTTATTAAATCGCCACCAATTAAAGGAACGCTTAATAAGTTTGATACTTTATTTAAGCCCCTTGAGAAGTCATTTATGAATTTCTCATCAAAATCACACGCAAGAGCTACACTAAACCAAAGAGGTCTAGCTCCCATAGCCGATATGTCGCTAAAAGAACGAAGCACTGATCTTGTTGCTATAAATTCGGGAGGTAAAGATTTAGGAAAATGAATTCCTTCATAATTTTGATCAACCGAGTAACAAAGATTATTTGTGCTCTTGAAAACAGCTGAATCATCACCTGAACCTAGAATAAAGTTTTTTTTAGATAAAAATTTTGATCCAATATTTTTAAAATATTTTTCAATTAAAAAAAATTCGTCTATCTGAGACATTTACAGATAGACGAATTTAACTTTTTTATTAAGAATTGTAGGCTTCAAATAGACCAGTGGCGCCCATTCCGCCACCAACACACATAGTGACAATACCGTATTTACCGCCTCGTCTTTTTAGCTCCCTAGCGACATGTCCTACCTGTCTAGAACCAGTCATTCCAAAAGGATGCCCAATAGAGATGGAACCGCCATTTACGTTGAGCTTTTCAGTAGATAATCCAAGTGTATCTCTTATGTATACTACTTGAGAGGCAAAAGCTTCATTAAGTTCCCATAAATCAATATCTTCGATAGAAAGATTGGCTGATTTCAATAGCTTAGGTATTGAATAAACTGGACCAATCCCCATTTCATCAGGTTGACAACCTACAACGGTAAACCCTCTAAAATAGAGTTTAGGTTCCAAACCAAGTTCCTTAGCTTTATCTTCGCTCATGACTAAAGTAACAGATGCACCATCAGATAACTGAGATGAATTGCCAGCTGTAACAGAGCCGTTTTCAGGATCAAAAACAGGCTTCAAAGATGAAAGACCTTCAATAGTAGTTTCTGGTCGATTGCAATCATCCCTATCTACAGTAACTTCTACATCTTTCTCTTCACCAGTTTCCTTATTTACGAGTTTCATCACTGTATCCATTGGAATAATTTCATCATCATAAAAGCCGGCCTCTTGAGCTGCAGCGGTTCTTTGCTGACTGGATAAAGCGTACTCATCTTGAGCTTCCCTAGTGACATTGTATCTTTTTGCTACGCACTCAGCTGTCTGACCCATTGCATGATAAATCCCTGGCACGTCCTCAGCTAACTGCTCGTTTACATACATATGCATGTTAGTTTGGCCTTGAGTAGTGCTTATTGATTCTACTCCTCCTGCCATGATGCAGTCTGAAAAACCACTAGCAACCTGGTTAGCAGCCATTGCAACGGTTTGTAAACCTGATGAACAGTATCTGTTAACTGTTGTTCCACCAACCTCAATCGGAAGATTTGATAATACAGCTGCATTTCTTGCTATGTTATGACCTTGTGCACCTTCAGGCGCTCCGCATCCTAAAATCATATCTTCTACCATTTCAGGTTTAAGTGATGGATTTCTTTCTAAAAGCGCATTTACTAAATGAGCAGTCATATTGTCAGCTCTTGTTTGGTTGAACCCCCCTCTGAAGGACTTTGCTAAACCAGTCCTTACACTATCAACGATTACTACGTTTCTCATAAATTCTCCTTAAATTAATTGAACCGTAAAATAAAACAAATATAAATTTTACTTATTTTTATTTGACGAAAGCATATACTAATCTAGTTTTTAAGAAAGTATAAGTAATTCTTCCTGCAAATTTATGAATAGAAAACAAAGGGCTGTTTTTATTGCTAACAGGTTGCAAGAAATGTATCCCAATCCTAAAGTACCCTTAAATCATAAAAATTCATTTACTCTTCTGATTGCCGTCTTATTAAGCGCTCAATGTACTGATGAAAGAGTAAATATTGTAACTAAAGAACTTTTTAAAGTTGCTTCTTCCCCAGAAGAGATGTTCTCTCTTGGTCATGACAAAATATACAACTACATTAAAAGTTGCGGGCTTGCACCCAAAAAAACTAAGGCGATAGTTGAAACCTCAGAAATATTAATAGGTCAGCATAACTCTAAAGTTCCAAAAGATATAAAGGCATTAGAAGATCTTCCAGGGGTTGGGCACAAAACTGCATCTGTGGTTCTAAATCAAGCTTTTGGAATAGAAACATTTCCAGTAGATACTCATATTCATAGATTGGCGCAAAGGTGGGATCTAACAAATGGAAAATCCGTAGTCCAAACTGAAAAAGATTTGAAAAATCTCTTTGATAAATCACTTTGGGGAAAATTACATATACAAATTATTTTATATGGAAGACAATTTTGTACTGCCAGGGGATGTGATGGAACCATATGTTTCATGTGTACCGAATTATTTCCAAAAAGAAAGAAAAAGGTTATAACCAATAAAGCTTAGAAAATTTGCTGTAGAAGTTATAATTTAGATATGTACACAGAAAATTTATCTATCCAATCTTTTGATGAAGAACTTTGGAGTTCTTTAGAAAGTGAAAAAAAACGTCAAGAAGAACACATAGAACTTATTGCCTCTGAAAATTATACTTCGCCAAGAGTCTTAGAGGCCCAAGGGTCAGTTCTTACAAATAAATATGCTGAAGGATATCCTGGTAAAAGATACTACGGAGGATGTGAATTTGTTGATGTTGCTGAACAGCTTGCTATTGATAGAGCAAAACAATTATTCGGAGCTGAATATGCCAATGTACAACCTCATTCAGGGGCAAGTGCTAATGCGGCAGTTTTCTTAGCTTTATGTGATGCAGGAGATAAAGTGCTTGGAATGAGTCTTGATCAAGGAGGTCATTTAACGCATGGCGCTAAAGTAAATTTTTCTGGAAAAATTTATGAGTCATTCAGCTATGGTTTGGATGAAAGTGGAGACATTAATTACGACGAGGTTCAAGCTTTAGCTGAGGAACATAAACCCAAGGTTATTATCTCTGGGTTTAGTGCATTTTCTGGAATTATTAAATGGGATAGGTTCAGGGAAATAGCTGATTCGATTGGAGCTTATTTACTGGCAGATATGTCACATGTATCTGGATTAGTGGCTGCAGGTATTTATCCCTCGCCAGTACCTTATGCAGATGTTGTTACAACCACAACTCATAAGACGCTTGTAGGTCCTAGAGGTGGACTTATCCTAGCCAAAGAAAATGATGGTATTCACAAAAAATTAAATTCAGCACTCTTTCCTGGCTCTCAAGGAGGGCCTTTAATGCATGTGATTGCGGCCAAGGCAGTATGTTTCAAAGAAGCAATGGAGCCTGAATTCAAAGAATATCAAATTCAAGTTCTTAAAAATGCGCAACACTTAAGTAAGAGAATAATGGAGAGAGGGATCGATATTGTCTCCAATGGAACAAACAATCATATGTTTCTTGTCAA
>VMHT01035853.1_pt1 | contig 11883 bp, 32 predicted proteins | sample 4693611 | NCBI WGS metagenome assembly VMHT01 (sample SAMN12280063, study PRJNA550983) | marine metagenome | isolation source: seawater sampled from same location over 5 years 0.02-0.2 micron viral filtrate | place: USA: collected off the coast of southern California halfway between the port... ...
ACCCGTAGCTCCTTCGTTGCCTTCGACTTCGACATATTCAGAGTACGGACCTGACAGTATTTTCATACCAATCGCTTCGACTGTTTGCCTTAACCACTCGACTACAAATGCTGGAAGTGTAGGTGGTTCTTCTACTTCTGCACGAATAATTAGATGTTTATGTACTAACATGATTAGTTCCTCTCTAGCCACTTAAAGTGACCTTGCTGTGGATTGAAACGAGCACACTCAGAAAGCTCCTTAAATTTAGTAAGTCGAAAATTTTTGTTGAGTTGTGAACCTTTTGTATTCTTAAAATGTTCGAGCAAGTAGGGAAGAAGAATAGTAGTGGGAACATATGCTTTCTCAACTATTCTCATACCCTCTCTCTGCCCTACCCAAGCTCCTTCAATTTCTTGAAAGTGAGCTTCGACAGTAGCTTTGTTCTCCTCCCAGGTGGGTCGTCTTGCCATAAAGTTGAAATTAAACTGATTTGTAGTAGAAACCTTATATTCATACAGCTTTCCATCCTCATCTTTTGCATCTGCTCCCTTATCTCCTTCTACCAAAAGATGATTGAGTTCATGAGCGAGAGCAAGCTCTCCCAGTCCTCCCTTACTCAAGTCCACACCTTTTGGTAGAACGTCAAATGCTTTTTGAAGTGCTACTACTACTTCTGAGTATATCATTGTACAAACTTGGTAAGATCTGGCTCACGATAGTTCGGGCCTTTCATAACCTTACCATCCTCTCGGTAAAGTGGACGACCGTCCGCACCTAGCTTAGTCATATTGCTGCTATGAACTTCGTGAAAACAATCATCAAGATCAATACCAAAGGCATGACCTGCTCCGTATACAACATAGAGAATGTCTGTAAGTGCGTCTGCAATCTCAAGCATGCTTTTGTTAGCCAATCCATCTCTTAGCTCCTGTACTTCTTCTTCAATTAAATCAAGGCGTAATGCCGAGAGGTTAAAATCTGGTATAGTGGGAATATAAAGAACTTCTTGACCGAAAGCCTCCATAAAGTCACCTACCTTTTCAAAATTACTAATATTTGTACTGCTCATTTTTTGGTTCCTTTTTTCTGGTTTATGCGTTTATTATACGCAAAAATCAGTTCGTTGTCAAGACTTATCTTTCAGTGCCTTCAAAGTGTTAGGAAATGCATCATTCGCCTTTGACAACATTCTTTCTATAAGACGTTGCTTGGGGATAGTAACACACTCAATATTACTAAAGATCTTTCTCTCGTGTTCAAGCTGGGCATCACTCTTTTCTCTTCGAGGAGCCTCTTCTTGAGTGCGAAAGATACGATCATAGTTTTCGTCATACGCCTTTTTGTTCATAGTTCTATTTTTGTCTCCCTTGCTCATGTATTCTCTCCAATACTTCTTGCTTTTGTTCGTTTGTCATTATCAACCAGTCTCGAATCTCTTCGGGTGTGCGTTTACAGCCAAGACAGGCACTCTCTGCGGGGTCGTAGAGACAAGTGCCTATACATGGAGATTTAACAGTTGATCTAGTTTGTCTTGCCATAATTGCTTAAACTCTGGGTTTTGTGCTCTGTCTCGTGCGCGTCTGAGGGCTCTTGCTCTCTGCATTACGCGATTCATAGACTCGCAAGTATAAATTCAGGAGATGTGTAGTGATATGGATCTTCTTCACAATCATCTTCCTTACCTTCTTCAATGAACCAATCAGTAATCTCTCCGTTTTCTACGAAGCAAGCATACCGCCATGAACGCAAACCAAATCCTAAGTTGTGTTTATCTACTAACATTTCCATAGCTTCCGTAAATTTGTGAGAACCATCGGGAAGTACTTCAACATTTTCTAGTTCGTTTTCTTTTGCCCACTTATTCATAACAAATGAGTCGTTCACAGATACACAATAAATTGCATCAAATCCTTCTTCATTCAGAAAATCCGGAGCAAGTCGCTCAAAGTCCGGAAGTTGATAAGTAGAACACGTAGGAGTAAATGCTCCTGGAAGTGAAAATACTAAAACTTTTCTACCTGCGAATAAATCCCAAGTACTTACATCCTTCCAAACATACTCTGTACTTCCGTCAGACAAGTGCACAGGCACTCGTGTGTGAAATACTACAGAGGGGATGTGAGTTGGAAGCCTACGCCACCCGCTATCTTCATAATTATCTCGCTCATGGCGAGCACAATAAACTGTCATAATTTTTTCCTTATAGAGTTTCTATATGCACAAGGCGAATAGAAAAATTTGTGTTAATGAGTGACTCGGGATAGCCTTTAACTATAAGCCACTCTCGTTGATATTTCCAATCCCACATTCCCCAGTTCGGGGGACATGGTATTGGAAACCCATGTTCTTCTCCCTGTGGAGGGAGAATCATTAAAGTAGTATTCATAGGTAATAAAGGACGTCTTTTTAGATTCCTTACCATGCTCTACTCTGCCAAGCTACGCTAAACTTATACTCTGCTTTTATAGATGAGAAATGAATCTGGTTAGACTCTTCTTCGTATTCATACTCATCATCTTCAAGTATATCTTCGCAAAGATCAAGTGCGCTATTAAGTGTTTCTAGGTCTAAAAATTGTGTAGTTGGTCCTACCATCCGAATAACCCCCATCCGTGATTTGCTATTGCGTTAAGTATAATGGCTATACAAGTAGCCATGTGAGTAAACCACCATGTAGTTCTAATTAAGGCAATGGTGTCTGCCTGTCCATCGGTCTCTCCGACCTTTTCTCCAAGGCTTTTAGCCCATAATCTCCATAGTCCTCTCATTCTAGCCCAAGTCCTCAGTTTCATTTTTAGCCCTCCTACGAACGCGTTTATTGTAACGACGCTTGATTATTTTCAATGCTTTTCTACCAAAGTTATAATACTTACGGGCTTTGGTGAGTGCATCATATTCATCACCGCCTTTCAGGGGCGTATCTCTACCTTTTTTCATTACGTCTCTCTGCATCCAAAAATACAGCATTTGTTATTACAATAGGTACAAGTACTGCTAAATGTATTCCAATTGAAAGAGGAATACTATACCCAAACCACCCAAAGTAGTAAATAGCAAGAAGTCCAAAGAAACCACACCACATTATAAAAAGTGCAAGTAACAAGTACGTCTGCAACACTACATCAGGAATAAATCTTAATGGATTAAATCTTAAATCCATGACAATTCTATACATATTTACTAGTTCTTTCATTACCAATCCTTTATGATATTAAACATAATTAAATAGGCACACGCTAAATTCGAGAGAACTATAAAAGTACGGATATACGATATATAGTTCTCATTGTTTGCATCGTATCCATCCTCTTCATCGAATGAACCTAGTGCATGCTTCCAAATTTTCCAAATCTTTTCCATCTACCACCTCGTTTTGTACCATTCACCGAACTCGTTGAAATGGCTTTCTAACTCAAATCTTATAGTATCTCCGTAAATATCGGTAAAATACTTAATATCCCATTCCTGTTTTTCACAGTTTTCTTTACACCACTCAACACAATCATTTCTTAAATCAGTATGAGTGTGGTGCTGAAAGTAAGAACCCATTCTCCATTTTCTTTTGTAATCATCTATTTCTTGTGGAGTCATTTTGTTTACCTTCTTCAAGTGATTCCTGCATTCTTCTGTAGTCTTGATTTGCCTCCCACTGTTCTTGCTTATCTCGTACTGTCAAGTAAGCACCTGCAAGGGCAACCATAAAAAAACTACATACCATAACTGCTATAATATATTCCATTATACGTTCTCCCAAAGTAAATCCGTGAGAATTTCTTCATAAGTATAGGCTTCAACCTCCCACGGGGTCTCAGCGTACTCAAGATCTTCGCAATCAATAGTCATTTCATTATGTTTCCACACATGATCTACCATATTGATTTGACCTTTGCAAAATTGCTTAGCATGAGTAAGTTCGTGCGCAAGACTGCCTGCAATTTCATGCGGCTCGTATGCAAGCACTTCACCATCTTCATACTTCCAATGTGTTGATATAATGATTGCAGATTCAATATCGTCACCCATGCAAAAACCTGCGTGAATGCCTGATTTGTCAGCAAACTTTTTAAAACGAATATTGATGTCGTAGTTGACATCCTCAGGAAATAGTGCTACAATACACTCGTCAATGAATGTATCATATTCAGGATAACGCTTACCTTCTGTGCTCACTTTTATCATATAATTTCTCCAATTCATGAAAACTATTATACGCCCTCTTGGGCAAGAAGTCAAGACTTATTTTAAGGAAAGAGGGTTCTTTGCCAGCTTTTCTTGTCTTTTTCTTTCTCGGACTTTTGCTGCTGCTTTTTTCTTTTGTCTTCGAGTGGTTTTCTTTTCATAGTGTTCTTTTTCTTTATACTCAAAAAGAATATTACTATCGTTAACTTTTCTTTTAAACAGGCGTAGTGCTTGTTCCACATTGCCGTTACGTACTTTAACATTCATTAGTCATCCTTGTTTTGGTCTAGGAGTATCCAAAAAGCTAAAAGTGCTATTACAACTGTCCACTCTACTAATGTCATTGTTTAAACCTGTACCCTCTCTTACGTATGTAAGATACTTGATTACGAATAGACTGCTCGGATCTGTCTGGCAGAAGTTTTAACATATTTTCAATACTTAACTTGTGATAGTGAGTAGCAAGTATTCTTCTTTCATCGGTTGTCCAAGGTCTCTTTTTATATTTTTTCATCGAAGTATTATACTGAAAAGCGGGTGCTTTGTCAAGAAATTTTTTTAGGGTCGCTTAAAAATTGTTCTTGACATTTAGTTTGATTTTGAGTATAATTCCCCAATAAAAGAATTTATAAATTAACTGGGTAAAGAAAGATAGTTCTTGACTTATTGCTTGTTTCTGCGTATAATATTATTTAGAAGTGGACAAACCAATACAAGAAAAGAGGAGATTTTATGTTAGAACTAGCCATTTTTGTGTTTTGTTGTTTAGGTTGTGGGCTTACAAGCTACAACTTAGGAAAGCAGGAGGGTATAGAAACAACAATCGAACATTTAGTCGACCATGGGATGCTTGAACTTGAAGAAGAATAAACTGATTATAGTACAAGATACAAATGAAAAGGGAGAAAAAGTTTACAAAGTGCAAGACAATAGAAGACTTTTTCTTATAACTTCTAACAAAGATTTAGCATCAAGAGTATTTAAACAACTTAAATTAGACTATCAAAAACAAAGGGAACAAGAAAATGCCAGCAAAATTTAAAGAATCAGCAAAGATATTAGTAGACCGTCAATCTAAAAAATACAGGACAGTGCATTACTACTTACGAAATACAAAAACAGAAGAGTTAGTAAAAGCAGTAGAGAGTACAAATACTCAACCAAAACACAAGCAAAAGTATAGAAATGAGCTTGTACGACGAGGGGTTGCTGTATAACAAAACATTACTAAATAATTTAGGTGGGTACGACAGCCTTTTAAATGTCGTATAGGTAAATAGGCTCTCCCGAAAGTAGCCTATGTATGGGTTATTTTAGCCCAAGTTGGTACGGAGAAAAAGTAGTGCAAAAAAGAGACGAGGCCGTGTGCTATGTATGCAACATGGTTACAGCTATCGGTTGTTTAGCCTTGCCGTTTATAACAATATACGCCAGTGCAGCAGGTATGTAATACCTAAGGAGTAGAACATGAATAGAGAACAAGTACAAAAACAATTAGCAATAGACGAGGGAGTAGTCTACGAAATATACCTTGATCATTTAGGCTATGCCACTTTCGGCATCGGGCACTTAATTACGGATAAAGATCCAGAGCAAGGATGTGACGTTGGAACCCCTGTTAGCGAGGAGAGGGTTACAGAAGCCTTTCAGTCTGACTTGGATATTGCAATTGCAGAGTGTAAAGTTCTCTATGATTTGTGGGAAACTTACCCAGGGGAAGTCCAAGAAATACTCGTCAATATGATTTTTAATCTTGGACGCCCCCGACTTAGCGGTTTTAAAAACTTCAAGAAAGCTGTTGATTCAAGTGATTGGAAAACAGCAGGTATCGAAGGAAGAGACTCTAAGTGGTACAGACAAGTAGGTAACAGAGCCGAAAGACTAATGGTACGAATGGAAAATGTCTAAACTTCTACTAGGAATTATAGCGGCTATGGGTACTGCAGGATTTCTGTATTATCAAGCCGCTGTAATACCGATGAAGAATAAAATAGAAGAACAAACTGCCGTAATACTCGCACAAGATCTCCGAGACAAAGAACAAAAAGACGCAATCAGTGCTTTAAGTGAAAGCGCACAAAAGACCGCAGCAGCAACTGCCCAACTTCAACAACAAAATCAGCAGTACGAAGCTGAAATGGCTGAGTACTTAGATATCTTTCGTAGGCATAATCTTGCAAAAATAGCTAGTGCAAGACCTGGCCAAGTAGAAATACGAGCCAACGATAGAACAAAGGAGGCATTCGATGCAATTGAAGAAATTAGTATTCGTATTAGCAATCCTAAGCCTTAGCGGTTGTAGTTTACTACAACAACCTCCAAGAGAGGTAGAGATAATAACAAAACCTATACAAATAGATATAGTACATCCTGTTATGCCTCGTCCTTTAAACTTAAAAGAACCTAAATGGTATGTAGTATCTGATCGAAAGATTCCAAAAGAAGAACGTACATACATGGATAAGTTTGAAGCAGATATCAAAAAGAAACATGGGGGAGACCTCGTGTTTGTCGCAATGACAGTTGCAGATTATGAGTTAATGGCTTATAATACACAAGAAATCAAACGATATATTAGCCAGCTCGGAGAAGTAGTTATTTACTATAGAGAGGTTACAACACCCAAAGCAGATAACAACGAGCAAGAAACTGATGATAAAGTTAAATGATTCTGCAAAGAAAGTTTTATCACAGCTAATACTACCAGCGAACTCTTTAGGCGTTCGTATAAAAGTACAAAGTGCAGGTTGTAGTGGCTACGCTTATGTTATGGAATGGGCTTATGACGAAGAAAACGACCTTGTTATCTCAGAGCCTGTAAATATATACATAGATAGTAAGAGTTTAGTCTTTTTATTCGGCTCAGAGTTACAGTATAAAGTAGAACAGTTTCAAGAAGGCTTTGAATTTGTAAACCCAAACGAAACAAACAAGTGTGGGTGTGGAGAAAGTTTCTACGTCGCATAGGAGAAAAAAGAATGGCATACTCACAAAAAGTTATAGATCATTATGAAAATCCTCGTAACGTAGGAGTACTTGATGCAGACGCAAAGAACGTAGGTACGGGTATGGTAGGCGCCCCTGCTTGTGGAGATGTGATGCGCTTACAAATACAAGTGAACGACTCAGACATAATTACAGATGCAAAGTTTAAGACCTACGGGTGCGGATCGGCTATAGCGTCTAGTTCTCTTTTGACTGAATGGGTGAAACACAAACACATAGATGATGCCTATAAAATAAAAAACACAGAGTTAGCCTCTGAGCTGGCTCTTCCCCCTGTTAAGATTCATTGTTCGGTTCTTGCCGAAGATGCAATTAAAACAGCAATACGCGACTTAAAGGATAAACGGAGTGAAGTATCAAGTAATTAAAGAGTTTTTACACCCGGATGTCGCAGACAAGCTCGCTACTCATATACAAAGTGTCAAAGCAGACAAGTGGAAACACTATTATAAGTTTGGTTCAGATGATAGGCCTATCTACTCAGACAATACTATAAAAGATGAGTTCTTAAAAACAAGCATATACAAAAAACTAGAAGAGAGTTTATTGGCAGGACACTTTACGTATAGGTTGAAAAGACTTGTAAAGTGTACAGACAAAAGCTGTAGCTGTCCCTTATGCTATCTCAGAAAAGAAATATTATCTACCCCAGATTTTTTAGATTTTATAGGAAACCTTGCAGGAATAGAAGGTTTAAAGCTAGTGGAAGATTTTGCGAGTGTTTATGGGCACGGAGATTTTCTAAGTATACACCCCGATCCTAATTTTGATGTAGCTTATATCTTCAATCTATCTAAAGATTGGAAGTATGAGTATGGAGGTTGTTTAACAGTTTTCGATAAGGAGGATCCAGTTGTAATATTACCGGAGTATAATTCCTTAGTACTTTTATACTTAGGAGAGGAAGGGGTAGATCATTATATCAGTGAGGTATCTAAGCTAGCCCCCGAACCTCGTATAGCAGTGAGCGGCTGGTTTAGTAGACCACAAAATAGTTCTTGACACTTTCCTTCAAATTTAGTATAATACTTGTTATAATTTACGGAGAGTACCATGAATTTATTTTTTCTTGACGAAGACCTCGACAAGTGTGCAGAGTATCATGTAGATAAGCACGTTAATAAAATGATCCTCGAAGCGGCACAACTTATTAATACAAATCTTTGGATAGATCATTTGTTTGGTTTTGTGCCTCGTGCTATTACCAAAGAAGAGAATAAAGTACTTCAAGAAACTCGTAAGCAGTGGAAAGACGTTCCTATGGAAGATCGTCTTTTTCCCTACTTACCTACAATGCAGAATCACCCTAGTTGTGTTTGGGTACGTTCTTCGTTGGAGAATTACTACTGGACAAATTGCTACGCTTTCGCGCTTGGTAGCGAGGCACACTATCGCTATGGAAGTAATCATAAGAGCCTAGCAATGCTAAGTGCTTTGCCAGAACCTAAAAATATGGAAGACCATGGATTTACTACGTTCGCTTTAGCAATGACAGAAGAATTAAAAGATTACGATAATCCTATACAGTCTTATCGTAATTTTTATATGCTCGACAAAGCCACTTTCGCAGAATGGAAGCACAGAGACAAACCACACTGGTGGGACGAAGAGTTAGCAGACTATGACAACAGAATAAGTAGGAGTTAAAATGACAGTAAGAATGGTAGGAGCGTCACACGATAACTTAATAGAAGAAGTAGCAATGATGGCAAGGGTTTCTAATCCAAGTAACCAGAATAATACAAAAACTTCTGAAAAGTTAGTAAAGTATCTAATCAAACATAAACATTGGAGCCCTTTCGAGATGTGTTCTATTACTCTCGAGATAAATACTACTCGAGACATTGCTCATCAGATAGTACGTCACCGCAGTTTCGCATTCCAAGAGTTTAGTCAAAGATATGCAATGCCAGGAGAAATGGGTTATCCATATGAGCTACGAGAGACACGTTTACAGGATAAAAAGAACCGCCAGAACAGTATAGAAACAGACGATATGTTGCTTGATCAGCATTGGATTCAACAACAGAAAAGAGTTATTGATATAGCAAACTACGCATACAAGTGGGCAATTGAAAATGGTATTGCAAAGGAGCAGGCAAGAACAGTACTTCCTGAAGGTCTAACAAAAACTAGACTTTATATGGCAGGTACTCTAAGATCATGGATTCATTACATTGATGTACGAAGTACTCCGGGTACACAAAAAGAGCATATGGATATTGCTCGAGAGTGTGCATATGTAATCAATCCAATATTTCCGATGATAAAGGATTTCGTACATGAACAAGATAAAAACAACAGCATTTCTGGGAGTGTTTGAGCAAAAACTAGAAATGCAGAAGCACACTTTACAGAAAGAGCTAAGTCTGGCGAAGTCTGAAAGACGTGTTTCTTGGATGCGGGCGCAAATAAAAAACTGTAAAAGTTTGAGAGAGTTAATCAAAGAAATGAAAAAAGAAGCGTCTATACGCTGTCCACATTGTGGAGAAATATTATGAGTAAGGCATTGGACAAACAAGAAGGTGGTTCACACTATGATCTGCCTATACAACCTCTCGAGTACATTCATGCGAATAGTTTGGGTTATATAGAGGGTAACATTATCAAATACGCAACTCGACATCGTAGCAAGAACGGTGCAGAGGATATTAAAAAAATTATTCACTATTGTGAACTACTATTGGAGCTAGAATATGAGAAAGACAGTAAAGAAGAAAGACTACGAGAATCTATCGAATCAAAACATAGAGAAAGTCATAGCACTTCTAAACCCCAATTCTTCAGCCCCAGCTTCAACAAAAGCAATAACTAAGAAGGAAGCCTGTGACATACTCAACATAGCCTATAATACTACTCGGCTACAGAAAATTATTGAGGATTATAATGACAGAAAAACGTACACCAAAAAGAGAAAGGCTTCTCTGCGGGGTCGTCCAGCGTCAGATGCAGAAATCGCTGAAGCGTGCGAAAACTACCTCACAGGAGATACTATTACAGATATTTCAAAGTCACTCTTCAGAAGTCCTGCTTTTATACGAGCAATTCTTGAAAGAGTTGGGGTTCCTCAAAGACCTACCGGACGAGAAGAAAGATTAACATCTCATTTTTATCCTGATGAGTGTCTTGCGGATGAGTATGTGGCCGGAGAGATTGCGTGGTCAGCCTCGTATCATGCAGCAGTAGAAATAAAAGCCAAACTTACTCCAGAGTATATTGAAAGTAAGAAAGGTATGGCACAAGTTAATTATGAAAGTAAGTATGGATGCCCCTGTTACAGTATCTATGTTCGTCAAAAAGTAGATAGTGAAAATACTTACTTCTCGAACGTAACACAAGGGGGCTTTAGTGCATATGCTCCAGCATATGAATTGTGTAAGCTGGAACATTTGAAAAAATATGGCGTAAGAATTGATAGGTTGTAAAAAATATTTCTTGACAAGATGGTTATATTTTGACATAATATCTTTTCAAAATATGAGAGGAAGCAAATGGGCGACCGATTTTACAACCAACAACTACAGGCTCTGGGCAACTGTCCAGGAAACAAAAACCCAAATAACAAGAGGAAACGAAAAGTGGCTTGGGATGACGATAAAAAAGCACAAGCAGTATCAATGTATGAAGAAGCAGAACCAACTCCAGAGACCAGCATGGAGATTGTTAAGGATATTGCAGAAGAATTAGACGAATCACCCAACGGTGTTCGCATGATCTTAACCAAAGCTGGCGTTTATGTTAAGAAAACCCCTGCGGCTAAAAGCTCAGGGTCAACCACAGGAGGAGGTACTCGCGTATCTAAAGCAGCAGCGGCAGAAGCCCTTATTGCAGCTTTAGGCGATGCAGGACAACCTGTTGACGAGGAAATTATTGCCAAGTTGACTGGTAAAGCCTCACAATACTTTACTTCTATTATTACAGCAATAAACGAAGCATAAGTAACTACCCCTGCTAGATTCGTCTAGCAGGGTATTTTTGTATTCATAGAAAGCACCTCGCAGTAAGTAGATTCACAATAAAGATTGCTGAAATACTACCAAGGAGCTATAGTGAAAAAGCAAGAACTAGCACAGTTAGTGCACAATTATGGAGACGCTGTTATTACTTACCGCAGTGCACACTCCAAGAAACTGAAGTATAATGTTTGTACTTTAGACTTCTCGACTCCCTATATCCAAAAGAAAAAGAATGGGGCAAAAGAAACGGATGACACTCTTCTCTTTTTTTGTTGGGATACTGACTCATATCGTTTACTTCGACCTGCAAATGTGTCGAGTGTAGTGCCTTTGTCTTCAATTCTTAAGAATGAGGGACGGTAATGGAACTACATCAAGCGCCTGAAGCATACTCTCGTGTAATTCACTATGATAGCGTTAAAGAAGTACAGGTAAGGCTAACTATCAATACTTTTCGAGGTATAGAATATATACATCTAAGAAAGTACTACATGGACTTTGATGAAGAGTGGAAGCCTACTCCCGAGGGAGTGGCAATGCCTTTAGACTTAACAAACTCTAAAGAACTGTTTATAGGCTTGACAGAGATACTCTCTCTAGCAGAGTCAAAAGAGTTAATACAAGAACATTTTTCAGATTTAATAGAGGATCTATATAAATAGTTCTTGACAATCTTCCTAAAGTTCCGTATAATATCTTTTCAAATTTAGGAAAAGTATATGCGAAAGTTTTTAGACAAAATGAGCGAGTTGTACTACGA
>VMHT01067930.1_pt1 | contig 11883 bp, 12 predicted proteins | sample 4693611 | NCBI WGS metagenome assembly VMHT01 (sample SAMN12280063, study PRJNA550983) | marine metagenome | isolation source: seawater sampled from same location over 5 years 0.02-0.2 micron viral filtrate | place: USA: collected off the coast of southern California halfway between the port... ...
CACAACTTTACTGTAAAGAACTTGCCTATTTGACTAGCCCAGTTACCTGTAAATGCTTTCTTTTCATTGAGTACGTCAATAACTTGTAGTGTAGTTGTTACAGGTTTACTGTCTATGTACCTGTTTTGACCTCTACCGTGACTTTTATTATACATCTATACTCCTAAATGTTTCTGCCATTGCCCTATCGTCTGTGGCACTCTTGAAAACTATTTGCGTGTGACTTAACATTTTGTGTATGAGTTCTGACTCTAGTGCTGTTACATCATAATCTGGATGTAACATAGTTATATACACATCTAAGCAATCACATTCTGGGTCATGATCATAGTGTAATGCTTTTATTTGTAAGTTCCAACCCCGTAATTTTGCTTCTGCTAGGTATTTGTTATTGGCAAACAGGTGTCGCACACGACTTTCACAATATTGTGGTGTCTTGCCCACAACATCAGCACTTTGATATATGAAATTGAATTCATTGTTGCTGTGCCATTCTGCTACTGTTATATGTGGTTTATTCATTGGTTATCCTGCTTAATGGTGTCATTGCTTTGGGTACGAAGTCACTGCGTTTCATGTTAGTTGCTATAACACCACAATCTCTTTGATTTTCACTTATGTTGTCATCTAAGCAGAATTGAAACACATTGTAGTCCAGTATCATCATTGTGTACCATGTGTTATCTGTTTTGTACACAATAACACTGGCATTTTCAATTGTTTTAGGTGAGTACTTACCTGGATATGTTTCTCTGCTTTCATACAGTTTACTAATAGAGATCTTTTGGCATTCTGTGCCTAGTTCTGCTACTATTTCATCATACATACTGCTACACAACTTGTAGTGCTGATGTGGTGTGCCATTTAACAGTACAGCATTTGTTATATTTCTGGTGTAATGTCTTTTAGGCGAATTTAAGCCTGCTCTTATATGAATAATCTCATTGCTGACTTTGTGTCTAAAACATACACTGAGTTTGAGTTTTTGTTTGTCTAGTATGCTTTCTTCTGTGGTTGCGTTGTCAAACAAATCAAGTTTGGCAAAGTGCCAGTCTTGTGGTATTATGTTTGCTGATTTATAATTTAATTTTGGTTTCATTTTTGTTCCTTTTTGTTAGTATCCTTTACTTCTAACATTTTATATTTTCCTAAAATACACATATATTTATCATCTCTTTGTGGTCTTGCCCAAATAATTGGGGCCTATTCCATCACTCCTACCCTTACGGGTTTCTTTACTTGACTTGTTGATCTACGCGAAGCGAGTCAACGAGACGAAGTCAATTTGTTAACTCATTTGCTACGCATTTGGCGTACACAATGTTAACTAAGTTGTTATATAAGTCGTTATAGAGTAGTTAATACTTGTACGGCTCTACAGGTACCTAACGGGCCTTTTTACATAACTCACAGTTTCGTGTACTTCTGTGTCTCTTTCTGCTTCACGTCTTTGCCATTCTGCTCTACACATCACATAACCTTTTTCGCCTTCAGCAAACTCTCTCAATACCCAATGAATATAATCATCTGGTATTTGATATAGGTGTACATCAGCATACATTCCAAATCCCAACTTAGCCATTATATTTCCTTGTGTAAACTGCTGAGTTTGTTTAGTTGATGTAGTAATGCCAAGTTATCTTCATTAAAGTCTAACAGTATTGCTTTCTTTACTAACTCTACACTTTTGAATATACAGTTAACAGTTTTATGTGGTATTGGCTCATTGAGATCTATATCTGTTAACACATGTGCTAAGAAACTGTATAGATTATGATCTTTTGTTACTATTTTTGGTATGTATACTTTTTCACCATCAGCAAACTTGTATACTTTTTTACAGCGAAATAAATTATCTATTTCATTGCTCATTATACTGGCTTTTTGTGTGATTTTTAGTATCTCTAGTAAACTGCTGTTTAATGAGTCTTTTATAAGTGATTGATTTGCTGGTCTCAACTTCACATATTTTGTTTTCATATAACCTCCTAATATTGTTGTTACATACTTATTTATCTTATATTTGTTTGGTATCGAGATAAAGAGGTCAAAAAAATACCCCAATCATCATTGAGGTACTTTCATTCTAGTTTTACATCTAGAGTAGGTTTGTTAGGACAAGCCATTAATACTTAGTGAAAAATATCTTATAACTTAGATTTATTGGCTTCTCGCGAGATTTTCTTCCATACTTTGTGCCTACACACTTTGGAAAATAATTCTGGTTTTCTTTGATTTCTATCAATGATCATACCATGGTAGTAAAATACCTTGTGTTGTAGATATTGAGGTTTGTGGCTGATATAGTGTTCTAACACATCAGCATACTTGCCTGATGCTTTGAATTCTTCTAAATGATATTTGACTTGATAGTTAAAATAGTTATTGGCACTTATGCCAAACAGTTTGTGTTCTACTTTTTTGATTAGTTTTTGTGCTTCTGTGTCTGTCATCTAAGTATTTATAGGACAATGTATGCCCTAGTACTAGATCGTTGCTTACAGACGGCGTGTGTGCGTTGTATGTAGTGTTACATTGCGTTGCTTACGACACTACCTATGATTGTTAGTAGTGTGGTAAGAACCATACCAAGAATCCAAAAGATTCTGTTATCGAGCCTGTCTAGGCGATCTTGGAAAAACTTTCTGTTTTCTTTAATATTGTGTTCTAACCTGTGTATACAATCATGTATGTGGGTCAGTGACTCGTTTTTGATCTGCTCAGTCTCTTGATGTAATCTGATAACGTCTTCCTTTAGATCTTGGTTGGTTATTCTTTTAGCCATGTTACATTCCTAACATGTCTTTGATTTTTTGCCATATACTTTTACAGCATTGTTTAATTTTGTTCCACATAACCTATGTTTTCCCTTATTGTTTCTAGTTTTACCTTGTCTTGTTGTATAATACAAGGATATTGCGTAGAATCACCACCTTCATCTGGATGACTCCACAAAAATTCGCTATGTGTGTGCCTGTTGTTCATTTTGTCTGCTAACTTGTCCAATTCATTTGCTGTCATGTCTTTGTATACATAAACAAATGCTTCAAACTTTGTAGCAGGGAATAGTACTGCTATAGTATTCAAACACTTTTGTGAGTTTTCCCATACAAGTATTTTATCCATTAACTTGCTACTCCAAGGACATACTTTCTTTATACTAGCAAAGTAAGTACGCCATTCAGAATCACTACTTGCGACCTTTGCCGCCACGTTGATTCTTTTTCTTTTTCTTCTTTTTACCGCCTCTCATCGATGCCATGTTTATCTCCTTCATTTTTGTAATCTCTTTATTTGACCATTAGCCCAACTTAGTGCTCTGGGACCACCCCAAAGCAAGTAGGCTCCAATTGCTTTTGAATTCTCTGCTGTAAGTCCTTTGTCTCTTGCTGTTCTGTAGTTTTCTCTTGCCCTTATCAAATAACTACGCATTCTAACCAGTGTTCTTAAACTGAGGTTATCACCGTTTGCTATTTGATTTGCTCTTGCTAGTCCAACACGAGTACCGTATTGCCTACTAGGAGGCAAGTCTTTTCTTATGTCTAGACCTTTTCTTGCGGCTTTTCTCATGTAATCTGGTGCTACTGGCATAAGTTCTTACAAGTTATGATTTGCTATATAGTCATCAGCACTTGCTTTGTCTGTGACTATACCTTGTTCTACTAGTAGTTCTGCTCTGTAATAATCATAATTTTGGTCTACTAGATATTGTATTAATTCTTGTTCTGTCATCATCTACTCCTATGCGTATGCTTTAGTTAGTTCTGCGAAATAATTAGTACCATCATAGAATATATCTATAACATCTATGCTACCACCTGCTGTACTTAGTGTTTTGTCACCACCTTTGAACTTCATACTACTTGTTAGTGCGTGTGATCCTGTACCATCTTGCGTTATTACAACTGTAAATCTACTTCCTGCTACAGCATTTGCTATAGTGTTTATAGTAATACCGCCTGTTGCTGTTAAACTGTAAATATCACCATTTGCTATATTTAATGATGAACTTACATCACCACTTTGATTGCCTAGTGCTATTGGGGTACCTGTAAATGATTTACTTTTAACTGTACCAGTGGTTGTAATACCTGTACTGCTGATGTTTGCCCATTCTGTTGTGCCTTTTATATTATTATAACCTTGTACAATGTTACCACCTGCGTAAGCATTTGCTGACTGATAGAAACTGACTTTGTTAGTTCCTAATACACTGGTTTCACCATTATTACTTGCCATGAACAAGTGTGCTTCATTGTTGTCAGGGCCTAAACTCATTTTGCCTTGTGGCGTACTTACAAAGTACATATCTGTACCTGTATTTGCTGTCCATGTTTCACTTGCTACAGCAAACATACCTGCTGGTAATAAACTTCTTGTTCTTGGTGATACTGTTTGTTCTGAAGTACCAAAGAAACCATATACACCTATACCCTGATGTTGTATAGGTCTATGCGTAGACTCATTTGTACTAACATTACTGTTTGCTGATGCTAATAACATTCTAGCACCACCTGTACTTAATTCTTGATAGTTTCCACTGTTGGCACTATCTTGAATAGTTTTATCTGTAAACTGTTTAAATCTCAAGCCTGTAGTAATTGGTGGATCAAGTGCTGTTCCTGTGTCAGCAGATAAATCTGTTACACCATCCCAAACTGCGTTGATACCAAATGAAGGATAGTAAATATGTCCTGCCATTGTGTCATCATATCTAGCATTGTTACCAATTAATAAAATGTTACTAATTGTAGGTGAACCTAATTGTGTTGAAAGTTGTGTTGTTTTAGTACTTCTAAACGATGAACTTGTTGGGAATCCTGTGCCTACTGTGATATTTGCTGAAGTTATACCTGCGATATTTGCCAAACTACCAAGTGTGTAATCACTGAAGTTTTCAATGTTACCACTGTCACTTACTATGTGTGCGTTTTTATCTGCTGGCATGAATGACGCAATATTACCTGTTTGACCAAGAGCCGTATTGGTTTCCAAACTAGCACCAAATGTTATTTGATCGCCATCGCTGTTTCTCAAAGCATGAAATAAACCTGTATCTACTGTCCAAGTACCTGAGTCTTGCCAAACAAAATCAATTGGTGAAGGTTCACTCATTATGATGTTTGCTTCACCTAATCCAAAGTTTTGGTTACTTGGATTACTGTTAGCCAATGCTACGGTGAATGCTTTATCACTTAATGGATATGTAAAACTTTGATACTCATCAGCACCTGTGCCTGCTCTCATTAACACCATACCATTTGCGTATGTTGGTTCAATGTTACCACTTAATCCACCGCCACCTAAGTATTTTGTGCTTAATATACTTTTTATGTGTACAACATTAGAACCTGCTGTAAAATATACACCAGCATCTGCTTGGTTGCCTGTGTTGAGTATAACCATACCAGATAATTTACCATTATCGCCACTGGTGTTTTCATAAAAGGCATTAGCACCTCTATAACTTCTTGTTGATTTAAGTGCTCTGCCTTTAGGTATAAAAGTAACACCTTCTGTTTCATTGTTATCAATGAATGTGTTTATTTTGGTATTGCTTTTACCTTTTAACAGTAAATCATTACTTGCTTCACTGCTAATACTGTTTACATCTGTAAGTGTATTTCCTACTTGAATATCTGTTAATTCACTACCATTACCTTTGATGTAATTACCACTAATGTTTGCTGTGGTTGTAATATTACTGTCACTTTCTAAAGGTGCTGTATTTAAATTTAATCTTTGCTCAATGTCAACATTACCAGCATGATTTACACTTAAAGCAGTTGTAGCCGTATTACCAAATATTTTAAAGGTATTGCTAGTGACATTTGCGTTATTTTCGTCAGCACCGTCTAGATAAAAAGCAATGTCACCTAATGGAGATATTTTCATACGTTTAGCACTATTACCAGTACCTGCCGCACCGTTTACGTCTGTAATTCCTTTAACTTCAAATCCATCAGTTATTGGACTACCATTATGTAACGATTTAGTATATAATTCTACACCTCTTGCTTCATTACCTCCTATAGGACCATTAATTAACATGTCAACGTTGGCGTCATAAGCATAAAAAATGTTATTATACAAATACTCTCTTATAAACACTTGACTTGGAGCAGAATTGGCAGTAGCATTGCTTCTACCAATATCTCCAGCAAGATTTTGTAAACTTCCTGTGTAATTTGATATGGCACTATTTGCTCTTGCCGTTGTGTGGTATAAATTGGTGTTTTCAGGTACAATACTGGTATCTAATGTTGCTGTAGTACTTTGATTACTGCCATTACCTATGAAAATGTTACCATTATTCAAGTTAGGTGTAGCATTTGTACGACCAGCACCTGTGACAGTGATTTTACCACCAGCACTACCACCTTTTATAACCTTACCAATTTTTTGTATGAGACTGCTCTCACCTGCTGGTGCTGTATTTTGTAGTGCTCCTGCTGTTGTGCTTACAAATAAACTGTCTCCTGTAGCAAATCCTGTAGTATTGAAACTGGTTATTTCGCCATATATTACAACATTACCTGTTGAACTACTGCTAATTGCTTCATTGGCAATACCAAATACAGGCATTTTTGCGGCATCATCAGCATCTGCTTTTGATACTTCTGGATTGTCACCAGTGCCACCACTTATGAATACAGCATCGCCTTTTGCTAATGTTTCTGCGGCTATACACAATCTTACTATGTTTTGCGATGTTTCAACTGGAACATTTGTTAATTGACTACCATCACCTATGAAAGATGCGGCGGATATGTTTGCTGTTGTTGTAACATTACCTGTTAAATTTGTTAAAGCACCAGAATAATTGCCTATGGCAGTATTTGCTCTATCTGTTGTAAAATATAAATTAGTACCTTCTGCTAAACTGCTTGTGCTACTAGTTGCTAACCTGGCATCGAAGTCTGTGTTACTTCTAGCAGTTGTGTAGTATAAGTTTGTGCCTTCACTTACTTGAGTTGTTGTTAATCCTGTTAGTTCACTACCATTACCTTTAACATACGCACCTTGAATGTTTGCTGTAGTTGTTATATTAGATTCAGATGTTGTTTCTTTTTGTAACTGTATAACATTTGCGGCTGAGAAAACAATCATTGGCTCATTTGATCTATCACTGTGATTGTTTATACCATACGCACCAATATATGCTGTTCTGAAAGTTGTGCCTGTAGCATTATACAATTGACTGCCTTGTTGAAGAACATTTCCATTTATAGTAATATTGGCACCACTACCGTATGTAAATGTGTCACTAGTAGCATCATATGATAAAGTAGAACCTCTTAAGGTATTATTGGCGGCTTTAAATAACAATGTATCACTTGTTGGTGTAGTATCAAATATTAAACCATTAATATTGGCTGACAAGCCTTGTATTTTAAAACTTCCGCCTGATAGACCAGTTCCGTCAAATAAAACGTCTATATTGTTATTACCAACTGAAGGAATAACTGAAAACACATTAGTTGCGTTTGATCTAACAGCAAAGTTACCGTCAGTGTTAGTGGCATGTCCACCTACGTCAATGTATACATTACCTTGACTGTTAAACTCATTAACGTTAGATTCAACTAATAAGGCTGGCGGGTGAGTCCATGTTGCTCTATCAACAGCATGACCTACAGCGAAATGTGAATTAGGTGTAGCACCACTTGGACGTAAGTCTACACCAACGTTAACGTTAGCGACAGAATCACCAAATGTTATTTTACCGCCATCAACAGCACTAACTATGTGCGTGTTGTCAGCCATTGTGATGTTACCTTGAGTAACTGTTTCGCCACTGACAGTTAGGTTGCCTATTGTGACATTTCCTGATACTGCTGATAATACTCTACTATTAGTATAATATAAATTTGTGCCTTCTGCTAAATCACTTGTACTTGCTGGTATATTGTAGAATGTGCTACCATCATTAGTGAATTGCCATTTATCTGTTGTTTCATTCCATCTTAAGAGTGTATTTGAGCCTGCTACAGGTCTATTTGCTATAATTTCTACTGTGGCATCAGTTGCCGCGTTAGCATTTAGTGTTATTTTTTGATCAGTAACATATAAATCAGTTACATTTTCGTAATTTAAATTACCAGCAATATCTAAGTTACCATTTATACTGAAAGGAGCATTTGTGGCATCTCCTAGATATGTAGTTATGGCACTATTGGCTCTACCTGTTGTAAAATATTGATTTGTTCCTTCAGGTAAGTTTGTTGTGTTAACTGTAGCACCACTTGTACTAAAGTATATGTTACTTGTACCTTGTGGCAAAGCATCTGTGTTAACTGCGGCACCACTTGTACTAAAATATACGTTACTATTACCTTGTGGCAAGTCATCTGTTGTTTTGCCTGTAAATAATGAGGCGGCATCGACACCAATTACGCCTGAACTTAGTGTTATAGGTGAAGTGTTTGAAAAATGTGCTCTTACTTCACTGGCACTTGGGCCTGTATATTCAAATGTACCTACACCATCGTAGGTTAAACTACCATCGCCACCTGAGTCATTTACACTTAACAGTCCTGTAATAAGATTTGCGTTAGCAATAGTGGCTACTTGACTTACAACTACATTGCTAGTTGTTTGTGCTACTGTTACTGTTAAATTATTGCTATCAACAGTTATATTTGGTGTAGTGGCCGTTACTGTTACGTTTGCCATATTATCTCCTTTATAATGTTAGTGCTGTATAGCCTGCTGAATCACTTGGTTTACCTATACCTCTATCTGGTGAATATCTTTGTATAAGTGCCCATCTGTGTTCTTCAGTTGTGTTAGGTGTTGCTCCTGTATCTGTCCATTTTACACTAACTACCGTTATAGGAGTTTCTGTTCTACTGTCTGGTATTACGTTTCCTGCGTATAAGTTGCCTGGTATGGTTATGTCAACTGTGCCTGCTGAGGCACTAACAACATTTACGTTACCACCACCAATCTCAGCATTAGCAAAACTGCCAATCACTGTTGATTCTGTGAAGTTTGGTAAATTTGTTGTACGATCGTACGTTAATTTGTCTACTACGAGTGTTTGTTGACTTAATTCAAATGAATATGAGGCAATGTTTGCGCCATAATCGTATCTAAATGTTTTTGCTGTGTCTTTGAAAACTTCTTCGACTTGGACATTATCTGCCCCGCCTATATAGTTTTTGAAGGATAATAATCTTCCGCTCATGCTCTACTCCTGAAGGGTATTCCTATATCACTGAGGCAATATAGGCATTTTGTTTAAAATGTATTTATCTTATTATGCTGGAGGAGTAGGCCAAACAACATCAAATAGGTCCGTTACATCTGGTTGATTGACTGGCACATCTCTCAATGCTTGTCTGTATGTTTGCCATTCTGCTTTCTTACTATCTGATAAAGGTGAATCAGCACCTACTGTCCAGTCACATGCTGTTAGCATAATGTTACGTCTTTGTCTTACTAATGCTATAACAGGTACTTGATTTTGATTGTGTAGTATCACAGGAGGATCTTGGCTAATATCTACTTTACAACCTTCTGGATGACATTTTCCTGCCATGTATGTTGTTCCAGGATTTACACTACATAGTTTTTGTACTTTTGCTTCATTTCCTATATAGTCATGATCTACTATTTGACCTGTAGCACTTTTGTAAACAATCCAGTTACCCATTATTCTATCTCTCCTTTATTGATACGCAACATGTCATATTTCATGTTTTTGAATCCTACTGTATTTGGAGAACCCCCTACATTTGCTAGTGTATTGTATCCTTCTAATCTTATTCTAGCACCAACCATATCATCTGTGACTTCAAATTCACCTTGACTGTTTATAACACTAGGTATATGTTGAAAGTTTTGATAACCTTGTCCATTACTCACATAGTTATTAATTGTTTCATTGTTAGCAAAGTCTACATCAATACCAAATCTTATACCATAGTCTGCCGCACCTGTACCTGGTAATTCACCTAATGGTGTGGCATTTGTAAGTACAGTATATTTGCCATTTTCAATGTTTGCTAAATCTACTGGTACTGTGGGTGCTATGTTGGCAAATACTGCTGTATTGGCTGTTAAATTTGTGTTAGCCGCTGGTGCTGTGTCTACTTGTCCACCTGCTCCAAAGTCTGCTATCATTTCTTTGTCGATTATACCACCAAAGTTTGATGTATTTGCTCTTAAGTTTGCGTTTCCTGTGATGTTTTGTGTAGCATTTAACACTTGCGGTATTGTACCACTGCCATCTACGCCTGCTACTTGGAAAGTTAAATCATTTGCTGGTGTTTGTCCACGTAATGTATTACCTGTTACAGTTATTACATCTGCGTTTGCGTAACCTGTACCACCTGACAGTACATATACGTTAGCATACGCAAAAGGAAAATTCTCATTTGCTCTTACTATAAATGTAGCATTACTACCACTACCTGATGTACTGGTTTGTGATACATTAAAGAAAAAATTAGACAATGTTCCAGGTGGTATAATTGGTGGTGGTGTATCTATTGGTGGTATATCTATTGGATCATCTTCTTCTGGTGTTTCTACAACTACTGGTTCCACGTAGATGCTGTCATCATATTCTAGCAGTATCAAACTACAGTTAATCATGCCTTCTTGACTTAATGATTCTGTATTCTTCATTACTCTAAACAATCGATCAGAGAAACCATAGTCTGTGTTGTTTAGTTTTACTACATCACCTGCGTCTATTTGTAATCCTGAGAAATCAGTAGTACACTCAACTACCATTGCTTTTCTACTTTGATTTAGATCAATATTCCCTAGTTGTTCTGCGTGTATGTTATTGTTAACCAACTCTGCTCTGTAATCTAAATTGTTGTCTGGTTCGCCTGTGTTACGATCTCCACTAGGTGTTTCTATAACAACTGTATTTGTTTGATCCTTTCTGTTTTTATCAGCAAATTCAACTGTTACACTATTAAGTTGTTGATATAATTCTGTACTTGATATCGATATTTTGCCTACTAAATTGTCATCATTAAGTACAAATGCTGAACTTAATTCACTAGTGCTGTAAGGTCTGTTAGGAACTGCTTTAAACTTGCCTTGTTTGCCATCAAATGTAAAGTATGTGCTACTGTTTTTACATATTTTATCTATGTTATCCATACAACTGTCAAATGTGCTTAAATAACCATTAATTTGAAATCTAGCAATATTGGCACTGACATTTGCTGTATTTGTATAATTCACTAATTCATCGCAATACCCTTTCATTTGTGTATTTGCTGTACCAAGTATACTTGTGATATCTATATCAGCATTGGCAAGTCCTGCGCCATATCTACTGTTAGTCATGTAATCAAATAACACTTCGCCTGGATTATTCATGCTGTTAGTTATATCAAAACTCATTGCGCCTAAACCTGTGAGACTGTTTTCAGCATCATAATCTACTTCAATCATGGCAAAGACAAGTCCTTCCATACTGTAAGCAGTAGTGTTAGTCCAGTGTCTCATCATTGTAGTGGCATCTACTTTTGTACCTGTTGGTGGAAATATTTGATTGGTGGAGGCTGTACCGCCAGCATATACTCTTATACGAATTTTGTTTGCCCAATCTTCTGAGGTTGTGGCATTTGGGTCATATTTACTGATAACATTAGCACCACTAAAGTTTAATCTAGCATCACCCCAGTATATTTGATTAACTGTATATGTTTGACCTTGTACAAATTCACTCATTGTGATACAGTAGTTCATTGTGTCATTACTGTTTGTTATAGCCACATCTGTGATAGGTCCACTCATGAAGTTACGCCCATAGGCGATTCCTATCTTGTTATCCGTGGCGGGAGGCACCTGTACTTTACTGCCATTCCCTCTACCGCCTATTTCAGGTACATCAAATACACCTAACAGTTTAGC
>VMHT01093694.1_pt1 | contig 11882 bp, 5 predicted proteins | sample 4693611 | NCBI WGS metagenome assembly VMHT01 (sample SAMN12280063, study PRJNA550983) | marine metagenome | isolation source: seawater sampled from same location over 5 years 0.02-0.2 micron viral filtrate | place: USA: collected off the coast of southern California halfway between the port... ...
AGAGAGGAGAAATAGCTTGTACTTCAGTAGACTCACCGGAGTAGTCCTCACCAGCCAGAATAACTTTACGGCTAAAGCTGCGGCTAATCTCTACACCGTCATCTTTAATAACGGTTGCTGTTCTAACCTGTACGGCTTTAAACTCACCAGCGATTTCAATCTTGTCTTCTATAATTTCTTTTGTTAAGCTCATTTTGTTTTCCTATTGTTTAAATTAAAAGTCCACCCCCTCCATCCGAAGGGGGCATAATTTATTGATTAACTATTTGTCCAATATACAGCACTGAACGAGATGTCGTTTTGAACTCCTGTGGTATGCTCTTGCATTAGGGACTGCCCAAAGGTAGTCATGTTGCCTGTGACATCTATCTGCTTAATTAAACTTATTCTGGTATTGTTGTTTAACACCTGACCTGCTGTAGGCGTACCAGTGCCAAAGTTCTGCGCTCTACCTACAATCGCGTTGCCGCCTGCTTGAGTTCCTAAAGAAGCTGTAGGGAAAGGTAGATTTTTGATACGCATAGAGCCACTAGCGTCGTTCATACTTACGCTGTTTGTAACAATACGTCCGTGGATAAACACTTGGTTGCCTATTTTTGTATAGTGGCCTCTAGTGGCACTATCGTAAACAATGGAAGCGTTGGTATTACCGCCAGACAACAATGAGTGTTCAAACTCAGGTGTCCACGTTCCTTCTTCGTAGTCATCTAAGTAGTTACTAGTTACATTAGCGGCTCCGGCATAGCCAAAGTAAACACCACCATCGATGTGGAGGTCTTTAAATCTACTAGCGCTAGTACCTAAATCAAGCACACCGTCTGCTGAATTGTAACCACTTGAGGTTGGTTTAATAACTGTTGAGTTAAATCTAAGACCACCGCCTCCAGAACCATTCGTGATAAAAGGGTCAGTGCCATTAAAACCTAAGTTAATTTTAGTAGTTTCATTTTCGCCAAGAGGTGCATACTTCAAGGCAAGCAGTGATCCGTTTGACCCACTTCGGTTAGCTATTAAAGGGACTGCGTTAGTCTTATTAATCGTAGCGCCGGTTGCAACACTTACACCAGCTCCGAAAGTAGCCGTTCCTGTTGCTCCAAAGGTTCCGTTTACATCTAAAGCTCTTACAGGAACATCATTGGAATTAATACCAATGTTTGAGTTTGCGGCGTTAAAGTACAGACCCGCATCTCCGTTGGTTTTGAAGAACTTAACGTCACCATCGGATAAAACTTCGACTCTTTTAATAACATTACCTGAGCTATTCTCTGTCTTTAAACCTATGGAGCCATGACCACTTGCAGTGGATTTAGATATTATTCCTAACTCTGTGGCATCTTGCCTAACAAATCCTGTACCTGAGCCATTAGTGTCGTCAAGTGTAAGCTGCGGTGTTGCGTCTAGCACCTCTATGTCCGATGTAATGACTTTTCCGCTACTCTTAATGTTACCTGTAACGTCTAAGGCTTCTGTCGGCGCACTATTCATAATACCGACAGTGTTTTCACTAGCGTCTACAAAAAGACCGCTTGTTTTGGTATCCGTTTCAACCCTGAAGTCAGCGTTTTTACCCGACTCGTTCAATACAATTTCGTATTGACCGTTATTGCTCTTAACACCAAACATTTCATTAAAAGCGCCGCCGTTTCTGACTTTAATTCCAACAGCACCTCCGGCAGCACCGTCTACGGCGCTATCAATCTTTGTTAAAAACTGTACATAGTTTAAAGGATCTCCGTTACCATCGTTGCCTGTAACTAAGCTTCCGTTAGCATCTGTGGTAAATCCTGCAAATGTAAGCGCACCTGTAAGGTCTCCCGCTGCCGGGGTATCACTTGAGCGTTTAAAGTATAGGGTTGGCGCTACTGCTGCACCTCCATCCGTACTTTCTAACTGTAAGGTAGTGCTAGCACCTATGGTTTTAAAAGTACCTTTAGATGTAAAGGTTTTTGCACCTGCAATAGTTTGAGCACCTGTTTTCTGCACAACGTTCGATAAGGTACTTGCAGCATTGCTTTCAGATGTGGCTGCTGCTGTGGCACTCGTTGCTGCTGCTGTGGCACTCGTTGCTGCATTCGTTTCGCTTGTTGACGCTGCACTAGCGTTGCCGGATGCACCTTGGATAGCTGCAATATTATTAGCTGCGGTGTTGATTGCTGTGTTGTTATTAGCAACTGTTTCAACATTCGCTTTATACGCAGATGCGGCTACCGTTTCAATTTTACCTTTATAGGCACTGTTTGAGACAACGCCTAACTCTGTAGTCAAACCTGACACAGTGCTGACTTGATCATCAATGGCGGCAACTTGATTAATACTGCTGCTTGATCCGTTAGCAAGGTTAGTTGCTACAGTTTGTACTGCTGTGTCATCTCTAGCTGCTTCCGCTGCTGTCTGAGCGACAACGGCTGCATCTTTAGCTGCTACGGCTGCTGTTTTCTCAGTGGTTGCTAGAGTTACTTGATTAGCGGCGACCGTTGCAGACCCTGATGCTGAACCAGAACTTGATGCTGCTGAGGATGCACTACTAGCGGCATTAGACTCACTAGTTGCGGCGGCTGTTGCACTAGCTGCGGCTGCATCTTCAGACGTTTGGATCATAGTGTTGAAAGACCCAGAGTGTGTTACAACTTCTAAGATGTCACTACTTGCTAAATCTTGGAAGTAGACTCTGTTGTTTGAGGAGTCGTAGAAATAATCACCGTACTGAGGGATGCCCACAAGTGAGGTAGCGTTTAAAAGCTTAACACCGTTCAGATACACCTCAGCTTTAGAGTTGAAAGCTGTATCTACTAAGTAAGATTTACCACTGTAGTTTGTAGCAGTCCCTGCATCGGTAACAGCCGTAGTTCCACCAACACTTCCCTTGCCGTACTTAGTCTTGGTTGTAACGGGCGAGGTAATCTCCCACTCGTCTCCGTTGTAAACCTTCAAGACGTTAGGGGAGCTTGAGGTATCATACCACAATGTACCAGCAACCGTTGAGGCTGGTGCAGAACCCTGTGAGAAATAGAACGTACCTGCTGCAAGGTTAGTTTCAGACGCTGTATCTAACGCTTCTTGAGCGATGAAGAACATTTGGTTAGCATCTTGGTCTAGCGCATCAGCCGTTAGTAGGGCTGCGTCGTTGTAATCGTTCAGGCGCTGATCTTGGCTCGAGTTACGTGTGATACGGATGATTGAGCCGTTAGTCGGAATGTGTCCCGAATTAAAAGTTATTACATTATTATTTAAAGTGTAAGCAGCCGAAGACTGTACTTGACCACCAACTGTTACGATAATATCGGTTGCCCCCCTACCCGGTAGGTAGGAAGGCGTAGTGAAGGTAGTGTTAGTAGTTACACCGCTTGCACTATATTCTTGATATGAGTTTGCCATTTATTTATCCTGTTATTTGTTTTGTTCACGGAGACTAACTCCAAGACCTAATAGTTTATTCTGAGTTTTAGTATCGACAGCTTCGTTAGAAAGTTTCTGATTATAACTAAGAACATTATCTAACGCTTTGTTACGGTACTCGTTTAAGATCTCTTTGACCTTAGTAACCCTTGCGCCCATTGCATCTCGGTGGCGGGGACTACCAAAAGGTAAATCTTTAGACCTTGCATATATAAGTATCTGCTGAACCATCACATCGCCGTACTCAGTTTTCATCTCACGCATCATGGCATCATACACCGACATTTTATTGCCGTCGTAGAACGTGTCCATTGTACGTAAGTCTTCTCCGGGGAAACGACTGTCTCGATACTTTTGTACAGTAAAGTTACCAAAGCCCATGTCTTCGAGAGTAGCGATGTAATCCAAAGCTTCCATCTCATCATCTGAGCGTCCTGCTCGTAGACCAACTTCGTCTGCATAACCAAAACCTGTGAGCTGTGTATACGCTGCTTCTCTTTTCATAACATTACCGAAAGAGTCGTAGCGTCGTGGTAGCTCAGAGAAGTTAGGGTTAACAGTTGATATTAAACGATCAACCGGAGTTGTAATCTGCGTGATCTCATCAGCACCAAAGGCTTCTTGCCCTTTCTTAATAGTGCTAGGAATAACCATTGTAAACTTATCAACTGCAAAATCTAATAGGATGTCTGCACCAGACTGCTTGTTCGTGCCCTCTGCGTCTTCAAACGCACCTACCATTTTTGCAGCAGTACCTATGGTATCTGTAATACCTTGAGTAAGTGCAGAGTCTTTAAAGGCAGAGATAGCAGTTGCAAAAGCAATACCGATCATAGCTTTTAAGTCGTCTGGTAACACACCGTCGCCTGTGTAGCCGTCCATGTTTTTCTTATCTAGGTGATCTTTGTAACCTTCCAGAACATTAACCACGATTGTGGCTGGGATACGTAAAGGCTCCCACCGGGCAAACGATACTTCCTGCCCGTTATCCATGAAGAAAGGTTCCTTGATCGTTAGCGGACGCATTGTAGATTTACTCTTTGCGGCTGTCTTTGTGTAGTCTGTCTCTGGGCTGCCAGCAATCTCACCTTGCGCCCATTTGTTAGTGACATACATCATCCACGCCATACCAGCAGCAGCTTCTGTCTTTGCTCTCGCTTGACGTGCTGCGCCGTTAGCCCCGCCTAAGTCATTTCTGAACTGGGGCAGCATAGCGTTAATACCGGGGGTGAGCCTTAACGACTCGTTAAATAACCACGCCGGGGTACGGAAGAAAAGGTTACCAAACAGTTTCATTGCTGGGTGTTTCTGTGCAAGCTTCTCATAGTTATATGCACCTGCTTCGATTGCGCCAGCAAAGCCTTCTTTATCCTTACTAAACTCTTTCTTATACAAAAGAGTCTTAACAGAATCTTCAGCTTCATCGCCTAGATCCGCTAACTCGTCAGCTTCTTTATTCAAAGCTTCTGCTAGTGTTTTGGATTCAGGTGTACCTTCTTCAGTAAGTTCTTTTGCACGGTCACGTAACTCTTTAATTTTAATCTTCGGGTTAAGTGTTTTCAGGCCGTCTTCGCCCATCTCTTGGATTTGCTTCTCAACAAAATCTTCCAGAGCCTTTCCTGATAAACCTTGTCGTGTGCCTTTCTCGTAGATAGGCTTGAGCTTGGCTTCCGTAAGCTTAAAGTCGTAGCCCCTGTCGATTTCCTTTTTGATGTTGTCATCAATAAACTTCTTGAGGGCATCGCCTTTTAGACCGTCATCCATACCTTTAGTAAGTAAGCGATCGAACGCACTAGCCGTTAGTGTACTAACAGCAGCAACCTCTTGGTTAAAAGCATCCGAGGAACCCAACAGACGTGGGAACACACGTAGCATACCTGCACCAAAGAAGTTATTCTTAACGCCCCCTTCGAGGAAACGGTCAACGTCCATCGTCAGTGTAGTTTGCTCAAGGTATGCTGCAATCTTAGCAGACTTCATAGCTGCTCTGGTTGCACCAAACATATGAGCGTAGACGTGGATAGTCTTACGCCACTTCATTAGATCTAGTGGGTTTGTTAAAAGGTTATCAATAAGCGGGTACGTGTAGTTCTTTAGAAACGGGAACACGGTGTTGTACGCTACAGTAGAGGGACTGAATACACCGGAGATCGCAAGCTCAACCGCTCGGTCTGTAAGTGAAACAGGTTCTTTGTTGCGTAAGTTCTTTACACCTAACTCTTCCAGCTGATCCAAAGCAACAATACGATCTGCATCAAGTTCACGCTCTCGTGTAATTGAAAACACTTTAGAGTAGTCACCGTCTGTTGCTTCGTCGAGTGCCTTGTTTATACGTGCAGCATACTCGTCATTAATTTGTTTTAAAGCTGCTGTGTAATACTTCTTAGTAGCGTCGTCGATCATTTCCTGTGTTACGTCTTCGCCCTGTTCCTTTCGGTAGAGCATGAAGTTTTGGATGTCTTGTAAGTTTCTACCGCTGTAAGCGTTAGCGTGTTCTCGCAAGATTGTTCCTGCATCCAGATCGTCAGAGGCTTTCTGTAGTTGCTCTAATGCCAACTTTCGTTGTGCTGGTGATAAATCTTCACGCGCCAATAAGGAACCTAACTCATCAATCCTGATGCGCTGGAGTTCGTTCATCTTATTAACAACAGACAACACATCGCTAAACTCTTTGGGAGTGTAACGCTCGGTTTCAAAATCCTGCAAGGCTTTATGGAGTGCTTTAATAGGATCTGCTTTAAAAGCATCAAACAACTTAACAGCGTCGTCAAAGAAGCGAGCAGTCTTACGCGCAACTTTAGGGCGTGGGTCGCTGCCGTCTTCCTTAAAGTTCAGTCCTTCTTTCTTCTTCTTCTTAGTACGCTTAAGCTTACGCAGTTTAAAGTTTACATCAACTGCATCCAAACCAGACTTAGCTTTAGCTTTTACACTGTCGCGTATATTCTTAGCAGCAGCTTCGATGTTATCGATGCCGTTGTCCTGAAGGAACTTGTAGTATGCGTCGTAGTGTTTGCTCTTACGCTTACTACCTACGATAAACAATGCTTTTGCAATATCACTTGTAAAGTTAAGTTTAATGTTGCGGTCGCCAAAGTTGTATCGAGGTTTAGCACCTTGGAGATTCTTCGGGAGAACTGTAGTGTCAACTTCACCCTTCTCTGCATCGATCTTTGCCTTTTCCTCTGGTGTCAGGTCGTCGGCTGCCTTGCCTGCATCTATCTGATCGTCGAGGAGCTTGTTAACGTCCTCTGCGGGAAGACCATCTTGAACTGCTTTAGCGATAGCCTCGTCAGCACTAAGGGTAGCGTCAGCTAGATCATTACCAGCTTTAACACCTTTCTTAATCATCTGCTCACGGACTTCTTTCGTGACCTTCATCAGTTTCTTTTCAGCTCGCTTTGCACCAAGCTTAGAAAAACCAACGTCAAGTGCTGTGCCTACAGTTGCCCCAGCGACAAAGCCTACACCAGCCATCGCTGCTGTTTGAGCGACGCTATACTCATCCTGAGCGCCTGCATCAATACGTACTCGTTGGTTTAAGTCAGCGGAAACACCAGCGTGTAGAGCGCCTTCTGTGCCTGTCAACATACCTGCACGTTTTGCAGAGGTTTTAAGACCCACTTTAGCAGCGGCTTCTTTAATACCCTTCTTAATAGACTGACGGGCAAGCTCTTTGACAGCTTCCTTACCAGCAACCTTCGCTGCTGTACCCGCAACTGCGCCAACACCTAGTGTAGCAAGACCAGCCCAGTTAGTAATGTCCGTAAACATTTCCCAACCGGCCTGTCCTGCGGTGTGCCAGCTTGTGTTAACTTCGTCGTACTGGTCTAGCATATAGACAAAAGCTTCTTTGGTTTCTTGGTCTGCATCAAACACTCTTGATGAGTCAATAGCCATGTCGCCAATGTTGTAGTTAAAACCAGCCATTTGTTTGAGGCCGTAGTCAGCCAGTTTCTCTCGGTACGACCCACCAGAGTATCCCTCTAGTTTCTCGTCACCTTTTTGAGGAACGTAGCCGTATGTCATCTCGAAAAACTTCTGTGAGCCTGTAATCCATGAATCATTTGTGTGGAGCGTATTCCACTCAACGTCTTTTTGTACTTCAGCGTAGGGGACGTAGCCGCTGTCCAAAGTTTGTGTAGAGGTGTCCTCAAACCCAACATCAAAATCATAGATGCTCGTAGGTTCTACCTTTTCTTCTTTCTTAGCGTCTTCCCCTGTTGCTATTGGCTCCACATCAAAGATGCTTGTATAGTTTTGATCTGCCATATAGGGTTCCTTTATGTAGGTCTCTTAAACCTCTTGTCGTATTCTTCGAGATATTTAGGATCGTCTTTTCTCTCGTTAAATTCTTTTATGATTGCTTCGGTAGGCTCTCTTAGTTGGTATGAACTTTCAGGATCATCTCCGTTTTTATTCATGCCTCTTAGGTTAGTGTTATACTTTTTGTTATACTCAAATTGTTCCTGCAAACTTGCGTCTGAATCTAGTCGAGGCACTTCTACAGGTTTGTCCTGAATAACATTACCGTTAGCATCTACTCGCGTCTTTCCGCTGTTAGTTGGAGCAGCCGAGTTCATTTCGCCTCTAAAGTAGGCTATAGTTCGATCCTCAATGTCACGTAAGCTCTGCCTATTAATAGGTCTACCTGATGTAACTAGCTCTGCATACAGATCTTCATAGTAGCGTTGCGTTTGTACACGCACGTCGTCTACCAAGCCGGGATCACGCAGAAAGGTTGGATCGCTTTCTCCCCTTCTAGCAATTTCGTTTTCAACCCGCACACCTGTAGACTTGTTGTAGTTCTTCAACGCGTCTTTAGGTGCTAACGCATCCTCCAGTCCTTTCTTAAGACCTTCGCCATCGTCAATACTAATACGAGTGTCCTTATCGATAAAAGCACGTAGGTCAGCTTCGGTAAGATTGACTTCATTACCATTAATTACGACTTTATCTTGGCCTGCGGAAACTGCCGTCTCGATAGCTTCTTGTATGTCTGAAGAAATGTTAAAAGAGTCTCTAGGGTCAGCGGTAAGCTTGTTTGTTTGACTCTGTAAGGCTAGTGTCTGCGCTGTCGTTCTGTCGGGGGTGTCCCAAGTTACTTCGCCTTGGATAACAGCATCCACAGCCTCGTTAAAATCAGCCGTGCGTTGCTGTGCGGCAAGGGTATTTGCTCTAGTTTGGTCAGTCAGTTGTTTGGATTTCAGATCGTCCAACACACCTGAGAACAGCCACGCTGTCTTTTCATCTTTAAACGCTTCGGGAACGTAGTCAGGATGAATAAGGAAGGGATTGTTTGTTGCCTTAGCTGCTTCAACTAACAATTCGATCTGCTTCTCCTTTTTCATTTTAGGTGTAAGCAGTTTATTTGCCGGGATGTTGGGATCAACAAAAACATTCTGTATCTTTTCGTGAACAGCCGATGCGTTAATTTGGTATTGTAATTCGGTAATCTCTTGCCCAGCCTCAAGAGCGGCAGTAATAACTCGTGTCTCGTTATAAATAGCGTCAGAAACTTGGAGGCCAAAGCTATCTGTTACTGCTTCAGTGTTAAATACTGTGCGCTGCTCGTACACTTTAGACATAAAGGATGCTTTCTGTGCTGCCATCTCGTCTACGTAGGCTGCGCTGAAATACACTTCTTGTGGGTTGTTAGGATCTTCTTTTTGACTAATGTAGTTGTTCCAGTATTTCTCAACTTTATCATCATCAAGATAGAAGTCCCCACCCTCTGCAAAACCGTCCATAGCCTTAAGGCCGTCTTGGCGTGCAACACGTCGAGCGACATCATCTGCCAACTGCATACGCATGAAGTTAGGAAGGTTTTGGTAGTATTCTGATTTACGGTAGTCTGTACCAGAGTTTACTTCGTTAATAGCTTGTGACGTAAACGTCTCCATTTCTCTGGCTAGTTCAACGTGACGCTGTTGCTCTTTCTCTCCTGCAAACTTTGCCACGTCGCCACCAAGACTTGCTAACGCTTCAATAGCTTTTGCTGTTTGCATCTTACCGCTTCGCTTAAGACGCGACTCTGCTGACTCAACTTGTTCAAAGGTATCAACCTGAGCAGCAGCTTTTTGGTACTGAGGTGTCTGCACACCACCTTGTAGGTTTACTGTTTCTGCTACGGATTTCTTAGCCATGTTGATTCCTTATGCGTTTAATATCTTAAGAGACGATGCTGTACCTAGACCGGCCTGAACACCTCCTGCGGCAGCTCCAAGAACAGTACCCATACCTACACCTGCACCTTGCGATACAGAGTTGATACGTGAGTTCATGTTACTACGTGCGCCGAGGCGTTGCTCGTTAAGCTGTGCGTTCTCTCTGCCAAGGTTCTGGCCTACCATAGTGTTGGCAGCTAGTCCCTGACGTTCGATGTTTTGGACGATTGCGTTATTGTTTGAAATCGCTCCTGACTCGCCTCCGGCTACTGTTGCACGGGACGCAAGTGTTTGTGTTTGTAAATTGTTTGCTAATTGTTCAGTTGCGGCGGCTTCTTGGTTCTGGCCTTCCTGCAAGTTAATCTGTCTGTCAGCATCTGCTTTTGCATTGATGGCTGATACTCTGTTTGCCTCATACGCTTCGTCTTGAGCGTCGCTGGCTGCTTGTGCCTGCATTATAGAGCTTGCTGTACTAGCAATACCCATAACAACCCCGGCAGTAACTGGATCACACATCTTTTATCCTCACAAATTGGTAGAAAGGTTTCTTTCCTACACCATAATCTTCAATTAGTTTTATGAACTTAAATCCTAGCGACTTAAGCCACTTCTTGGATACTGTGTTTTCAGCATCCACGTAGTTAAGCAGTAGTGGGTATTGGTCTAATGTTTCCTCTACCCACGTAGCTGCAACAGGGAGCATTACCCTTTTTGTTTCTGTTAGCTTATCTGTTCCAAGTAACCACGGACTTCCGAAGTGACCACAATTAGCCACACCAAACATCCCCACAAGGCTGCCGTCGTCGTGTATGATAGTGAAACACCCGGACGACGCAGACGTGTTGTATCCAGCCTGCAAAGCTTGTAGTGGAGTAGCACCGCTGCTTGCCATAACTTCGTTAGCGTCTTGTTCACGCATATAAGGAGCCATGTCCCTGCAATCTTGAAAGGTACTTTTTCTGTAATGGTGTGGCATAATTTAGAGTCTCTGGTTTCTAAGCACGACAAAGCCTTCCCACTCTGCGCTTTGGAAAACGCTGGGGAGGTGTGAGCTGTTTGTGATTGTAATGTCTGTTTCTTTAGCTTGCGACTGTACGCCAACCTTAATAGAGCCATCCTTTACCACGGGGGTGTAGCCAAGGAGGTTATCAAGCTGACCTAAGATACGTCCAGTAAACGTAGTTACTTTAGGATCTCTACCAGATGATTTAACGGTTACGTCAAACGTACCGGAGTCGTTATAGTTAAATGAAACACTTCTTAATTGGAAACGAGCCAACTGCGTTGAGTCGCCTTGTACAGGTTTGAACACCTGTTCAGATAGTTGATACTTAAACGTGTATGGTTCACCTATGAATACATAATTGTAAACAGGGACTCCGTTCTCAAAGTGCTGAGGTTCATTTAGGTGAGCAGCGACTTTAGTGTAGCTGTCGGTACTGGCACCTGTTGCAATAATATCACCTTTATAGTTTATGTATAAAGTGTTTGCACCAGCGGTATACGCATACTGTACGTTTTGTATTGTTGTGGTAGACGCGCTACCTTGAAACTTAACACGATGATCGAGAAGAACTTCAGACTCAGCGCCCTGTGTTAACTCAAAACCTTCATATACTAATTTAGCAGGTACAGTTGAGCTTGCTCCATTACCTGAACCAAACTCACCGCCAGTTAATATACTGGTAGACCACACATACTGAACACTTCCTCCTGTTTCTGTGCGAGTGGCATCAGCTACGTTAAAGACCTCATCGTGAAATACAAACTCTTTCAAAGGCACCGTGTCGTCTGCCTGCTCCGCTCTTTTAAGAGTGAGTGTGCTTGCATACGTCGATGCCCCTACATTAATAACCTCTGTGTGCCCTAACGGAGAAACATCATAGTTAATATTTATGTTAGCAGACGGATATTGGTTAGAGTGGGTTACAGTCACATTAGCTGTTAAGGAGTCTCGTGTATGCTCTTGGAACGTAATGTTAGTTTCGTCCGGGGACATCGCTAGACACTCAAAGGAGCCGTCTTTAAATATAAAGAACAAGGACGCATTGTTAAAACTTACATCAGTGATTTCTTTATCAAACGTCCATTTTGACCATGAACTTTGCAGGCGCTCGTTGCCTGAGTCATACCACTTATAAATGTACATTTCTTTTTCATTGGTGGTGGTAAGCGCAATCAGCGTGTCCTCGTTGGAGGATGCTTCAAGCTTTCTAATGTTACCTGCAAGATACTTAGGGACGTGTGACGTTATCGACACAGCGTCTTTAATCTCCGTATCCCCTTGTGTAAAGAACTCTCGTACACCAGCGTAGGCTCCGC
>VMHT01044965.1_pt1 | contig 11880 bp, 24 predicted proteins | sample 4693611 | NCBI WGS metagenome assembly VMHT01 (sample SAMN12280063, study PRJNA550983) | marine metagenome | isolation source: seawater sampled from same location over 5 years 0.02-0.2 micron viral filtrate | place: USA: collected off the coast of southern California halfway between the port... ...
TAAGTGGTAAAGGTATCCCACACGATACGGTTCCAAGATGGGGGCTTAAGATAAAAGACTTATTAGATGGACAACATCCTAACTACCCACATTGGAAACTACAAGAGAAATTAATTAAACATGGATACCTTATAGAGAAGTGTCAGAATTGTGGGGAAGCCCGTTTACGGGAAAGTGACTTGAGAGGGCCTGTACTATTAGATTATTTAGATAACGACCCCAGTAATAGACATATAGACAATTTAAGGTTATTATGTTATAACTGTTATTTCCTTTTAAAGAAAGATGTAGAGCCTAATATGAAGTCTCTACCACTTACTAAGTCTGCACACAAGATACAGAAAGCTTTTAGTGTCGAGCCTCCTTCTTCAGTACCTGCGACATCACCCGCACCATCATCCGCAGGTACTGAAATCTCGATTGAGGACATAGAATCGTGGATTTCTGAAGAAAGCTCTTGACTTATTCATTAAAAGCTTGTAAATTAGGGTATACGCATACTACTATATACATAGGCTAGTAGGATTATTCCCCCAAATAGTGTTTTGCCACGACCCTCGGCACAAAAAAATTCTTTTTATTTCAAATAGCTCTTGACCCGTATATGCTTTTTGTTGTATATTTAGGAGGAGGCCCTATAGAGGCTTATACAATCTCTTGGAATGACTACTCGGCCTACCCTATGCCCCACCTAAAAATGGCCCGACTCACGTAAAAAAGCTTTTATCAAACCCAAAATAGCTCTTGACTCTTATGTATATAATGTGTATATTAAGGTGTCAATAAACGGAGTATGAATAAATGTTATAAAAAGTAAAGCTCGTCTATTACCATAGATACCGAGTAGGGAAAGGGCTACCCTACATGACCTAAACAATAATACATGATATAAGAAGAGACAAGTAAGAGGGGCTTAGGAGGCTCTAAGTAAGGAGGCTTGTCCCGTACGAACATGACATAATGACATGACTGGAGCATTTCTTCGTGAATGTGAAAAGGTATGACACTATGACATGGCTCTGACTCGTTGCTATATAGCGGGGGTGCAAACACCGTATAGGAAATGATAAAGCGTCCATATCACAAGTGATAAAGCTTACTTCGTATATTGGGTATACTTAAAGGGGAGTCGAGAAATAGTATAATTAATTTCGAATTAAATCGAAATAGCTCTTGACTTTCTCATTTATCCTTAGTATATTATGGGGTAATCAAAAAGGAGAAAACATGAGTTACGTGAGTAAATACAAAACAGAGAAAGCCCTTAAATCAAAGAAATCACTTAAAGAGGGTTTGAAAGCTTATGGTAAAAAACTTGGACTTGAATCCGAGTTCTTTACTGCGTTTACTTTCTCAGAGTCAGAGGGTGTATTTAAGATATGTCCTTGTTGTGGTGGAGAATCACTTGAGAAAGAGATACTTGGACTTATATAAATAAAAAGGAGTTGTATGAATAAAATACTTACTATTAATGAAATCATAATTGAAGCGTTACATGACCTTGAGAATTGGGTTGATGGAGTTGTCAATTGGAATTACGTAGATTCAGACTTATGGTTACATCCCCATTCTTCAGAGTATACTGATATGGAGTTATGTGATGGTCTTAATAATTTTCCTAACGAGTTAGTTCCTGTATTCGGTGAATTTACTCCAAGGGTTACTCACCCTATTCCTTAGATTTGAGTAAGCGTGTTAAAGTAAGTAACCATCGTCCGGGCGTAAACTCTATTGTATGTTCCGAATGCGATGGCCCGATTGATAAGCACCGATTACATTTAGGATACGAGCAGTGTGTCAAATGTAGTAGTGTAGAAAAGTATTCTGGTCATATGGTATATCCACATAAGACTGGTGGGTATGTACAACCAGTTCAGAGAGATACTAAAGATAACCTTAAACGTTTGGATAGGCGTAGTACGAGTAGTAGTAAACCTGCTAAGGGTATATGGAAAGATAATAGTTGGGATAGGTGGTTGGATAAGTATTATAAGTCTTTGGATAAACCTAAGAGAAAAAAGGTTGTTTGGAAGGCACCTATTGTTAATTATATTTCTATTAACGATGCTTCTAAGATGGTATATGACTATTATATTAAGTGGGGATACGATAGGTCTGTTGAGTATTGTAATGATTTATATAAACGTGAAAAAATTAGTATGGTTTCGAAGGGTAAGATTATATCTATGTTAACGGACTATCAGATGTTACCTAAAACAATTAGAAAAAAGCTCTTGACATGAATACTATTATTTATTATATTCTAAGTCTATATTGGTTTGTTAAAGATATCTTACGTATGGGATATATGATGTACCAAATGGTTTTATATAAACGACATTTAAAAAAACGAATTGAAAAGAATAACTTTGGGAGAAGAGAAGAATGGTAGATACTAATCGAATTGGGTATGCTTGTATTTCTATGAGATTATCATATCCACAAAAGTATGGTGGTAAGGAACGTGGTGTTCCACCTATCACTACTAATAGGAGTATGATAAAGAGAACGTTTCTTGAGAAGGGTGTTGACTACGCTTCAGAACTTATACTACAGAATGTAAGAGACCTAAACTCTATTATTGGATGGAACGTTATGAATGGTTATGATTTCTATCGTATGTCTTCTGATATCACACCTTGGAAAACCGAGTATGATTGGGATGACCTAAAAGATATAAACGAGATTAAACAATGGTTACATTCTGCTGGTACTATGGCTACTACACATGGTGTTAGACTAACTACACATCCTGGCCCTTTCAATGTATTGGTATCACCTAAAGAACAAGTAGTTAAGAATTGTATCAAGGACTTAACTATACATGGTGACGTTATGGATATGATGGGATTATCTCGTACACCATACAATAAGATTAATATACACCTTGGTGGTGCGTATGGAGATAAGGAATCATCTATGGATAGGTTCTGTGAGAACTTTCCTAAACTACCTAAGAGTGTTAGTACCAGATTGACCCTTGAGAACGATGATAAGGCTAGTATGTATTCAGTTAAGGATTTATATGAAGGTATATATAAACGTGTTGGTGTACCAATTGTATTTGATTACCACCACCACCAATTCTGTACTGGTGATTTATCAGAACAAGAAGCGTTAGAACTAGCTATGTCTACTTGGCCTGATGGTATTAAACCAGTAGTACATTATTCAGAGTCTCGTAGTAAAGAGTATGAAGACCCAAAGATAAGACCACAAGCTCATTCCGATTATGTGATTGATGAAATTCAAACTTATGGTAACGAGATTGACATTATGATAGAAGCTAAAGCGAAAGAACTAGCAGTAGATAAGTATAAAGAATTATGGACGAGAAAATAGCTTGAACGTTTGGGCTATTAAGGTACTATATATTTGTATGGTTATAGAAAGGTTCTATATCCTACTTAATAATAACGTATATTTTAAACAACGTGTATTATGTTTTAAACAACGTGTCTTATGACCAACAGATTTAAGATGTAAACAATAGATTTAAAATATCAATAACTTACTAAGGAGAAATCAATGCAAGTTATAAAGAAGGCTGTCAAGCCTAAACCAACAAAGATTCCTTTGTTGTATTACAAATCACACTCACAAGACTTCGAAGAATATTTAGATGTCGAAGTACTCAATAATCCAATGTATAGATTGAGAGACCGTATCGTTATAGATAGAAGATGGTCACAAAGACTCAAGGACGCATGGGATGACGTTTCATCTATAGAATATACAGAAAGTATCTATAAAGGTTTTACTGATATAGATTCTCTCGTAGTTATTTCATTAAAAGAGATTAGGAGAGTTCTAATAGAAACTATAGAAGAGATAGATGACCCAAATTCTAAATCAACATTTCATAAGTTCTTAGAAGATGTTGACAACTATCAATCTGCAGGTAAAGAGTGGTTGATGGTAAATGGTCAACATCGTGATGATGTATGGCATAGAATGTGGGATTCAGAGTATCCATTACCAAAGATATTCGATGGACAAGTCTTTGGTGAAATGCTTTGGAGTGACTTACAACCAGAAGAACAAATTGAAGCTCTATTGGAGATAAGACATCCAATTACTTTCTATACGAAGATGGAGTCTTTAGATGATATTGAGAAAATCATTATCCTACATAATGAAGGTTCTGATTGGAACGCTCACGAAAGACGAAGTATTAAAGCTTCTTACCTAATGTCTGAGTTAAGAAAGTTAGATGACTACAAACCAGCTCAGAAACTATTTGGTTTACTGGGTACAAAGAGTACACAATACGATTTGAAGTTAAAGGGTGTATCCTTTTTAGCCTCACAACTATACTATCAATACTTACACAAGGAGAAGTTCGCTACGATAGAGAATATGGGTTCTAAAAACCTTGAGTCTCTTGTCGCTTGGAACAATACAACTTGGACTAAAAATAGTGTAGATGAGTTTGTAAGGTTCTTTAGGAAAGTTATCAGAGAATTGAGTCTATACTTTATTGGTTTACCAAAGAACCAAAGTAAGAACATTCGTCATAAGATAGCTACCTTACGTAATTACTTTATGTTTCGTAATGTGATGAGAGGTAAAACTAACTACCAACCTAATACCTTTACTATTTCTAATGAAAGGAATTTCATAGGGTGGTATGTAAAGGAAGAGACTACGAGGTTACTACTTAGAAACCAATTAACACCAGAGGGTCAGAGGAAATATGATGGTGTAAATGATGGTCAAGAGTTTGATGATTCTGCGATAGAAAAAGACTTATGGACTTATCATAGAGAAGCTAACGCTTATAGATATCTACTAAACGGACAATCCGAATCTGGTCAACGTATGGTAATAGATGCTATATGGGAAACATTTCAAACTCAATTTGATAATGGTGAGTTAACTCACGCAGTATCACTTAGAGGTAAGAATGTTAAACAATCAGTTAAGGATGAAGTTAGAAGAATAGCTATAGCCAACTTAGATGGGGATTTTGGTTTAGACGATATATTCGCGTTATCAGATAAAGATAAGACAGATATCGGACACGATAGAGTACCACAATCAAAAGGTGGTTCTAATAAAGTCGGAAATCTTACGGTTCAAGATAGGACAGAAAATCGTTCTCAACAAGACAACCATTAACTCGAAGGGAAGGGGGGAATTTATTCCCCCCAACTTTTTTAAAATAGCTCTTGACTCTTCTTTGCATTCTTTGTATATTCAAGTGTTATGAAAAGGAAACAATTAATGAATTTGAAAAAACATCTGAAGAAAGGTTCTTATAGTATTTGGGTAAATAAGAAGAGTGGTACTATCCATCATGTTTCTGTAGATGAAGGTTATGATGGTAAACCCAAACTTTTTAATTCTACTCTTAATCTACAATATGAGAGATGTTATTTTTTCAGAGGTGATGCTGTTGATAGGTTCTTGAAGAACTATGATTTTGTTTGTACTAATCCAACTGATGATTTTTGGGTTAATGTATTAGCTAACAAGAAACTAAAGAGTGAATATTCTTGGGGTCTAAAAACCAAAGGTAGACTTGGTATTACTAAGGATGAATTTTTTAATAAAATAAAAGGAGAAGCATAAATGACTTATGTTTATGAATATGTTGTCGGTAATGACAATGTTAAAGTGGAGTACTGCTTTAGTGCAGTTTCTGATTCAATCAAGGTGGTTGATATGTGGGTTAATGGTAAATTCCATAGGACTACTTGGATGAGTCCAGAAGGTAACAAGATGTTGATGAACAGGTTAGATAAGGATATGGAAGATAGGATGTGTGGAACTTTAGATGATATGACTACTGGTGGAGACTTTGTAGATACAGAGATTGATTTAGATAGAGACATTCCAGGTTTCGAAGGTACGATGGAAGACTTGGATGAATTAGTAAATATAGCCGTTTAGTTTTTTACTGAACTGTATACTTATATACAAGTAGGTAGGTAGCCCGTGGAGCAGGATTCTATATGAGACGAAATTTAGAAGAGACAGAAATGATAAATTACATTTTAATTGGGATATGTATAGGTGTTGGATTGGGATATATGTTAAAGACGATTGTGGATACCTACCTATTTTTAGAAACACTACCATTATGAACGATAAATTTTTAAAACAAATGGAACAAGAATACGACCACCACTCAGAAAAAGGTAATCTATTTAAAGTTCGACATTTGAAAGTTACAATACAGGACGCTTACTCTGATGTAAGAAAGGCTCCTAAACATATACAAGAAGATTATAGTTGGTTATTAGGTTTGGAAAAAAGATTGATTGATAATTCAATAGATGGTTATGGGTTTGACTTGAATAAACAAGAAATGACTAAGTGTAATTCTATGTACAAAAAATACAAAATAGCTTAATTGTTACATTAATAAAAGGACTATATATTATCATGGATAAGTATTCTAAAAAACTACTATTATCTTACATACCCAAATTGTTAGGATTCCTTATACTAACATTTGTACTTGTGTGGAACAAGTTAGATGGACAAGAAATTCAGAAACGACCAGAACTAATACCATATAGATTTGTACCAGCGGGAGATTACACTTGTTGGGTTGATATTCAAATAGTAGAACCAGTTAGTATACAAGAATTAGTTGGTATTCACAAAGACGAGGTTATAGAAATTATAAAAGAGAGGGTTGGTTTTGAATTAGTCAATCCTATGGAACAATCACAATTATTTAGTATTGATGATAAGTTATACTATTTAGTTAAACTACCTTATGACTATAGCTCTCATTGGGTTGATAGAGGTACTAAGTACGGAAGGAATTAATTATGAAGAACACAGTTATAATAACGTTAGGATGTTTAATCTGTTTTGGTGGTGGACTATATCTTGGAGTATCCAAGGTAGATGAACAAGCGGATAAATGGGATGTTAGATACAAAGAAATAGACGACAAGGTTTCTGTTTTTGTAGATGTATCTAATCCAAAGACTATTCGTTTATATACAAATGAATTACGCAGTATATTAGATAATATGGGAAGACTATCTAAGATTGTTGACAAGGGTCAAGAGATTGATGAAACACTTGATAAAATACTTGAAGGTATAGTACAACTGGAAGACCAATGGGATGTAACACTTAGTAATGATATTAAGATGAAAGAAACCATTGAGGTTGTTAACAATCATATCAAAGATGTTGATACCAGAGTTCGGTCTGAATTGGGTAATGTATTAGACAAAGAACTTGAAGACATAGATTTAAGAATAACCAAGCAGTTTGACCAAATAGAGAATGACTTGAGAGATATCAGAAATATGTTAACTCAAATAGAAGACTCAAAAGTCGGACAAAAAATATTTAAATAATGAAAGATAAATGTGTTTGTTGTAAACGAGATACATTGTATAATGAAGATACTCATATTGATTTTAGGATTGGGTATATAGATACAGCTGGTCAGTTGTGTTTAGATTGTTATAATGTTATTTACATAAAACCACACAAAGACTTAAAAGATAAAAGGAGTACTAATGGACTTAGTATCAATAGCTCAAAGACTACGAGCCGTATATGAATCAATAGAAGACTTAATTGGTTCTGATGAAAAATATGAGATAGAAGATATCTTAGAAGAGATGGAACAAAAGATAATACACGATGATGAGAAAACTTTTCAGATAGGTGATGATGAAGAAGGGTAGAATAACATTTACCAAAACAGATGAAATCATGGAGTATGTAAAAATGGGTTGTATGGTTTTACTAGCTCTCGGTTATTGTTACTTAATTTTTAAATAGGAGATTGTGATGAAACAATATGAAACACAAATTAAGTTAGTTATACTATCATTGATTATGTTTACACTTGGATATATTATTGGTAATGTATGATTCCATATAAGTTAGATGGTTATAAGTATTATGGTTATGGTTCTAAGTTATATGAGAAGTACATAAAAAAATTAACACTACCAAAAGTACAAAAGATAATAAGTGATTTTAAAGCTGTAATAATAATGGATATACCTTTTCACGATTTAGTTATATGGTCAAAAGATAAAGTTTGTCTAAGTATAAATTATGACAAGTATGATAATCTATTTGGAGATATTACGAATCTATGTATAGAAAATGAATGGTATGAAGAATGTCAAGGTTTTGAAGACTTAATACAATTACGTGGAAAACTAGCAGTATATGACCTACTAAATGATACTGATGGTATAGACATAAAAAAGATACAGAAAAATATAATTGATAAACATGACTTGGATTTCAAATGAGCGATAAAGTACACGAAGACTTAAAGAGATTTAAAAAATTTAAGGTAAGGGATGATATTCCTAAAGACCTACAAGTTGCAGTACAAACGTTTGTTGCGGCTACGGTTATGGTTGGAGAGAATAACTTAGAATCTATGCCTGGAGAATACTTAGCTAATCTTATGGAAGTAATGGATAAGTACCCAGAGTATCATGGTGTTTTAAAAAGTATAGTAGAAGATTCAGGGTTAGATGAGATTTGAATAAACAATTAGTAGAAGACAGACTAAAGATATTAGTTACATTGTGTGACGACACAGAACCAGATGTACCAGATGATACTGGTGATTTATTTTCAGGTATGTATATGACAGCTCATGAGATGTTGGATAGAATAGAAGATAGGCATTTTAGTTGGAAAGGTTTTGAGATACAAGGTATCATGGAACAAGCTAATCGAATATGGAAAGTAAGAAATAAAATTAAGAATGGTGAGTGGGATTCTTTGGAACATACTGTTATGATGCATGAAATAGAAGATTTATTAAGAAAGAATCAGAAGATTACTGCAATCAAACTATATAGAAAATCAACTGATTGTTCTTTGAGAGACGCAAAAGATTTTGTAGATGGTATACAAGCGTCTTTACTTGGAAAATTAAAAATATAAAAGGAGAAATTAAATGGTATTAGATAGTTTATTAGCAGGAGTAATGTTATTCAGTTCATTTGCTGCTAGAACACCCAACGTTCAACCAAATCCAGATGACTACGAAGTTAGTATTGGATTGAGTCACGATAACTTTTATATGAATCGTCAATGGGAAAGAGAACTTGGTGAGTTCTATATAGATGATTTGTTTTGGGCTAAATTTGATAATGGTATTTACTTTAAACCAGAATATATGAACAAAGAAAGTCAAAGTGTTAAATACTTTAAGCTCGATTCGAGAAGAAGTTTTAAAGATTGGTCATTTGGATTTACCAGTCGTAACACCAATGAAAATGTCTTCAGTAAAAACTTTGTAACATTTATATCTTTTGGTATGTCCAAAAAGAAAAAGTATTACAATGATAAAGTAGAAGTTGATGTTTCATTTGATGGATACTTCCCACCAAGTGAAGAAGAAGGTAGAGATACTTTTGAATTTGAAGATAAGTTTAAAGTATCTTATAAGTTAACAGAAAAAATCAGGTTGTATAATGTAGGTGAGATATCCAAACTTCAAGGTAAAGAATTTTATAAAGCTAAAGTAGGGGTTGAAATATCGCTATAGAAAAACTAATTGACGAGATAATAGAATATCTCATATGGTTACAAACACCAAACGAAAACTTTTCTAATGTACCTATTTGTCCTTTCATCAAAAAAGATTTTGATAATGATGGAATACTATTTCTTACACAAACTAAAAACGATGAGTTTATAGATTTGGTAAAGAAGTGGGATGAGTCAGGTAAAAACTCTGGATTGATTATTCAAATGAATATGCCTCAATATGGTGATAGAAGAAGAAAGTATCAAGCTTCATTGAATAAAAAAATAGAACAATTATGGCCTAAAGATGATAATCAACCAAAGGTATTAGTACTTGACCCATCAGAAAACTGGAGTATATCTGGGGTTCAGACAAGAAAGGCACCTACAATGTTAGTTAACATAGCAAGAAGAAAAGATTTGAGAGAAGCTAATAAAGTGTTATCGAAGACCAAGTGGTATGATAAACTTTCTGAAGAAGATTTACGGAGAATAAAAGCTAGTGAGTAAGATAATGATGGCAGTTATAGCCAATTTTATAGCAAGTATACTTGCGTTTTTTCAATTACAAGCACATTATGTATGGCCACACAAACCTTTTCTGAAATCAATGTGGTGGGTTTATCTAACAAGTATAGCTATAGCACCATTATTCTTCTATAGTACTAAGTGGTCGTTTGAACATTTCGGAGCTCTTTGGAATATGAGACTAGCTGGATTTGGTATAAGTACATTTACGTTTGGTATTATGGCTTGGTTACTACTAACAGAGATACCAACACTAAAAACTTTTGTATGTTTACTATTAGCTATAGCTATTATATTAATACAATTGACAAATATATCGTGAGTAAGAAAAAGAAACATTCTGATGCTGGTAAAGGTGACAAAGACAGAGTATCAGATAAAAAGAAGTATGATGAAAATTGGGAAAAAATTTTTGGAAACAAAAAGAAAAGGAAAGGTAATGAGTAGAAAAGGCACTTATTATGAAATAGATAAGTTAGAATCAAAGGTTCGTAAACTTGAAATCGAAATGAAAAAATTAAAACGATTTATAATGATACAGAAAAGGAAAAAGAAATGACGACAATAGAAGGTTGGGGAGCATTTTTATGTTTGATGCTTTTAGTATGGTCTACTGATATAATAGATTGGGTAGCAGATAAAATAGAAGAGAGGTTTAAAAAGTAATGGATGTAGCATTATATTTTCTTATGGGAGTTATAGCTCCATCGTTTTTAAATTTATTACATTTAGTTTTAAACATTTATGTAGTAGTTGTTAGAGGTAACATAATGAGTTTAGGATTTAGTGGAATAAGTTTTTTAACTAAGTCAATGGGAATGATATTCCTAACTTGGTTGGGAGTTTCTGTAATGGAATTGGATTTCAGAATATATGTTCCTATACTAACATTCGTTTGGTTCTTCTCTCATGTAGCGGAAGCATTTGTGATACAACATTATATGGAAAAGAACGTACCTAAGTGGGTACAAGATTTACAATTAAAATAAGAAAGGTTATTATAATGATTAAAGAAATTAAAAAGAATAGTAAAGAGATTATTAGAATCTCACAATCAGAATATAAGGGTCATAGTTTTATAGACCTACGAATATTTTTTGAGAATGAACATGGTGAGTATCTACCAACAAAGAAAGGTATATCGTTTAATCCAACTATAGCTAAAGAGTTGGTTGAGGGTATACTTGATGTTGTAGAAAAAAATAATTGGGAATCTTTTAGTTAATGAAAATACTACTAACTGGTTCCGAAGGTTTTATTGGTAAGAGTGTTTACAAAAAACTTTTAACTATTGATGATGTTACCAATGTAACTTGTCTTGAAAAAGATTATATGAATCATCTGGGTTGGGAGTCTACATTATCAAAATGTGTTGGAGATAGTAATCACATAATACACATAGGTGCTATATCAGATACTATGTTACAAGATAACAATGAGATGATGAAGTATAACTATGAGTTTAGTAAAGTTCTATTTGACTTAGCTAAGATATGGGATAAACCAGTAATATATGCTTCATCGGCGGCTAATGATGGTGACAATGGATTACCATCAAACTTTTATGGTTGGTCTAAATATATTACAGAACAATATGGACTCAATGTAGTAGATAAGTTTTACGCTCTAAGATACTTCAATGTATATGGGCCAGGAGAAGAACATAAAGGTAAGATGTCTTCAGTAGCTTATCAAGCGTGGAAGAAGGGTTCTTTTAAATTATTTGATGGTAAACCACAAAGAGATTTTGTATACATTGATGATGTTGTCCAAGCTACAATTTTAGGATTGGAAAAAGAAGAAGGGAATAATATTGTTTTTAATGTAGGTTCTGGAGTGTCAACTACTGTAAATAAACTAACAAAGATA
>VMHT01153142.1_pt1 | contig 11879 bp, 12 predicted proteins | sample 4693611 | NCBI WGS metagenome assembly VMHT01 (sample SAMN12280063, study PRJNA550983) | marine metagenome | isolation source: seawater sampled from same location over 5 years 0.02-0.2 micron viral filtrate | place: USA: collected off the coast of southern California halfway between the port... ...
AATAATTCAAATAGAAATTTTTCTCCATGCAATATTTGTGATGTTGATGGAACTTTTATGGGTAAAACTAACTCTGAATATTTTCTATAATGGTTGCAATAAAAAACAAAAAAAAATTATTAATTTTAGGCGGAAGCTCTGATATTGGAGTTGAATTAACAAAATTTTTTTTAAGTAAAGGTTGGCATGTTACTGTTCATTACTCAGGTGAAAATTTAATGTTTAAAAAAAAATTAACAAGGTATCAAAACATCAGCTTTATAAAATTAAATTTTAAAAATATAAGTGCAAAAAATATAGATAAAAAAATAAAAGTTTTTTCAAAAAATAATTACCATTCAGTAGTGAACTTAATTGGTTATTTAAAAAATAATAAATTTTTAAATCTTAAATATAATGATATTAATGAGTCTTTTAAGATCAATACCTTTATACCTATTTTAATTCAAAAAAATGTTATGAAACAAATGATAAAAAATAAGTGGGGAAGAATTTTAAATTGCTCAAGTATCGGAATAAAATTTGGAGGCGGAGAAAATACTTTCGCATATTCATTCTCTAAGCATGCAGTAGAATTTATCCCGTCAATTTATAAAAAATTAGCTAAAGACAACGTATTTATAAACAATTTAAGAATTGGAGTAACTGATACAAAGATACATAAAAAAGATAAAACAAAAAATATGAAAAAAAGAATAAGTTTAATACCCATCAAAAGAATGGCAACTTCAGCTGAAATTGCTAAATATATTTATCAACTTTCATCATCAGAAAATACATTTGTGACAGGCGAGACCTTTACAGTAGCCGGCGGCGAATAAAAAATTAAAATATAATGTTATCAAGAAATAATCTGAAGTTCAGAAAAGATTGGGATATTACTAAAGAAAATTTTATAGGCTGGGTTTCAAACAACAGTCTTAAAAAATTCATTCAGAAAAATTGCACAATTGATAATCTATCCTTATGGTGGGCTACAAAACTAGTCTCAAAAGATAATGTTAATTTTCCGGACTGGTTTGTAGATCTTAAAAAAGTTTTTTGTGAGAAAAATTATCAAGTTAGTCGAAAATCTTTTTTTTGGTTAAGATTTTCTTTTAAATTTTTTTACAATTTATTTAAACAAATTCTATGGACAATTTTTATTAAAATTTTTTCGTTCTCAAGGTTTAGAAATTATAAATTTGACAATTGTTTTCATTCTTATAACTATGATTTTTCCGCAAAAGATAACAAATTTTACAATAGATTGTATGGAAAAATCTATACACATTACAATATAAAAAAAAATATACATATTGTAAGCAATATTAAAAAAATTTTTTTTCTACAAAATTATTTAAATTTTAGCAAAAATGATAATCTAGTTAATCTTGATGAATATGTTTCCTTAAAAGAGATACTTAAAATAAATTTAATAACTATAATTAGTCTTTTCAAGATTTTAAAATTTATTAAAAAAAATGAGAAGGTTTTTGTTATAAAGAAAAAGAATTGTACAAATATTCTCAAACCTTTTTTTTTGAATTCATTTTGCGGTGAAATACAGACTTCTATTTTAATGGCACTGTCTGTAAAAAATTTTCTAGAAGATAAAGAATTTAAAAACTTTATTACTTATGGAGAATTTACACCAATGTATAGACCGACTTATTTTTATGTAAAAAAACTTAGAAATAAGCCTAAAATAATTACTTTCCAACATGGACAAGGTAACTCTCTATTTAACTTTAGTAAAAAAGAAGAATTTTCACTCAATTCCAATTTAGCAGGCAAAGAGTATTCTCCTTCTCCAGATAAATACTTTGTACAAGGAAAAAATTTTTATAAAAATATAAAAAAATTTTATAGAGGAACGATAAAAATTATAGGATCACCAAGATATGACGATATAGTCTTTAAAAGAAAAAAATTAAAATTGGACGGTGTTAATAAAAAGAAAAAAAATATTTTAATTTGTACTTCGGTAGGCGACCATAAGGATATTTTAGATTTAGTGTCTAGATCAGCTAATAAGCAACATAATTACATACTCAGCCCTCATCCAGATAATAAAAAAAAAGTTTTTTCATTATATGAGAATAAGTTCAAATCAAAAGTTCATTTTTCAATACTAAACAATTATTCTACAGCTCAATTAATTCAAGTTTCAGACTTAGTAATCACTGGTTTATCCCATGCATGTATAGAGGCACAGCTCATAGGAATACCTTCAATAAGAGTAGCAAATCCCGCTAAGCCAGATTATCTTGATCATAAAGATCAAATAAAAGTAATCTATACTTCAAATGAATTAAAAAAAGTCCTGCGAAAAAAAAATTTCAAATTATATAAAATAAAGAAGATTAAAAAATTGATTAAAGATTACTTTCTCTATTTAGATAATAAAGCTTATAAGAGGTTTTGGAAATATATATAAATTTAGTTAATACTAAATAAATGCTATAAACTTTGTTTTAAATAAAATGAAAAATAAAAAAGAAAAAAAAATAGCTATATTTCTTGACACACGAAAACAGTCTGGTGGGGAATACCAACATCTAATCTATACAATTAATAATTTAAAAAAAAATAATAAAAATGGTCATAAATTCTTAATTATTTGCTTGTCTAAATCTTTAAACTTAGAGTTAGAAAAAAAATTTGATATTGAAGTTAAATATTTTTCTTTAAATAGTTTTGAAAGATATATTAATTATTTAAGAAACCATAATTCATTAATTAGAAGGATCAAAAAATACTTTTTTAAAAATAAATTTGAATTATTTCTTAAAAAAAATAATGTTGATATTATTTATTTTACCAGCCCATCACAGTATTCATTATATTTAGAAGATACAAAGTTTTTAATAACAGTTCCAGACGTAGATCATAGGCATCACATAGAATTCCCAGAAGCGGTTAATAATTCAGAGTTTGAGAGAAAAAATGAAATTTTTAGTAAAGCCTTACCAAAAGCTTTAGCAATATTTACAAATGCCAAAATCATTAAAGAAAGATTAAAAAAATATTACAACATTTCAGAGGAAAGAGTTTACATAATTAATTTAAGACCAGCACACTCTGTAAATAACTTTGTTTATGAGAAAGATAAACATGATTATTATAATAAAAAATTCAATTTAACTGAAGGTTATATATATTACCCCGCAATGTATTTGCCACATAAGAATCATAAAACTGTAATTGACGTCATAAAACTATTAAAAGAAAGATATGAGTTGGATTTTAAAGCAGTTTTTTCTGGTGGCGATGTAGGTTACAAAAAAGAGCTTTTAAAATATTGTGAGAAAAGTGAAATTAAGCAGAATATAATTTTTTTAGATTTTGTTGAGGATGATGCATTGCCGTATTTGTATAAAAACGCTTTTGCATTACTCTTTCCTGTGTTGATGGGGCCAACATTTACTCCACTATGGGAAGCTTTCAAATTGGAAATTCCTGTCATTTTCTCAGAGTTAGAGGGTACGAAAGATGTATATGGAGATGCCGTTATTTATGTTGACCCATTTAACGTTGAGGAATTAGCATTAGCAGTAAAGCGTTTGAAAAATGATAAAATGTTAATAAAAGATCTAACCAATAAAGGAAAACTTAAAATTGATGAAATAAATAAAAAAAATGAGTACAAACAAATTTTTGAAGTTATTGATAACTATAGAAAAATCAGCAAAACTTGGAATATGAATAATTAAATTTTATGACTAAAATAGCACTAATTTCTGGAATTACTGGTCAAGACGGTTCTCTCCTAACAGACTTTTTACTAAAAAAAAAATATAAAGTAGTTGGTATCAAAAGGAGATCATCAAGTTTTAACACTCAAAGAATTGAACATATTTATGATAATCCAAAATACTCTAAAATTTTTATCCCAGTATATGGAGATTTAACTGATTCTAGCAACATAACTAGAATTATTCAAAAATATAAACCTGATGAAATTTACAATCTTGGAGCACAATCTCATGTTTTAACTAGTTTTGAAACTCCAGAGTATACATCAAATGTTGATGCACTTGGTACTCTAAGAATTTTAGAGTCTATTAGAATGCTTAAATTAGAAAAAAAAATTAAATTTTATCAAGCATCCACCTCAGAAATTTTTGGTAATACTGAAATTCCTCAAAGGGAAACAACCCCCTTCAGGCCAACAAGCCCTTACGCTATATCTAAACTTTATGCTTATTGGACTACAGTAAACTACAGAGAAGCTTACAAAATTTTTGCAGTTAATGGAATTTTATTTAATCATGAAGGCCCTAGAAGAGGTGAAACTTTTGTGACTAGAAAAATCACTCAGGCAGTTTCGAGAATTCATCATGAAGGCAAAGGTGTTTTAAGACTTGGTAACCTTGATAGCAAAAGAGACTGGGGTAGTGCGAAAGATTATGTTGAGTCGATGTGGCTAATGTTACAAGCTAAAAAACCAAATGATTATGTAATAGCTACTGGAAAAAGTTATTCCGTTAGACAATTTGTAAAAGAGGCTTTCTCATATGTTGGTATATCAATTAAATGGAGAGGCAAAGGCTTGAATGAAGAGGGATTTGACGCAAAAACTAAAAAAATACTTGTAAAAATAGATCCAATTTATTTCAGGCCAACCGATATAAAGGAGCTTAGGGGAAATGCTTCAAAAGCAAAAAAAGAACTTAATTGGAGACCAAAAACATCATTTAAAAAATTAGTAGAAGAAATGATGGAAAGTGACTTAAAAAATTTTAAATATGACAAAAAAAATTTTATTAAAAAATAAATTGCAAGCAATTTTAATTAAAAAGAATGATCTTAAAAAATCAAAGGGCATTAATTTTTTTACCTCCGATAAACTTCCATTTCAGATAGCTAGCATGAAACATAAAAAAGGACATAAAATTCAAGCTCATGTTCATAAAAGATTTTTAAGAAAAATTTATTCTACTTCTGAAACTATATTTGTTCTAAAAGGTTCTATTATAGTAAACTTTTATAATAAAAATAAAATTTTTAAAAAAATATTAATAAAAACTGGTGATATTATTTTATTTTTTCAAGGTTCACATGGTTTTGAAATAAAAAAAAACTCACATTTTATTGAAGTAAAACAAGGACCTTACTTAAAAAAAATGGATAAAAAAATTATCTAAAAAAATTTATGAAATTTATTCCTGTATTCGATATTAAAGTTGGGCAAAGAGAAAAAAAATACGTCAATGAATGTTTGAAAAATTCCTGGCTTGGTCAGGGATATTATGTTAGCAAATTTGAAAATAAATTAAGCAGATTTGTAAACTCAAAGTATGGAGTTTCGACCACAAGTGGCACAACTGCTTTACATTTAGCTTGTGCAACAATAGGCTTAAAGGAGGGTGATGAAGTATTAGTGTCTTCAAGCACTAACATGGCATCTGTTTTTTCAATTGTTTACTGTGGAGCAAAGCCAATACCAATTGATATATCAAGAGAAAATTGGCAAATGAATATTAATGATTTAAAAAAAAAGATCACAAAAAAATCAAAAGCAATAATGGTTGTTCACCTTTTCGGACATGCTGTAGATATGGATCCAATTTTAAGAATAGCAAAAAAATTTAATTTAAAGATAATTGAAGATTGCGCAGAGTCTCTTGGCGTAAAATATAAGGGTAGATTGGTTGGATCAATTGGTGACATAGGAACTTTTAGCTTTTATTCGAATAAAACAATAACATCAGGAGAAGGTGGAATGATAACTACTAAATCCAAAGAATTATATGAAAAAGCTAAAAAACTTAAAAATTTAGCCTACGGAAAAAAAAATAAATTCCAACACGAACTAATAGGATTTAATTATCGAATGCCAAATATTAGTGCAGCTATTGGTCTCGGACAATTGGAAAGTATTAATACGATTTTTAAACAAAAAAAAAGAATTTACAACAGGTACAAATTAAATCTAAAAAATATCGATGGTTTGAATTTTCCCAAAATTGAAAAATGGAACACTAAATTTATAATGTGGGTTTTAAATATTTATCTTGATAAAAAATTTCCACTATCCAGAGATCAGCTAGCAAAAAAACTTTTAAAACACAAAATTGAAACCAGAAATGCCTTTGTTCCTGCAAATCAACAGAAAACTTTGATAAAAAAGTATAAAGCATTTAAAAAATTTAAATGCCCCGACGCAGATTACATAATGAGAAACGGGATATATTTGCCCTCAGGAAATACGATTTCTAATAAGGAAATTGATTACGTTTGCGCAATTATAAAAAAAATAGTAAGGCAAAATTAAATGTATTATCTAGATGAACCTTTAGTAGGAAAAAAAGAGATAAAATATTTAAATCAGTCTATTAAATCTGGCTGGATTAGTAGTCAGGGGCCATTTGTTAAAAAATTTGAAAAAAAATTTGCAAACTATATAGGGGTAAAATACGCAATTAGTTGTGCTAGTGGAACCGCAGCTCTCTCTCTTTTATTTAAAACTCTTAATTTAAAAAAAGGTGATGAAGTTATAATGCCTGCTTTAACATTTTCAGCAGATGGATTTGCACTATTACAATCTGGTGCAAAACTTGTGTTTGTCGATTGTTCACCAAAAAGTTTTTGCATGGATATAAATGCTGTAATTAAAAAAATTACTAAAAAAACTAAAATGATATGTCCCACACATCTTTATGGATTTCCTGCTGATTTAGATAGTTTAAAAAGAATATGTAAGAAAAAAAAAATTTATCTTGTTGAGGATTGTAGCCAGGCATCGGGTACAAAATATAAAGGAAAAAAAGTTGGAAGCTTTGGAGATTTCAATATTCATAGCTTTCACAATAAATTAATAGCTAGTGGTGAAGGTGGTATGATTACTACAAATAATAAAAATTTAGCAAAGAGATTTGAATATCTTAAAAATCCACCATCAGTTAATAGACCGGAGGAAATGAACGGATTCAAAGAGATCTCACTTAACCAAAGACTGAGCAATTTACACGCAGCGGTAGGTCTTGCTCAACTTGAGCGGCTTGAAAAAAATATTAAAAAAAAGAATGCTATGGCAAAAATCTATAATAGCATTTTTGAAAAATCTAAATTAATAAATTTTATAAAGCCTAATAAAAATGAAAGAGTTGTATACTGGAGATATACAATTTTTCTTGATAAAAGGATTAATAGAAAAAAATTCATAAAAAGTTTAAAAAGTTTTGGGATCATCACAAGAGAAACTTATTTACCGCTCCATTTACATCCAATTTTCAAAAATAAAAAAAAGAAAAAATTAAACTTACCTAATTGTGAGGAAATTGCAAAATTTGGTTTAGATATACCTTCAGGTGTTAGCTTGAAGAAAAAAAATATTATTTATATTGCTAATAAGATCGTAGATACAGCAAAAAAATTAAGTAAAAAGTAATTGTAAAATTACTCTCATGGAAAAAATTCTAATTGTTGGCGGAACAGGCTTTCTTGGTTTTCATTTAGCAAAATATTATTCAAAAAAAAAAAATTTTAAAATAATTAGTCTTTCTAGAAAAAAGCCAAAACAAACTAGAAAAATTCAAGATGTGCACTATATATATTGTGATATTGCAAAAAAAAATAAACTCTTCGATATATTAAAAAAACACAAAAATATAAAATATGTAATTAATTTTGGGGGTGAAGTTGAACATAAAAAATTAAAGAAAACATTTTCTTCACATTATATCGGACTTAAAAATTTAACAGAATTTTTTATGAAAAAAGACATTAAAAAATTTATTCAAATTGGTAGTAGTCTAGAATATGGCAATTATAGATCACCCCAAAAAGAAACTAATGTATTAAGGCCACAATCAAATTATTTAAAAGCTAAAGCTTATTCGAGTAGATTTTTAATTAATTTATATAAACGTGTTGATTTCCCAATTATCATTGTAAGGCCTTATCAAGTTTTTGGACCCCATCAAGATTTAAATAGATTAATTCCATTTGTAATAAATAGTTGTTTAAATAATAAAAAATTTGCATGCTCTAATGGCTTACAATTTAGAGATTTTTTATATGTTGACGATTTTACTAATTCGATAACTTCCCTTTTAAAAAAAAATCTTAAGGGACAAATTTTTAACGTTGGATTAGGTAAGGCTATACAAATAAAAAAAATAATAAAAATAATACAAAAAAAATTGAAAAAAGGAACACCAGAATTCGGAAAAATAAAGCTTAGATCAGATGAAAATTTAATTACATATCCAGATATTTCAAAAATAAGAAAAACTGTAAACTGGAAACCTAAAATATCTTTTCTCTCAGGCTTAAATAAAACAATTAATTTTTACAAAAGGCATAAAAAATGAAGGTAATTATTCTAGCTGGAGGACTTGGAACGAGATTGTCTGAATACACTCATTCTATTCCAAAACCAATGGTTACAATTGGTAATACACCAATTTTAATTCACATTATCTCTCATTATTTGAATTATGGATTTAATGACTTTGTTTTAGCTACAGGCTACAAGAAAAACGTCATCAAAAGTTATTTTAAATCATTCAAGAAATTAGGGGAAGCATTTGAAACAAAAATTAAGACCAATAAAAAAAAATGTAAAATAACTATTTTGGATACAGGGTTAAAAACAATGACAGGAGGGAGATTAAAAAAAGCAGGCAAACTTATTAGAGATAATGAAGATTTTATGTTTACTTACGGAGACGGTATATCAAACATAAATTTAAATAAACTATTTAAATTTCATAAAAAAAAGAAAAAGCTTATCACTGTTACAGCAGTTAGACCACCAGCTCGATTTGGGGAAATAATATTGAGTAATGATATTGTTAAATCTTTCAAAGAAAAACCCCAAGTAACAAATGGGTGGATAAACGGTGGTTTTTTTATTGCTAATAAAAAATTTTTAAATTTTATAAGAAATGGAAATGAAATTTTAGAAAAGAGGCCTCTAGAACTAGCATGTAAAAAAAAACAATTAGCAGCTTTTAAGCATAAAGGATTTTGGAAATGTATGGACGTCAAAAGAGATAGAGATGAGCTACAAGAAGTTTTTAAAAAAAATAAGTTCAAGTGGAAATGAAAAAATATTTTAAAAATAAAAAAGTATTAATAACAGGACACACAGGCTTCAAAGGATCATGGTTATGCTTATGGATGAATTTCCTAGGGGCAGACGTAATGGGATGTTCATATGGAAAAAGAACAAATCCATCAAATTTCGATATTTTAAAGTTGAAAAAAAAAATAAAATCAAAAAAAATTGATATCCGAAATTTTAAATCAATAAATAAAAGTATTCAAAATTTTAAACCAAACTTTATTTTTCATTTAGCTGCTGAAGCGATAGTTAAAAGATCCTACCAATTTCCTAAAAAAACCTGGGAAACCAATACACTAGGTACAGTAAATATTTTAGAGTCACTTAGAAACTATAAAAAAAAGATTACTGTTGTTATAATTACTAGCGATAAAGTTTATAAAAATAAAGAAACTAGAAAAGGATACAAAGAAAATGATGAATTGGGAAACTTTGATCCTTACAGTGCGTCTAAATCGTCAGCAGATATTGCAACGCAGTCTTATATTAAATCTTTTCTAATTAATAAAAAAAATATTAAAATTGCAATAGCAAGAGCTGGCAATGTTATTGGTGGAGGAGACTGGGCTGAAAATAGATTAATTCCTGATTGTATAAGATCATGGAAAAAAAACAAAACTGTAGTAATTAGAAATCCTAAATCAACTCGACCTTGGCAACATGTTTTAGATATTCTGAACGGATATATTTCTCTTGCAGTTGAACTTAATAAAAATAAAAAAATCAATGGTGAAGCATTTAATTTTGGTCCTAAAATTGAAAAAAAAAATGACGTAATAAATGTTGTTAAATCAATGAGACTACACTGGAAAAATGCAAAGTGGAGAGTGAATAAAACTGTGGGGTTCTTTGAGTCAAAATTATTATATTTAAATTCTTCAAAATCTAGAAGCTTTTTAAAATGGAAGTGTTATCTTAATTTAAAAAAAAGTATTTTTTTTACAATAGCCTGGTATAAAATTTACATTGAAAATCCCAAAAAAATTCATAATTTTTCTATAAATCAAATTAAAAAATTTTCAGAATTATTAGGTAATTAAATTAATTCGATATGAGAAAAAAACCAATGGTTAGTGTGATTATGAATTGTCATAATGGTGAACGATTTTTATCTCATGCATTAGATAGTTTAAACTCACAAACATATAATAATTGGGAATTATTATTTTTTGACAATTGTTCAACAGACAAAAGCAAAGCTTTAGTTAAAAGAAAGAAAAATAAAAAAATAAGATATTTTTTTTCTAAAAAAAAATTAAAACTTTATGATGCTAGAAATTTAGCTATAATGAAAGCAAGAGGTCATTATATAACTTTTTTGGATACCGATGATGTTTGGCATAAAGAAAAGTTAAAAATTCAAATTAATTTTTTAAGAGTAAATAAAAATATAAAATTCCTCTATTCAAATTTTTATATTATCAATAACAACATAAAAAATAACAAAATTGGGTATAAGAAAAATCTTCCTTCAGGAAAAATTTCACAGCATTTGCTTAACGAATATGTTATTGGAATTCTAACTGTAATGATGGAAAGAAAATTTTTTAAAAAGGTAAAATTTGACTCTAGGTACAATATTATTGGCGACTTTGATCTATTTTTTAAATTAAGTATAGAAAATGAAATTGGCATTATTCAAAAACCTTTAGCGTATTACCGCATTCATGAAAATAACTACTCAAAAAAATTTGATGTTTATTTAAATGAATTTAACAAATGGTTAGAATTAAATAAAGCAAACTGTAATAAAAAAGGTCTTAATTTAGTAAAGTTTAGACTTTTGTTGCTTAAGTTAAAAATTAAAAAAATTTTATCAATATTTGGATTAAAAATTAATTAATAAAATGCAGATATATAAAAATTTTTTTCTTGAAGCTGGTTTAAACCATTTAGGTTCTTTGAAAGAAGCAAACATGATGCTTAATTTTTTTTTAAAATCTAAATTTAAATACATGACATTTATGATTCACACAAAAGAATTTTACAAAAAAATGGAAAAAAGAATAAATTATAATTTACCAAAAAGTTTTTATAAAAAAGCACTTAAATTAGCAAAAAGAAATAATAAAAAAATAGGGTTATCAGTATGTGATTTTGAAAACTTTAGAAATTATTCTGATTTAAACTTTGATTTTTATAAACTTTTAGGAATATCAATTAATAAAAAACGCCTTATTCAAAGTTTAAAAAAAAAAAATAAAAAAGTTTATATTTCAGTTGCTCACGGTAGCGATCTTAAAATTATAAAATGTATTAAATATTTTGGGAGCTCTAAAAATTTAGCCCTCATTTATACAAGCAGATCTTACAATCCTAATGACTGGGATTTAAATAGAATTAATTACTTATCAAAATTTAAAATTCCAGTTGGCTATGGACATCATTATAAAAATATTTTACCTATTATTCTCTCCTCTTTTTTTAAGACATCATTTTTCTTTATCTATATAAAAAATTTTACTAAAGGAAAAAAGCTTTTTCCCGATGATGATCATGGTATTTTTACTTCAGATTTAGATAAGATTATATTTCAATTACAAGAGACAAAAATTTTGTTAAAAAAGAAAAAAACTATTAATATTAAATCTAATATTAAAAGTATTGTAGACAAAATTTAAATTTTAAAAATTAAAATTTGGACCGTTAGCTCAATAGTAGAGTGCTCGCTTGACATGCGAGAGGTAGTAGGAGCGTAACCTACACGGTCCACCATCTTCCTAAATTGCCTCGTAAATGCATATTTTCTGCTATTTACTTGTTTCTCTAAAAATACTATAAAACCTTGCCTGGTAATTATTGCGAAGGGGCCACACCCGATCCC
>VMHT01191453.1_pt1 | contig 11878 bp, 17 predicted proteins | sample 4693611 | NCBI WGS metagenome assembly VMHT01 (sample SAMN12280063, study PRJNA550983) | marine metagenome | isolation source: seawater sampled from same location over 5 years 0.02-0.2 micron viral filtrate | place: USA: collected off the coast of southern California halfway between the port... ...
CCATTGACCTTTATACGTGCGTAAAGTTTGAGATTGTATGTGAGGATTTTTCGTTTTTATATTTACCTTTATATATAAATAAAAATAATTTTTTATTTGGTCCCGTGAGTCGTGCAGCTCAATTGCAGCTTAAAGCTTCAGGGCCTCCAGGTCTCCAGGTCGAGTCGTATTTATTGCAGCAAGATCTAGCAGCAGGAGCTAGCAGCAGGAGCTAAAAAAAGATTTGACAGCTCAGCCCATCCCATGGTACTAAGATGCTAACTAACAAAAAGGAGAATATAGAATGCCGTTACTTAATTATTACAGCCAAACTAAAATGGCTAAAGGGGAGAAGCTGGGATATAAGACAGCTATTTTACATTTAGCACCATATGATATGAGTGGTAGGAACGTGTGCCCTAAAGCAACTAAAGGTCCTGGAGGATGCATTGCCCCTTGTTTAAATACATCAGGCCGGGGCCAAATGAATTCAGTGCAGCAGGCTCGAATAAATAAAACTAATTATTTTTGGAATAATAAAAATGGATTTTTGTGGGAGCTGTCTAAAGAAATACAGACCCTGAAGCTAAGAGCTGCTCGAGCAGGTTTTAAATTTGCCGTTCGACTCAATGGAACTAGTGACTTACCATGGTTTAAATACAAAGTTGATGGAGGTGGCAGCCTTATGGATCTCCATCCCGATGTACAATTTTACGATTATAGTAAAGTACTCAATTACCTTGATCATGGTAAAAAAAATTATCATGTTACCTTCAGTGACTCGGGCACCAATTACCAGGACCAAGTCGAGGCCATGACAAAATATTTTGCAAACGTGGCTGTAGTCTTTAAGGATAAGCTGCCTGGTACCTGGATGAGTCGGAAAGTTATAGACGGGGATGCCCATGATTTACGCTTCAAGGATCCTTCAGGCGTGGTAGTGGGTTTGGTAGCTAAAGGCTTAGGCAAAAAAGTTAACGTGAATTCCTTCATTAAAGTGGCATCATAATGGACTCATTCCTGGCGTTACTTGTTCGGATCCTGGTATTCTATCCAATACCCTTATTGGTATTACTTGCAATTATAGTACTACTTTAGAATCATTATAAACTACAGCCCCACAACCTGGGGCTGTAAAAAAATAAATTATTTTCTTGAAATATCTTTTTTCATCCCTTATTAATGGGACAGTACTAAATTAAAAACAACTTAACAAAAGAGGTAAAAAAATGAAAGTACTTACAGTAAAAGAAAAAAGACAAATTGAAAGCTACCCAATAGAAAAAAAAGCTTTCAACTTGATAAGACTACAAAACTTAATAAAAGAATATAACAAAATTATTAAGTTAATTAAGCCCGATATGATTGATCACTTGCAAGACCGTGGTTTTTTTGTTTTCAAAGTAACTGAGGGCAAAAAAACTTATGAGGGTTCAATCGATCTTTTAACTAAAAAAACAACTCGATTTGATGTTAAAAGCTTCAAGGAGGATAACCCCGAGATCTATGAAAAATATCTTGTAAACGGTGAAAGTAACGAGATCCGAGGCAATGTTGCTTTGAGTGGTAAATATATAAAAGATAAATTCGGTAGTAAATAATGGATATATTTTTTTATATACTTTTAATCTTAATTAGTTTTATGATCGCTTTTTTTGGTGTGATTGTACTTTTTACGATTGATCCATGGACAGGGTTTATCCTGTCCACGGGTGGCATTATCTTATCAATTAGAACTATTGGGAGGGCTTAACAATGGCAAGACTATCTTATAAAGGTTATAGAATAAATTTAAAACCTTTAAAAACTGACAACCAATGGCAATTGGAACTTGAAAAAAGTGGAGGGGAAATTGTACACACTTACACAATGAGCCCACAAAAAACACTTTTATCAATTGAACAATTTGCATTCGATGAGGTTGATAAAAAAGTACTCGAGGAAATAAAAAGCTAATCACTAATAACACACGCCCCACGTGGGGCGTGTGGCTCCCCCCTTCATAGAGGTACCAAACAAAAACCAAAAAAAGAAATTTTTTTATTTTTATTTTTTTAGGATTTTTTTTCGATAGTTTACTAACTTTACCTTTACTTGATATGACAGATAGAAGTAGTATGGCCTTGTAGAATTAGGGGGTAGATTTAAAGGGGACCCGAGGGTATAGTAAATTAAGATGACAGATACAGAATTATTGACCACTGATCAATTACGAGAGAGGCTCGAAAAAGTATGGTTGAAACATATAAAATTATGCCAAGACAACTTCTTGTATTTTGTAAAGAATGTTTGGCCAGATTTCATTTGCAGAACTGATAAGGATCCAGATAAGTGGGGACACCATCAACACATAGCACACGAGTTTACAAAGATATCAAAAAATAAAAAAGGAAGGCTCATCGTGAATATGCCTCCTAGACATACTAAATCAGAATTTGCATCCATATACTTTCCTGCTTGGATGATTGGAAAGAATCCTAAAATGAAAATTATGCAGGTATCACACAACGCAGAACTTTCTGGAAGGTTCGGTGCGAAAGTAAGAAACTTAATTGACAGTCCAGAGTATAAACAGATCTTTGGAGATGTTAGACTAAGAGAAGATAGTAAGGCAAAAGGACGTTGGGAGACCAATCAAGGTGGGGAATACTTTGCAGCGGGTGTTGGCGGTTCTATCACAGGACGAGGGGCGGACTTACTTATTATCGATGATCCACATACGGAACAAGACTCACTATCCGATAGTGCAATGGAAAGAACTTTCGATTGGTACTTGTCTGGTCCTAGACAACGTTTACAACCAGGAGGCTCAATTGTACTTGTAATGACAAGGTGGGCTCAAGATGATTTGACCGGTCGATTAATAAAATCAGAAAATGAACCTAAAGCAGACAAGTGGGAGAAAATTTCTTTTCCAGCTTTGCTTGGTGAAGATGATAATCTACAACCCGTGTGGCCTGAGTATTGGTCTCTAGATGAATTAGAAAAAGTTAAAGCGTCAATATCAATTAGAAATTGGTCTGCTCAATATATGCAAAACCCCACGTCAGAGGAAGGAGCGATTCTTAAAAGAGAATGGTGGCAGCCTTGGGTCGGGGATCTTCCTACGTTAAAACATGTTATTCAATCTTATGATACTGCATTCAGTAAAAAAGAAACTGCCGATTACTCAGCCATTACTACATGGGGAATATTCACGCCTCACGAATCCATGCCTGATGCTATTATATTAATTGATGCCGTTAAAGGTAAATATGATTTTCCAGAATTAAAAATGGTAGCCCTCGATCAATATAAGTATTGGCAACCAGAGACAATTATTATAGAAGCTAAAGCGAGTGGACAAAGTTTATTACAAGAATTAAGACGAATGGGTATACCGGTTATGGATTACACACCAGGAAGAGGCCAGGATAAACACTCACGGGTCAACGCCTGTGCTCCAATATTTGAATCTAAACAAGTATATTTCCCAAGAGACGAACATTGGGCTCAAGAAGTAATTGAGGAATGTGCTGCGTTTCCTCATGGAGAGCATGACGATTATGTAGACAGTACGACACAAGCTATGTTAAGATACCGACAAGGTTCTTTCGTAACTACTTATGCTGACGAGGATGAGATGGAAAGTTATAAAGAACGTAAATACGTATATTATTAATTAGGAGAAAAGACATGTCAAAAAAATCAAGAAAAAGAAATAAGGTTCTTCTAGCTGGTGCAGCATTATTAGGTGCATCTAAGTTAGGAATGCTAGGAAGTAAACCAGTTGGTTCATCAAACGTTGTAGGTAAAACACCTGAATTTAGAAAATCATTTGTGAAACCAGAAAAATTTAAAACAGCTATTGGTCCAACAAAGAAAGATTACCCAAGATTAAAAGTAGATTCTATAGGTAATGTCACCAAAGACGGTGTTACAAGTGTAACTAAAAATACAAAAACTAAATTTGTAAATTTAGATTCAAGTAAAGGCACTGGAACTGGAATTTATCAAGGTGGTAAAAAAGTTAGTGGTTTAAATCAAAAATCTATTAATGTTTTAAAAGATGGAAAAATTGAAACTGGTGGTAAAACTTTTGCTGATAAAAAAGAATATAGAAAGTTTAAAGATGCTGAAAGAATAAAAAAAAGAAGCACTTCAATGACAAAAAAAACAACTAGTGACAAACCTGGTTTGTTTGGATTTACATTTGATAAACCTCTATTTAAAAAAGGGACTATGGTTAAAGCTCGTGGTGGTGGAATGGCGAGAAGTAAACCAACTAAACTTTATTAAATTTTATAATGGCTGAAATTGACAAAGCAATTGAAGAGGAAGTTGTAACTCCTGATTCAGAGGAAGTTGATATTGAAGTTGAAGGTGAAGAACCGACAACTGTAGAAGAAGCTGTCAACGAGACTGAAGAGTTTTTTAAAAATCTCGCAGAAGACATGTCTGACGAGACTCTTCAAAGAATGTCAAATCAGCTATTAGATGATTATAAAAAAGATAGAGTTTCAAGAAAAGATTGGGAAACAAGTTACACTAATAACTTAGATCTTCTTGGAATTAAACACACTGAGATGACTAGACCATTTAAAGGTTCGGCATCCGTGACTCATCCACTTTTATCAGAGGCAGTTACATCATTTCAAGCACAAGCCTATAAAGAATTACTCCCGTCTCAAGGACCTGTAAGAACTAGAGTTCTTGGAATGGAAGATAATGAAAAAATAAATCAGGCTCAACGTGTTCAAGATTTTATGAACTATATGATTACTGAAGAGATGGAAGAGTATACTCCAGAGTTCGATCAGTTATTATTTTATTTAGCACTTGCAGGATCAGCATTTAAGAAAGTTTATTATGATGAAGTAATGCAAAGAGCTGTATCTAAATTTATTCCTGCAGAAGATTTAGTGGTTCCATACTACACTACAGATTTAATGGAGTGTGAGAGAATTACTCATGTCATTAAAATGGGAGAGAACGAGATACTTAAAAAACAAGCAGCAGGATTTTATAGAGATGTAGAATTAAAACCTACATCTAAGGGTCCTACAGAAATTGAAAAAAAATATCAAGAGTTAGAAGGAGTAACACCTTCAACTGACAAACAATATTCATACTCAGTACTTGAGATGCATGTTGATTGTAATTTAGATGAGTTTGAAAATACTAATTCAGAAAAAGAAGTTAAAATTCCTTACATCATAAGTATTGATGAAGGCTCTGGTGAAGTTTTATCTATCTATCGTAACTACGATATGACAGATGAGACTAAAAAAAGAAAAGAATACTTTGTACATTTCAAATTTTTACCAGGATTAGGCTTCTATGGTTTTGGATTAACACACATGATAGGTGGATTATCTAGAACTGCTACACAATCTTTAAGACAATTACTTGATGCAGGTACATTATCGAACTTACCTGCAGGATTTAAGTCTAGAGGTATAAGAATTAGAGACGATGACCAACCATTTCAACCAGGAGAGTTCAGAGATGTGGATGCACCAGGTGGAAATATCAAAGATCAGTTTCAAATTTTACCATTTAAGGAGCCATCAGCTACATTATATCAACTAATGGGCTTTGTTGTTCAAGCAGGACAGAAGTTTGCAGCGATTACTAACATGGATACGGGTAATGATTTACAAAATAGAGCTGTTGGTACGACTGTTTCGCTATTAGAGCGTGGTTCGAGGGTCATGAGCGCAATACACAAGCGATGTTACTATTCAATGAGAAGAGAATTTAGACTTTTATCAAAAGTTTTTTCAACATATCTACCACCAATCTACCCATATTCAGTATATGGGGCAGATCAAGCAGTAAAACAAACTGATTTCGATGATAGAGTAGATGTTATACCGGTTGCAGACCCAAATATCATGAGTATGGCACAAAGAGTTACGCTTGCTAACGAAAATTTAAAGATTGCTATGTCAAATCCTATGATGCACAACTTGAGAGAGGCATATCGAAGAGTATATGAAGCATTAGGGACTCAAGATATAGATCAATTACTTATTCCACAAGAAAAACCAATGCCAAAAGATCCTGCAACAGAAAATATGGAATCTATTATGCAAAAACCATTAAAAGCATTCCCACAACAGGATCATGATGCACATATCGCAGCTCATGTAGCATTTATGCAAACAAGAATGGTTCAAATTAATCCTCAAGTGTATTCAGCTCTACAAGCACACATATCTGAGCACGTTTCACTAAAAGCTCAAGGAGAAGTTGGAGCTATGGTACAAGAGGATCCTAATTTACAACAAATGTTACAACAAGATCCAGAAGCAGCACAAATAAGAATGGAATCTATGATTGCTCAAAGAGTTGCAGAGATAACTACTCAACTTGCACAAGGTGAAGCGATGGGTCAACAGAAAGATCCACTAGTTGCATTGAAAGAAAGAGAACTAGATCTTAAAGCTGTAGACTTACAAAGAAAAGCTGAACAAGATATGACATTAAATGAAATTAGAGAAAATGAAATTGATGAAAGATTAGATATTGAAAAAATGAAACTAGAAAATAATGAAGATCAAGCAGCAGAAAGAATTAGAATTGCTGATGAGAAGTTAGATCTCGCTAGGAAAAAGAAAAAATAATGAAAAGAAAATTAAGAGTCTTAAAAGCAATGGGTGGTAAAGACGCTTCTAAAGATGATTTTAAAACTCCAGCACAAGCTTTTACTCCAGGCCCTGGTGATACAGGTGGAGAAGGTGGTAATGTTACTAATACAAATACTAATACCAATAATCAAACAGGTCCTGGTAAACCAACAAAACATCCACCTAATATTCCTGTAATAGGTCCCCTAACTGCAGGTTATAATATAATAAAAAATTTAGTTGCTGGAAAAAAGACTCATCCGTTTAGTGCTAATACAGTTAAACAAACAAAAACAAAACCACCTATGGGTGGAGGTGGAGGTGGTGGAGGACCACAACTTTGTCCTGACGGAACTATGCCACCATGTAAAACAACACCAATTAATAAACCTAATCAACCAAACAAATCAAATTTTTTAGATAACTTCAAAGCATATAATTCTGGTGGAATATCTTATGGACCACCTCCTTTAAGAGGACCTAATCCACAAGTACCACCTGTTAAAATGAGAAATGGAAAAATGACAAAATCATACAAAATGTCTTGCCCACATAGACCAGATGGAATCAGAGGTGTAGGTGCAGCAATTAAAGGACACAAATTTATAGGAGTTAAATAATGTGGTTTCAAGCTATTAAACTTGCAGTATCTGCAGGATCAAAAATTTACGCAAACAAACAAAAAGCTAAGATGGCAATGTCTGATGCACAATTATTGCATGCAGAAAAACAAGCACGAGGTGAGGAAGCTTACCAAGGCAAGTTATTAGAGGCACGTCAGTCGGACTGGAAAGACGAGGCCGTTTTGATAATTCTCAGTTTGCCCGTGTTGGTGCTCGCTTGGGCAGTGATATCGGATGACCCAACAGCGATGGACAAAGTAAAATTATTTTTTGATATGTTCTCGCAGCTTCCATCGTGGTTTACAAATTTATGGATTCTTGTCGTGGCGAGCATTTATGGCATTAAGGGTACACAAATCTTTCGTAATGGTGGAGGTAAAAAATGAACCTAGAAAGAGATTTACAAAAACTTAAAAAAGAAAAACAGATGAAAGAATCTGCTATAGCTCAACTTAGAAAAAGAAGTAAAGATTCTGTTGCTAGACCTAGAGCAGAAAAAAATATTCTATCAACTAATCCAGAGATGCAAAAAATATAATGTGGAAGTGGCTTATAAATTTATTTAAACCAAAGGATCAAACAGATCCCCATATTAAACAATTTGAGGATGTTGATTATTCAAAACTATCAAAAGGTGATCTTAAAAAATTAAGAGCACAAGGTAAAATAAAAAGTATTTACTTTCCATACAAATAATATATAGATTCTTTATGGGTCTTAGAGCAACATTATTACAAGCATTAGAAGACAGATATAATGCACAAATATCTGAAGCTGATGCAACCATTCAAATATATTTAGAAAAACCTGTAGCAATTGGGGAACATCCTCAACACTTAGATGAAATAGATAAGTTAATAGAAAAAATTGCAGCTGCAGAAGAGAAGTTAGGAATACTAAATCAATTTAAATTATGATTTTAGATTATCACACTAAAGAACAAATAGTTAATGTGATAAATAAACAAATTAAAGATGTTAAAGATCATATCTGCTATGGGGTTGAAACGGAATCTCAGTTGATGTATGCTAGGGGCAGACTCAGCGCTTTAGAAACGCTGCTTCAGGATATTAAAAACCTGCAAAAGGAGGATAACGATGGTACAATTGATAAAACCTAAACTTACAGATTTCGGTGACGAAAAAAATAAGGAAGAGGTTAAATCACAGATTCCAACAGATCCCAAAGGCATCAAAGAATATCTTGAAATCATACCAAACCCAGTAGGATACCGTATGCTTGTTAGACCTTGGTCAGGACAAGCGAAAACAAAAGGCGGTGTTATCTTAGCAGACGAAACTCAAGACAAAATCCAAATGACAACTGTTGTTGGACTAGTTGTTAAACAGGGTGACCTTTGTTATCAAGATAAAGAAAAATTTCCTAAAGGTGCTTGGTGTAAAGAAGGAGAATTTGTCATTTATGGCAGATACTCTGGAAGTAGATTTCAAACTAAGTACGGTGAACACCGTATACTCAATGATGACGAGATCATAGGAACAATAGGTAAGCCAGAAGATATTCTCCATTTATTTTAAATAAAGGAGAATAAACATGGCAGAAGTAAAAGACTATAGTGCGGAAGCACTTATGGCAAAAGAACATGAGGTAGAATTAGATACCGATAATGTTAAAGAAGAAAATGTTCAAGTAGAAGAAAAATCAACAAAAGAAGAAACACCTAACTTAAATGTTGGTGAAGTTGATTTAGGTTATACTGGACATGACAAACCAGAAGAAGATAAAACTGAAAAACCAGAAATAGAAGTTACAGAAGATAAAACTGAAACTCCTGTTGAAAAAAAAGTTGAATCTGAAACTGAAAAAGAAAAACCAAACCTTAATGAGTCGAGAAGAGATTATCAAAAAAGAATTGATAAACTAGTCTTTCAAAAAAAAGAAGCTGAAAGAAGAGAAAAAGCAGCTCTTGATTTTGCAGAAGGTATAAAAAAGAAATTTGACTCAAGTGTTCAAAAGTTAAATTCTACTGACGAACAGTATCTAAAAGAATTAGATGCAAGAGTAGATGCACAAAGAGAACAAGTCAAAGTAGCTCTTCAATCAGCTATCGAAAGCCAAGACGCTTCTAAAATTATGGAAGCTAACGATAGACTAACTCAATTAGCTGTAGAAAAAGAAAAAGCTAGATTAGAGATGGCTAATCGTGAAGAAAAAAAGAAAGCTGAAGAAGAAAAAAGTAAACAACAACAAAACGTACAAGCTGCACCTCAAACAGCGGAAACATCACAAACGGCACCACAAATTACACCTAGAGCCAAGAAATGGGCTGAGGAGAATACGTGGTTCGGGAATGATGAGGTCATGACCAATGCTGCTATTACTATACACAACAATATTTCTCAAGAGGGTATTGAAGTAGACAGTGATGAGTATTATAATGAAGTTAACTCAAGACTTAAAAGGTATTTTCCTGAGAGTTTTGGTAACACTAATGACGAGCCTAAAAAAGAGACACCCAAACCCGTCCAAACGGTTGCCTCGGCTGGTCGTAGTCAACAAGGACGCAGAACTGTGAAACTCACAAAGTCACAGGTAGCGATTGCTAAAAGATTAAATGTGCCACTAGAGGAATATGCTAGATACGTGAAGGAGGATAAATAGTATGAGTACAATTAAGAGAACTTCACGGGAGTCAGAGAATAAAGCAACGAAAGAAGCTCCAAAAGCTTGGACTCCACCATCCAGTTTGGATGCGCCACCCGCACCGAACGGTTACGCCCACAGATGGATCCGTACTACCGTTCAAGGTTTTGAAGATACAGCTAATGTATCTAAAAAATTAAGGGAAGGATGGGATTTTGTTACAGTCGAACAAGTTCAAAACGAGATCGGCACTAATAAATATCCTTTCTATACCGAAGGCAAATACGAGGGGTGTATAGGAATTGGAGGCCTTGTGCTGGCAAGGATACCAGAGGAGATTTTGGTTTCACGTGCTGAGTATTTTAAAAAACTTACTCAAGACAGAATGAACGCGGTAGACAATGATCTTATGAAGGAACAGCACCCGGATATGCCTATCAATATTGATAGACAGTCCAGAGTGACCTTTGGTGGTAGTCGTAAAAAATAATATTTTTGCAATACCTACCGGGTTATTAAAATAAACTGTTAACACAACGGAGAAAACAAATATGTCAAACGTAAGTGAAAAGTTCGGTCTAAGACCGTACAGAAAACTAGACGGAACACCTCTTGTTGGAGCCCAAAACAGATACACGATTGCTTCAGGTTATGCTTCTGCAATTTTCCAAGGCGAAATGGTTGAACCATTAGGCACTGGAAATATTCAGAGACACGGCCCGAATACTTCGGACGCTGTTGTGGGTGTTTTTAACGGATGTTTTTACACAGACCCAACTACTCAAAAGCCGACTTACAGCAACTACTACCCAGGTGGTATTGCTGCTTCTGATATCACAGCATTTGTTGTTGATGATCCAGATGCAGTATTCCTAATGGATGCTGATGCAGCTTTTACAAGAGCAGATCTGTACAAGAACTACTCTGTTACTAACACAACAGGTGTAACACAAACAGGAATATCAAAACAGCAACTAGATGTTAGTGTATCTGGAACTGCGGCAACTTTCGCTGTACAAGCGATCGATATCTCGCAAGACCCAGAAAACTCTGACACAGGTTCTGCTAATGCGAACATTCTTGTTAGAATCAACAACCACTTCTACAGAAGTGGAACAGGTATAGCGTAATAAAGGAGACATACTATGGCAATATCACGATCCCAACTAGTCAAAGAACTAGAGCCAGGTTTGAATGCTTTATTCGGCCTGGAATACAACAGATACGAGAATCAGCATGCTGAAATTTTCGTAACTGAAACATCTGACAGAGCTTTTGAAGAAGAAGTAATGTTAAGCGGTTTCGCTTCTGCACCAACTAAACAAGAGGGTGCTGGAGTAGTGTTTGATACAGCAGGTGAAACTTTCACAGCTAGATACAACCACGAAACAATCGCTTTAGCATTTTCGATCACTGAAGAAGCAATCGAAGATAACCTATATGACAGATTAGCTGCAAGATACACAAGAGCTCTTGCAAGATCTATGTCAAACACGAAGCAAGTTAAAGCTGCTAACGTGCTTAACCAAGCACAGTTTACTGCAGTAACTGGTGGAGACGGGAAGCCTTTAATAGCTTCTGATCACCCACTAGCAACAGGTGGTACATTCTCGAATGTACTAGCAGTAGCTGCAGACCTTAACGAAACTTCACTTGAGCAGTCGTTAATCGACATCGCTGGATTCGTAGACGAAAGAGGTCTAAGAATCGCTTCTCAAGGTAGAAAGATGATAATTCCAAAAGAATTACAATTTACTGCCGAGAGATTGATGAAAACTCCACAAAGAGTTGGAACAGCTGATAACGACATCAACGCAATCGCTTCAATGGGAATGGTTCCAGAAGGGTACTCAGTTAATAATTTCTTAACTGATACTGATTCTTTCTTCCTAATGACTGACATTCCTAACGGATTAAAACATTTCGTTAGATCGCCAATCAAAACTGCGATTGAAGGTGACTTCGATACTGGTAACGTAAGATTTAAAGCTAGAGAAAGATACTCTTTTGGATTCTCAGATCCTAGAGCAATCTTTGGTAACGGAAACTTACCAACTAGTT
>VMHT01076761.1_pt1 | contig 11875 bp, 5 predicted proteins | sample 4693611 | NCBI WGS metagenome assembly VMHT01 (sample SAMN12280063, study PRJNA550983) | marine metagenome | isolation source: seawater sampled from same location over 5 years 0.02-0.2 micron viral filtrate | place: USA: collected off the coast of southern California halfway between the port... ...
ATGTCGAACGTCGTTACCTCAAACGCTACGGCCCGATCTTGGCCTCGGCTTTCATTACCAGCTACGCCGATGCACGGTCGCAATCCGGTCAGACCCTGGCTTCCGTTGGCGATGAAACCGTCATCGTCGAGGGCACCCGTGACACGGAGCAGTCGCTCTACGCGGGTTTGAGCGCGGCCGCGGGCGCCATTGGTGCTGATCTGGAGGCCTATGCGCCTCGCGGTCCGAAGGTCACTTTGCGCGATGGCTGGCCCATTGCCGTGATGTTCACAGACACAGTGGTTGCCGGCAACCCGCCATTTCGTATGGTTTTCAAGGGGGAAAACATGACAAATAAAACAGAGAACAAGGCCGCGCAGGCCGGCGGCGGGGATGAAACCCGGACCCTCGGGAAACGCTCCGATCCAAAGGTGAAGGCCAATAACCCGCAGCTGTCTGACAAAGATAAGCTGGGCAAGGCCGTCTCATCGATCGACGATCTGTCGGCGCGTATGGAGCAGCTGGATAAATCTTCCGGTCCCTTCGGCAACGATGAGGTTGATTTCAAGGCAGGCCGGGTTTCTTCGCTGCTTGATGATGTGCCTGCAGCCAAACCCGTTTCTGTCGCACGCGATGAGGAAGATGAGGTTTCGCTCGATGACATCCTGGGGAATAAATTGCCTCAAGAAGATTCCGGCGATGAGATGGTCGACCTTGCTGACATGGAAGAGGATAAAAGTGATCTCATCGAGACCACGCCTTTCATGGACAATGAGAAGGCCGCCCTGGAAGATGATGATTATTCCGCAGCTGTTGATGACTTCCTGAGCGACATCGAGGCTGAGGGGCTCTGGGAAGAAGAAGAGACGGATCCGATCGACGAAATGGTCGATGAAGACATTGCCACAGTCGATGAAGATGAATCTCCCTTTGCGGCACTTTTCACGCCGGTTGACGGCGACGAAGATGCGCTTTTCGACGCCGGCGTACAAGAGACTGACTCAACAGAACCTGAAGGTTCCGTGGATCAGGAAACTGTGGATTTCGATGATGATTCCCTGTTTTTCGATGATGAAGTTGATATTCATGTGTCCAAGGCAAGCAACGATCACGTGACCGCCACATTGCCGGGCGCCGGGACCTTTGCTGATCAGGAGGATGATGCAATTTACGACGATCTGAATAAGGACGATGAAACCGGCTCGGGTGAAGAAGACCCCTCCTCCGGTCTCCCGCAGCTCACCATGGGCGAGGACGACGGCATGTATGCGCCGGGCACGGACTATGCAGATGAAGAAGTTGCGCATACTTCGGAAGAAAGGGATTTCGCAGACAGCCTCGGCAGCGATGATGATCCTGTTGAGACTGATAAGACCATGAAAAAGGATGACGCAATGGCCACCTCTGAATACGGGTCCGATGAGGACCAGACAAACCTCGAGACCCTGGACGCCGTTGAGGATGCACAGGAAGATAACACATTCGACGCCGATGACATCGATGCGTTCAAGGATGATGAGGTTTCCGCATCTGAAGAAAGGTCATTCGAAGGGGATGATCTGGACGATCTTCTGAACGACAACGAAGCCTCTGTTGAAGATGAAGACGCTGATGTCGAGGATGCCGAAACATCCGAAGTAGAAGACAACACATCCGATGATGCCGCTGACGCCATCTTTGGTGACGACGATGAGGAAGACACTGTCGAGGCTTCGACAGAGGGCCCAGTTCTTGTTGCTGATACCCGGGAGCATGACACAGTCGCGCTGGAGAAATCCGAGCAACCCGCTGAAGCCGCCGTGGCTGAAGAAACCACCGGCGAAGAGGCACCGGCAGCGCCTGCGAAAAAGAAACCTATGAAGGCTTCTCTGCTGGCCGCAGCGTCCTTCGCCATTCTTGGCGGCGTCGGTCTTGCTGCATGGAATGGCGCCATCCCCGGTGTGGATCTGAACCCGGCCGCGGGCTATCCGCCGAATGCGATCGAAGTGACTGACACCGGGGAGGCCATTGATGAGCCAGCGCAGGTCGCCTCGGTTGATATCGACCTTGAGGAGCCAATGAGCCCTATCACCCCCGAGGCCGTCAAGCCTGAGGGCAAAGGCACAATCCGCCTGGCAGACCTGATGGGGGCGAAGGCTGAAGACACAACCGATGAGCCCATCGCGCCAACTGATCTGTCTGACTTGATGGATGCGGAAGATCCGAACGAAGACCTGGGCGATTCCGAGGTGGTGGCAATGGAAGAGGCACCGGTCGTTGATGTGCCCGATCTGGCGTTGATCAATGATGACACTGTCGAGATTCCAGACCCGATCGAGGTGGACGTCGCAGACATCGATGTAGATCTCGTCGACCCTGTGGATGTGCCTGAAGATCAGCCGGATCTTGTTGTTGTTGAAGCCGAACCCGCAGATGATCTCGACCCGATTTCGGCACTTGCGGCTGAAATCAGCAATGCCACTGGCAAGGTGGCCGATGAGCCCGAAGAAGCGGCTGATGCCGAAGCGCAGAGCACAACCTCTGTGTTTGTTGGCGAAGAGCGTGTGGCTGAAGTCGAAGCCGATGTCTCCGAGATCAGCAAGAACATCGAGGCGCTGACCGAAGAAGTGTCCAAGATGAACGCACTGATGGTTCAGACCATGGAGCGCAGCTCCACGATCGCAACCCGCGTTGAATCCAATGAACGCTCGCTGCGCACTGTGACCGCGATCCTGACAGAGTTCACCGGTGTTCGCGAAAGCCTGGACCAGACCCAGATCGTTCTGCTCGACATTGCAGCACGTGTGGGCTCGCTTGAGGCTTCCAACCCTGCCAATAAGCAGGAAGTGGGCAATGCGATCAAGGAGATCAACGGTGAGTTGAAACGCCTGACCGCCAATATGGCCATTCTGGCACGGATGACCGTGAACGGTGTAAGTGCGCTGGAAGCCCCCAATGCCTCTGCCGGCAACCACGGGGTTCAGACAAGCAACTCCGGCGCCTCCGGGGCCGGCACTGACAAGGTCTTCGCCGATGACACCGAGACCTTCCGCGCAACCACACCACCATCCGGAGTTGTGCCGGCGGACGTCGAGAATGGCGATTTCGTTGAAGGCTACGGCTACGTTCTCGATGTGATCCCCGCCTCCGGCAACCAGAACCTGGTGGTCATGGAGAATGGCTCGGTCCTGGTGCCCAAGTAACCCTGGGCGCTTTGCGAAAATTAGGGTTATCATAAGAGTATGAGGCGGGCTCCGGTCCGCCTCAGCCATATAAAGCCCCAGCAACCCCTGTAAGAGATGTGACATGGCAGACCTACTTCAAATCATTAAAAACATCGTCGAAATGATGGGCGAGTTCACCACAGTCGTGTCTGTGGTCTGCTTCCTGATTGGTGTGGTGATGCTGATTACGGCCCTGAAGCTTGCGCAGAAGCGTCAAGAACAAGGACCGGGACAGGGTGGTTGGAACTCCCCTATCGCTACCTTCATCATTGCTGGGTTGTTCTTCTCTTTGCCAACCCTGGTAGATGTGCTCAATGTCTCCCTATTTGGTGTTGAATCTCAATCGGCGTCCTCAATTTTCACCTACGCAAAAACAACCGTTGGCGCGATCAAAGGTGCGGAAGGCAAAGAGATGATCGAGGGTCTTGTCCTGATCGTGCAGTTCTTTGGTCTGATCGGTGTGGGTCGTGGCTTGTATCTTCTCAACCAGTCCGCTCAAGGCGGCCAGGGACCCAAGACCTTCGGTCCTGGGCTTACCTTTGTCATCGCAGGTATCGTGGCAACGAACTACCCATTGGTCGCGGGCATCATCCAGTCGCTGATTTCCACACAGCCCTGAGCACATCCGCCAAAATACAAAATGATGGAAAGAGAAAAGCGCCCGAGAGCATCGGGCGCTTCATTTATTTCAGAAGGCGAGCAGTACCGTTTAACCCGGTTCGCAATCCTCGTCCGGGCGCCGATCGCGGTACCGAGCGGCCGCCTGTCCAGCAGCCTCCTCCTGGGTCAGCGCACCGGTGGGTTCTGGCACGGGCTGCAGGATCCGGCCGTAGCCTTTGCAGCGCAGCTTGGCTCGGGTGGCGGCCACATAGAGCGTGTTGTAGGCCTCACGCGCTTGGGTGACATGTTTCTCGGATTTGAGCTCCGCACCCTTGAAGCGGCTTTCCATCACATTGATATCCGGCCAATCCTCACCAAGTTGGACGGCATCGAACTCGAGGCCCTTGGAACGGTGCGCAGTATAAACCAAGAGGTGTACTTTATTCGCATCGGGGTTCTGCGCTTTAGCAAGGCGTTCGACGTCTGAGATGCGGTTCGTCTTTACCAGGCTTACCAGTTTCGAGAGACCCGGGTCCGAGCCCTCCTCCGCGGTCATCTCCATCTCGGTCCAGCTGTCGAATTGCTTCAACTCTGCGGACTTCACATCTCCCAGACGCCCGTCCTTCAGGGCTTGAGCAGACCGGACATCGGTCAGGAGACCATCGACGTTGTCGACATGCACCTTGTAGCCCTTGTTGAGGTATTTGATCGCCTCATCGAGCATGCCGATATTGGTCCGGCAGATCACCGCACCCCGCGGCCCCTCACCGTTCTCGCCGGGCCCGGCGCCCTCAAGGCGCTTTTCCGGACCGCCATCGGGGATCTTGTCGAGGATCGTACGGGCAATGACCGCGATATTCTCCCCAAAACGAAAGCTCTGTGTCAGGAAGAGCTCGCGTCCGGGAAGCTGCTGCAGTGCATTCTCCGCCCCGCGCCAAGAATAGATCTGCTGGTAGGGATCGCCCACCGCAACCAAAGGCAAGCCTGTCTTGGTCAGGATGGACCGCTGGACTGGGTTGATGTCCTGGGCCTCGTCGATCATCACGTATTTGTAGCGCGAGAAAGCATCGCGGCGCAGACCATCATCAATGTCGAGCATCTTGAGATACATATCATGGCTGTAGAGCTGGTTCTCCATGCAGTCGCCCCAGTATTCAAAGGCCATCAACCTCAGAGGCTCGGAAAGCTTGTCGATCGTGTCGCGCACATATTGGGCTTTTTCCTCCGAAACGATGAAGTCAGGGTCCCCCAGGACCTCCATCAAGGCGGCCTCCGCATGACGGGACGAAAAATCAGCATCTGCGGATGCTGCGAATTTCGCCATCGTACTAGAAACGGCAGCCGCAACCCGGTAGTCCCCCCAGCCCTTCACATTCGGCACATGGAACCGGTCCATGATCCGCGAGGTCATGAAGCTGCGCGCATTAATCTGAGCTGGCTTTTCCATGTAGTCGCGCATAACGCCGAAGGCGAGACCGTGCATTGTCTTGGCCTGACATTTCGTCCGGCCCAGCTTTTCTTTAGCCTCTTTGGCGATCGAACCGTTGAATGCCAAATAGATGCCGCGATCAGAGCGGGCTTCTGCGCAGGCTTTCAGCGTGGTTGTCTTACCCGCACCGGCGAAGGCGATAACCTTGAGGTTCTCCCCAGCGCGCAGCGTGGCGACACCTTCCTTGATTTCGCCCTGTTCGTCGGTTAGCTTCATTTTTCGCTTCCTCTTATATGTCAGAGTGAACCTAACCCTCATTTGCGAAAACAGATATACGCGCATTACATTTTCAGTGGAAACCTGGGGATATCCTTGCGAAAAACCTTTCTTTCTGGCGTATTTCAGATCAAGTCTACGACAACAGAGTTTCACGTCATCAGATACGGCCGACTGACTGGTCTGAGAAAACCATTATGGAGAATAAGGACACCCATATGAAACACCCTAAGTTTACCCTCGCCGTCAGCATGATCGCACTCGCCGTTGCAGGCGGATCGATCCAAGCTCAAGATCTGGGCAATAACCCTTTCAAAGCAGTCAGCCCGACTACGCAGCGCGCCGCGCCGGCGCCGATGGCGATGACGGGTGATGACCTGGGCAGCCATATCGCAGGGCAGGTCCTGAATATGAACGGTTACAACATCACCAACCTCAAAGACCCCTTCTTTGAAGGGGATGCGGTGACGCTGGACTATTTCAACAAGAACAATGGCTGGGACCAGATTGCCGACGGCGATATTGATATGTCCGGCTTTACCCTGAAGAACCTCGGCGATTTGGATATGGAGGGTCGCAAGATCCATGATGGCGCTCTGGACAACGCCAAGGTGGTCAATTCTACCTTGAGCAACTCGATCATCACCAAGTCTACGATCGACAGCTCGGAGATCAGCAATCCGCAAGTTCAGGGCGGGGTCATGACCGAACCCACCCTGCGCGGCGCTGAGATCATCGGTGGCACCGCGCGTGGCCTCACCCTCTCCGAGTTGATCCTCGACGCTCCTGAGATTACCGGAGCGGTTTTGAATGGCGGCGAAATGGTGGATGCGACGCTCGACGCGCCGGTCCTGCATCAACCAACAATCAATGGCGGCGTTCTGTCTCAGACATCGACCGTTGATGCGACCCATAAGGACAGCACCTTTCAAGGGGACACGCTGATCGAAGGCGGTGTCGATGTGACTGGCAACCGCATCACCGGTGCAGGCGATGCCGCAGAAGACACAGACGTCATGAACCTGCGCAGCACGCGGGCCATGATCGAAGATTTCATCGCCAATATGGAAGCGCCCCCGGCTGTCGAAGTGGCGGTGGAGAAGCCTGCGGCGGCCCCGGCGTTGACGCTCGATATGACGGCGCTGTCGATCACCGATATCTCCATGGGGTCTCCCGTCGAGGATGAGGTCGCAGTAGAGGTCGAGGTTTCTGCCGAGAATGATCTGTCTTTGCTGACCAAGACTGAGAACGGTTTCGATCTTCCTGGTGATTTGCATGTTTCGGGCAATCTCGTGGTCTCCGGCGCATTGATGAATGTCCCCGCGATCTACCGTCCGACCCCCTCTAAAGAGGACGCTCTGGGTTTGCTCGACGGCGCGGATACTATTTCCGCGCTTTCGAATATCGCAGCTATGGTTTACAATCTCCCTGATGGTGGCCTGGCGATGGGGATCGATCCTGGAACCATTCCAGCTGAAATGGGCTTTGTCATGAAGGCGGGTGTGGGTGATGATGGTGCGAAAAACGAAAGCATCGATTATGTTCAGCTGATTTCCCCGATGATCGCTGCGATCCAGACAATGGACGCACGGATCGCCGAGCTCGAAGCGCGGATCGACTCTGCGAATTAAACAAAAGCGAATGCCTTCAATTGGCCTTCGCGTCAATTGAAGGCATGGGGGGTGCTGGATCGAAGGAGACTAAAATGTCTAAAAAGTGTAGCGCCAGCATGCTTGCTCTAATCCTTGCGGCCCTTTCTCCGCCGTTGCATGCCCAAGACGGCTCGGGTGAGCAGAGATCGTTCCAGCCACTTTCTTCGAGCGAGAACCTTAGTGAAGCTTTGGATGCGCCCGATTACTTTGTCCGGGATGCCATCACGGCTGAAGGGGATAATCTCGGGGATCACATTGCCATTCAGAACGTGGATATGGGCGCGTTCAACATCACCAATATGGCAGGTCCGATCGAAGATCAGGACGCCGCGACAAAATGGTATGTAGATCAGGCAGTGGGCGCTGTGAGCGGCCCGACCGAGGGGGACAACCTTGGTGACCATGTCGCCACGACGAACCTCAACATGTCATTTTTCAACATCAATAACTCCAAGATCATCAACCCTAAGATTTACAATGGTGAATCCTGGGATCTCAAAATGTGGGATCCCAAGATTTTTGATGCCTATATCAAAGATGCCGACATCTCCGATGCAAGCATCCGTGACCCAAGTGTCAGTGGGGGCACCCACAATCAGGGTGTGTTTTCGAACTCCACCATGCACCTGATGACGGCGGACTTCCTGACGACCTTCAACGGTTGGACCGTATGGAACAACACGATCGATATGCAGGGCAATGACATCAAGAATGCCAAGATCAAGCTCCAGCTTGATATGGACAACAGTCCACTTATCAATGTGCCTGATCCCGTCAATCCACAGGATGCCGTAAACTTGCGCACGCTGGACAGCCGGATTGCGTCCGGCGGTGGAGATAACCTTGGGGATCACAAAGCCATCCAGACCCTTGATATGGGCGGGTTCAGTATCGCCAATATCCCAGAGCCCACTCAACCCGGTGATGTAACAACGAAGACCTATGTTGATACGGCGGTGGCCGGCGCCGCAGATAATCTGGGCGACCATATCGCCACCCAAAAGCTCGACATGGCCTCGAACGCGCTCGTCAATCTGTCAGATCCTGTAAACCCGCAGGATGCAGTAAACCTGCGCACGCTCGACAGCAAAATCATCGCAGCCAGTGCGGGCGATAATCTCGGGGACCACAAAGCCACTCGGAAAGACCATATGGGCGGCCTTACCGTGGCCAACCTCCCTGCCCCTGCCCAGCCAGGCGATGCGGCGACAAAGGCCTATGTCGATGCGGCAGTGGGTGGTGCTGGTGACGACCTGGGCAGCCACAAGGCGACCCAAAGCGTCAATATGTCCGGCTTCAAGATCTCCAATGTGTCGAACCCGGTCAGCGCAAAAGACGCGGTGAACCTGGAGACGCTCGACAGCAAGATTGCGGCCGCCAGTGGCGGCGACAATCTGGGCAACCACAAGGCCACACAGAGCGTGGATATTGCGGGCTTCCCGGTCGTTAATGTGCCCGATCCTGTCGGACCCCTTGATGCCGTGAACTTGCAGACGCTCAACAGCAAGATTGTCGCCGCAGGTAGTGGTGATGACTTGGGCAACCACACGGCCACCAAGATGTTGAATATGGCTACGTTTGGCATTTGGGACGTAGGCACTATGAGCGTGGTGGGTTCTACGCATTTCAATGGCTATAACAAATTCTATAACACCCTCGACATGCAGGGTAACAAAATCAAGAATGCGAGGGTCGAGGCCCAGCTTGATATGAATTTGGCCCCCCTGATCAACGTACCAGATCCGATTGCACCGACTGATGCTGTGAACCTGCAGACATTGGACGCTAAGATCGCGGCCGCTCCTGGTGATGACCTCGGTAACCATAAGGCGACGCAGGGCATCAATATGCAGGGTTTTGCGGTCTTCAACGCGCAGGACCCCATCAATCCGCAGGATGTTGCGACGAAGGCCTATGTCGACGCTGCTTCCGGTGGCGGCGGTGACGATCTCGGCAATCACACGGCGACGCAAAATCTGGATATGGCATTGTTCGACATCAACAACTCCATCATCCAGAGCCCCAAAATCTACAACGGGGAGAGCTATGATACCTATATCAAGCGCCCTGATATTTCGGATGCGACAATCCGGGATGCCAGTGTCACCGACGGCACATACAACAGGGGTGTGTTCTCGCAGTCGACCATGCACTTGATGACGGCAGACTTCCTGACCACCTTCAATGGGTGGACGGTTTTCAACAACACCCTCGATATGCAGGGAAACGGACTCAAGAACGCGAGGATCAAGACGCAACTCGATATGGATAACGAGCCCTTGATCAATGTGCCTGACCCGATCAACCCTCAGGACGCCGTAAACCTGCGCACCCTCGAAGCACAGATCGCGTCAGTCAGTGGTGGCGGTGGTGGTGGAAGCGGCCCTTCCAGCACCGAATTCAACGATCTGAAAGCCACAGTCACCAACAACAAGGACCGCGTTGCCTCCCTCGAAGGCAGGGTATGGAACTTGGAGAACAGCGGTGGCGGCGGTGGCGGTGCCAGCCAGGCAGATGTCGATAAGAACACCAACGACATCACTTGGCTCCGGAATGACCTAAATTCCACGCGCGATTGGGTTGCCTATCTGGATGGTGAGTTCTGGAACCTCAAAAGCCGGGTCGACTCCAACCAGGGCGACATTTCAGGGCTGAACGGCAATATGACCTACGCCCTTCAGGAAATCGAAGCCCTCAAAGCGCGCATCGCGACACTCGAGGGTAAGCATTGATCGAAATGAGCCCGGCGCATCCACCGCCGGGCTTATTCATTTAGACCGCGAAACCCACAACTGAATACTCCGCTCAACTTCCTTTTTTCATGGCTTTCGCCGATGATGTGAAAAAGGAAATAGTGATGCAAGCGCTGATCTTCATTGAGGCATTTGGCAAGGTCCCGGCTTGGTCGCGGATCTCCCATGCGCTTGGACTGAAGTCAGAGATTATTGCCACCTCCGGTCATCTTTGTCGTTATCCCGACAGTCTCTACCCGCTGGGGATCAAGGTGGCTAAAGGACAGGCCATCGATGTGACACGCGTTGTGCGCCCCGAGATCGATCGCCGCATACGAAACGCACTGCGGGCCCGTGACCCTGAAGCAGAGATCATCATCGCGACAGATGATGACCCAGAGGGGGATGTCATTGCCCTCGATGTCATGCGGGTCATCGTCGATGTCGATCCCATGTTGATCGACAGCTGTATTCGGATCCGCCCTGGCGCCATCACCAAAGAAGGTATCGAGGTCGCCATCGCAAAGGCCCGCGACAATGAGGGCGGCATTGACGATCTGGTCTCCCGCGCGGTCAGTGGCCGCACAAGGGCGCTTACAGACCGCTGGATGGGCGCAACGCTGTCTCGGCTGGCAAACGCAGGTTGTGGCCGCGTACGCGCCGGAATTCTGGGTGCTGCGCTGTGCTGGCGTAAATCGCCTGAGCTGGTGCGTGATCTACCTGAAACCGGAGAGATGACTTTCCAATGCAGGTCCGGCGCAGGCGGCCTTCCTTTCACTGCACAGGTCTCGCTTAAAGGCACCGTCCCGGAGGCTTTGGCTTCAGTGGCACGGCGCTATGCAGGAAAGCTTATACCTGGTCAGGTCAATCCGATGAAATCAGTCGGTGCCGCCGTAGCGCCGCGGTTGAGCAATGTCACCCCTTTCAACACTGGGGATGCGCTGGCTTATGCCTCGCGTTTTCACGGCGTGGGAACACGGGCTGCGATGGCAGGCTTGCAGAGCGCCTATATGAAAGGGCGCATCTCCTACCCGCGCACGGACAATAGAACGATATCGCAAGCATCGGCTGCGCATGTTATCCAGGCCGCGCGCATCTGTGGGTTGCGGGATGTCGATATGCGACATGCCGCGAAACATGCTCATACGGATGAGAACGACGGCATCACGGCGCATGAGGGGATATACCCAACCCCCCGAATGACGAAAGACGACATGGACCGGTTCCGCAGCTTGGTGAAACGTCCCATCAAGGACCTGGACCCTAAAGATCCAGCACAGGTTGAAGATCTCATGGTCACTCTTGTGGCGCGTCGTATTTTTGAGGCACTTCGGGATGGAGAATTGGCGCCTGGTGTCTTCCACCCCCGTGAGGACAGTGATCTGACAGAGGCGGAGCGCGAGGCCCTTGCTGATCTGGAGTGGACGCGCCCGTTAGGGCAAAGCCTGCCATGGGGACGTGCTCAAGCCACTGCGCTGCGCATCTGGCCCCTGGCCTCTGTTTTGGTCGACGGCATGATGATCGAACAGATCGGTCGCCCTTCAACATGGGCGAGCCACGCAGATCAAGTGGAGCAATCAGGGCAAATCATCATACCCGCGCCGGGCGCCCTGCCCGAGCCCAGCCCGCATGGCATTCGGATATTGAAGGCCCTGCCCCGCGGCATATGGAATCCGGAGACATGCCGTATGATCGAGCACACGATGTCCATAGCTGCAGCAGATGAAGATCTGGGGGCCGAGATCACGCATCGTATGCGATCTCGGGTCGATGTCTGGTTCAGCGGCATATCCCGGGAGGTGCGCAATGCCCTTGTGGAGATGCTCAAATCAGAAAGTGAGAGTGCCGGCCGCGCGCCCAGCAAGGCGGCCGAGGGCATACGGCCTTCTGTGGTTGCCGCCCGTAGTGCAAGAATTTTTTGACCCTATTGGCGAGTGATCGAGTGCGGTCTTCTGTAAGGCCTCGAGATGCGGCACTTCCAAAAGCCGCGGGCCGGGATGGTGA
>VMHT01203793.1_pt1 | contig 11875 bp, 13 predicted proteins | sample 4693611 | NCBI WGS metagenome assembly VMHT01 (sample SAMN12280063, study PRJNA550983) | marine metagenome | isolation source: seawater sampled from same location over 5 years 0.02-0.2 micron viral filtrate | place: USA: collected off the coast of southern California halfway between the port... ...
TAGAAGACGAAGAGGAAGAAGAACTCGAAGAAGCTAAAGACGAAGAAGTTGAAGAAGAAGTACTTCCAACCTCATTAGCTGAGCGCTTCCAAACACTCGCAAACATCGTTAAAGGTTAATCATAACCTTATTTAAAAATTCTAAGTTATTTTAGTATGTCAAAAATTGACATTGATAAGATTCTACTAGATTGGTCATTCAGATGTCAGAAGGGGTATCCAGATATGGATAACCCCTCTGATATTCTTGTGTTAAAGCAAGTGCTCAAAGAGCATAATATTGAATTACCATTATATGAGGAAGAAGCCACCAACCCTGTGGTTAAACTAATGAATTCCTCGGGATTATTCGATGATTATGGTTCAATCACCGCCTCCGGTAAAGATACCCTTAAATTGCGTTTTTCCGATATTCCCTCAAGAGGAGACACCTCAGACTCTATGCGAAGAGAGGTCTATGGCTTGATTAAGGATTTAGTAGACAAATCAGATTCATTGTCAAATTTTAAAAAACTAGCTACTGGTTCTAGCTTGGGTAGTGTTACTGTTGATTATGATGGTAAGACTTATAAATTGATTGTTAAAGGTAGTGAAGATAGTACTAAGAGTGATACTGATGTGAAAGAAGCTTTGGTTTCTTTATTTTATATTTCAGATATTGACTCACCTTTTACAAAAGAAAACTACTCAGAAAGAATCCCTAAACTTATTGCTCAGGCAGAAAAAGGTATCCCTGGTGAAACTAACAAAGCCTCAGCTAAAGTTGCTGCTTACCTAAAAGCAACCGAAAATATTGTTAAAGCCACCACTGTTAACTTTATTAATCAACCACTCTCATCTGCTCTAGCTATTAAAGAAGCATATCCAGGACAAAAACTTATTCGTTCAGGTGTGTTTGATGAGATTAGAACTGTGGCTCGTCACCTAACAGGTTTACCTGCAGATAAATGGTGTCCAGGTGATTTATATGTTCAACTTGGTGATGTAAATGGGTTTGAAAACGCAGATAACATTGAGATAATCAACGACCTATTCAATGATGAGTGGGGTGGTGATGATAAACCTCTAACCGCTATATCCTTAAAACAAGCAGACGCTCAAGGAGGTAAAGCCAAAGCACTTCTGAATAAGTATGTGAGTGTAAAAAGCGAATTCCCCTTTAACCTTACTAAGGATGAAATCAACTATACTGCCAAAGAAATGGTAGATGAGATTTCTAACCTAAGAAGACAAATGGCCGCTAGGATTGAAGCCAATCCTAATATAGTTTATAACCTACAAGCGGGTGATTTATATAAAGGCGATCCAGAAAATGAAGCTAATATTCGTTCCTTGCGAGGTAAAATGGCTGCTCTTAAATCGGTTGAATTCCTATTCCAACAATTCCCTGATGATGAAGTGGATGAGGCTGTAGTAGCATTAGTAGGATTTGCATTATCTCTCACGGGAGTTAATCCAACCTTCTATAAAGTCACTGGAAAGAAAAGCGGCGAACCTGGTGCTGTGAGTGAATTTAAACGAGGGCAAAATATCGTTCTGTATAATGTAAATGGTGATTATGAGCCAATTATAATCTCAGATACCCCCACATTTGGTGGGTTAAAACTTGATTTTAAAATCCTAAAAGGCAGCAAACCTTTCGCGGTATCTGTGAATGCTCGCAACAATGGTAACACACAAGGTACCATTGAAGTACAGAAAATTAAACCTCTCTCATAAAATATTTGGTTTCCTGAGTGATCGTTCTTACCCCACAATAAGGGGGTGGGGGGCGAGAAGGTCGCGACGGTCGCAACGGCCGTTCCAGCCGCCAATGCCGTTAATGCCGTCCCCAGTCCGTCCCCATTCCGTTCCTGCCGTTCCTACCGTTCCATTCGTAAATGTTCGTTATATCTGTCCGTGAAATATTTGGATTAGATATATCTCGTTCGTACAATCCAACCATAGTAGTAAAAACAAATAGTTATATGTCAAATTTACAAAACGCCTACAACAATGTTGTTAATCAATCTTCTAAATTAGAAGGTATGGTTAAGCGTGGAGAAAATAGAGCCGCCCTTAGGTTCATTAATGAAGGTGAGTATTCAAATGCCGTTAAAGCAATGCGTCATTGGGTTGTTAATACCCCAAACCTTCAATTCCCCCAACAATTAAATAACGCATACGAGAACCTCCTCAACCAAACCTATAAAATTACAGGTTCACTACAGCGAGGTGAGAATGCAGCTGTACTTCGATTTATGCGCCAAGATGCTTATGCAGATGCTTTGGTGCGTCTTCAAGACCAAATCGAAATCGCAGATAAAGTTTCTAAAAAACATATTGGACAACAATGATTACAGCAGAACAAATACAACAAAACTGGGATCGATTGATCCAAGTAATTGATACTTTTATTGGTGATGAACGTAAAGAGGAACTCAAAAAACTCTATCTCGATCATCAAGAACGAATTATGATGGCACCTGCATCAGCCAAAAACTGGCACCACTCAGCGTTTGTTGGTGGTTATGTAGATCACGTTTTGCGTGTTACTAAGTGTGCTTTAAAATTAAAAAAACTGTGGGAGGAAATGGGTACAATAGATGACTCATACACCGAAGAGGAGTTGGTTTTTGCTGCTCTCAACCACGATCTGGGTAAAATTGGTTATGACGCTCCTGGATCAGAATATTACACCCCTAATGATTCTGATTGGCACGTTAAAAACCTAGGCCAAGTGTACAAATACAACACGGCCATCTCCGCTATGAAGGTTCCGGATCGTTCTCTTTTCATCCTCCAAGGTCGCGGTATCCGTGTAAGTGAAAATGAGTTTTTGGCCATCAAATTACATGATGGGATCTATGATGAGGCCAATAAATTCTATTACATGGCAGGACAGAAAGAAACTCGCCTGCGAACCCACCTCCCACTCCTTCTTCACCATGCTGACCACATGGCCTCTCAAATTGAGTTTGAGATGTGGGAAAAAGACAACCCAGTAAATGGTCAAACCACAACAAAACCAAAAAACGCGTCCAAAGCGGACAAAACGTTGAGAAAAGCAAAACAAGCGGATGTAGAAAACAACCCTAAACTTGCAGAAAACACTATCAGCGTTATTAGCTCATTCTTTGATAACGACAACGAATAATATGGGACTGATTATTGCATGGGTATTGGTTGGAGTGTTAGCCCTAACTGTTGGTATTTTATTTTATGCCATTAAAAACCTCCTAAGGAAAAACGAACGTTTAGAAGACTTCTTTATTAACCAAAGCGAACTTATTGAAGCTTCTAACAACCGCCTAGCGGAAATTGATGAACGTGGTATCTTCCGTTCAGACGATGAGATTGGTTGGTTTTTTGAACAAGTTCTAGCGCTCCAAAAAGCACTAGACAACTTTCGTCTACGCTAATGCCTAGAAAAAAGAAAGATAAAAATTATTTTACTCAGGATACTGAAGATGCAATCCTAGAGTACTTGGCGACTGAAAAAATGGGTAAGCGAAACAAGATTTATAATTCGCGAATCCATTATTCATTCTACAAACTTGCTGAAAACTTGATCCATACCTTTAAGTTTTATTATACTGAGGTAGATGATTTAGAAGATTTGAAATATGAAGTTATTTCGTTTTTATTAGAAAAACTTCATTACTTTGATCCATCTAAGGGTTCAAAGGCTTATTCTTACTTTTCTATTGTAGGTAAAAATTACTTGATTGCTTACAATAATAAAAACTACGCTAAGAAAAAAGCCCACTCAGAACTTGATGCTGCTGATAGTGACTCACGTGTTCTAAATAATATTGAACATGATATCCAGCGTGATGAAAAAAACACCTTTCTAGAATTGTTTGTAGATTATATGCAAGAAAATCTTGATCGCCTTTACCCAGACCCAAAGGATAATCACATTGCAGATACATTAGTTTATGTTCTCGCACAACGTGATCATATTGAGATTTTCAATAAAAAAGCTATCTACATTTACATCCGCGAAATCACCAATTGTGATACCCCACCTATCACCCGCGTTGTAAAACAGATGAAACAGGAATACTTTAATCTATTCAACCAATACGAGGAGTACGGCGATTTCGTCGAAGGAGTGTAAGATCTCATATTTATTACAAACAAAATGTAATAAGATGAGCAATCCATTAGATTCAATCGTATTTAGTGATAAAACAGTAGGTGATTTGTTTGAGGAGATTTACAAAAACTCCAAGAAAAAAGACAAGCAAATCAACGCATTAATAAATGAGCTCAAGCCGTTAATTACGGACTTGGGCTCTGCTGCTGCAACTATCCCACTCATCAAAGAATATTTAGAAATTGGTGTTAAAAATGATGAACACCTAATTAAAATGACTGGTGTACTCCAAAGAGTAATGAATAATGCTGGTGGTTCTGATAGTGGTGGTGGTCTTTTATCAGACGAGGAATTAGCCCAACTACAAGATATTGGTGAACAACTAGCTAACGAAAACGAAAAAGCAGCTAAAGATGCCGAGTAATATTCAAAATGTAGGTGGTTCAAACACTCCCAACATTGCCCCAACTTTTGGTGGTGGTAATGCTATTGTTAGGGTAGCTAGTGTGGTTGAAAATGATAAACATCCTATTTTCAATCAAGTACCTTACAACCCAGTGTTATTGGGGATGATTTTTTATCTCCCTTATAAAAATGACCACTCGGACATTAATGATATAACCTCATTACCTACTGCCTTCCCACTAGATAATCTAAAAACCCCTCTTATTGGTGAGTGTGTTCCTATTGTTAGTGGTCCTTCTTCTAACACCTACACCAAAGCAGGTGGTAGTAAATTTAATACCTCTACATACTATGGTGATGTAATCCCAGTATTTAATAACCCAACTGACAACGCATTACCTCGTGAGGTTGATTTATCTCAACCTAATACTAACGCTAACTCACAAAATGTTAGTGATGGTGCTTCCCCAAACCAACAACAAGCTGTAGATGTTAAATACGATGAGGGTAATTATTTTAAACCCAACTCTAATGTTAGAAAACTCCAACGCAACCCAGGAGATACAGTTATTGAAGGTAGAAATGCTCAATCTGTAAGAATGACCACCGAAGATGATGGCTCAGCAGGTTTATATATTCGAGTAGGACAATCAACAGACCAAACAGGAGCCACAGCTGGTGAAGATATTAATGGTGATGCTTCCTCTATTTATCTATTAGAGGATGCTACTGTAAATAATCTTATTTTATCCTCAACTAACTTTGGGTCGGTCGGTGCTTCATACACCCCGAAACCACAACCAACCCAAACATTCCCACCATCTGATCCTGTCCCAGTACAACAAGAAGCTAAAGTAGAAACTTCCCAACCCTTTGCTTCAGGTTCACCTGAGGTAATTCAAGAAACAGAAACCCCAGCTCCAGCAGCACAAGAACCCACAGGATCAGGTGATCCATTTTGGGATGCTGTTGAAGAACAAATAGAAGGCGATACCCCAACATTTGATATCCCTGAAGGTGCTGGTGGTGGTCCTGACCCCGAAGATGCTGTTTCATCATCTGAGGTTTCAAATAATGAGAATAATCCTGAAGGATCTGGTATTCCAACATGGGCTTCAAAAGTAGCAAACGCTGAAGCTAGAGATGACGCAAAAGGAACTCACCCAGCTAAATTCCCTGGTACGAATGTTCCTGCTAGAAGAGTTTATGCCGCTGCTAATTTAAGTGAAAACTTTATTTCTAAACCTTTATCTTACACACAAGCTAGAGATACCCTTATTAACCCCCAACCTAAACGTTCAGGCATTGAAGCAATAGTACTTCATTTTACAGCTGGGGCACCTGAACCAACTGAAGCATCTACAGAGGGGTTAGTTAGAGATCATCTAAGAAGTAGTAAAAGAGATGATTGGTCAAGATTTGGTTACCACTATATTGTAGGTACCGATGGTTTAGTTAGTGGTTTAATGCCTGAAAACATCCGATCCAATGGTATAGTTCTTGCTACTAACCCTCAAGGTTACAAAAATGCTAATACTATTAATATTAACTTTTGTGGAACTATAGGAGACCTAACAACCCGAAATACCAAATCACAGCTGGTTGTATTTGCTAAATTACTTAGATTATTAATGGAAAAATACCCAACAGCTAAAGTAATTGGTCACAATCAAATAGATAATAAAGCATGTCCAGGTTTTTATGCCCCCACATTCCTTGAATTATTTGGAGCCACTGATAGAATTTGGATAGGTAACTACACAGCTTACGACACAGACACATATAAGGGCTACGCTAAGGATTTTTATAATATAGTTAAAGACGCATTCTAATGGCATACGAATTTACCCCACCAGAAGAGTTTAAAGGAAAGCAAATCGTTATAGATTCCGATAGGGTTATTAACCATAGCCGTAAGGATACCCTTAACGTTTCTCAAGATGCTATTGTTAACTCAACTAAAGAATTTCATGTTAACTCATCTGACTTAACAAAAATCAACTCACCACAAACATTTATTGGTGAACATAAGGATGGTAACACACCTAATAACCCAGCTGTAAAAGGTGCTGAAACTGTTGAGATAATGCAAGACCTAATTGAAATCCTTATCCAGTTTCTAGAAACTACCTACCCAACCACAACAACTATCTCAGCAGCACCTGGGTCTCCCTCAGCACCTAACGTAGCTGCTAATAAAACACTAGCGGATGTTCAAGTCAAACTATTAAATGAGTTGAATGGTCGTTTAGAAGATTTACAAAGCAAAAACATTTTTATATCATGATTCAAGGTTTAGTACAATCCACACTAGCAAATCAACTACTTACAGTAGATGATATTAAAACCGAACTTAGAAGTATGGTTAAGGATAAGGTTATGGATGTTGTTATGTCACAAGTTCCTAGCCCTGAGGAGTTAATCAAAATAGCTCAAACCGCAGCTAACGATTCGGGTGCATTAGAATTAGCTGAAAAAACATACAATAAACTAAAACAACTTTGTGAGCGATTAGTTAAAATGTTGGAAGACTTTAAAGCTAGAATCGAAAAAAATATCAATAGAATAGAAATAGCTGAAAATTTAGTTGACCTAGTTAACAGACTTGCTGATGCTCTTAGACCACTTTTACAAGTTCTTCAAATTGTAGTCCCTATTATATCAGCCATTGTCATTGCTGCTTCTACAGGGCCATTAGCTAGTGGTGCCACTATTGATAAAGCTCAAAAATCACGTGATAAAGCTATTTCATTAGCAAACACATTTGTAACTTTTTTAAATGTTTTTGTAAATGTTATACCACCAATCCTAAACGATTTGGGTAAATACAAACAAATCCTCAAGACCCAGTTGGTTCCTATTGATGAACGTATTGCATATCTTAAGAGTATTTGTGGTCAATTAGATAGTGTTTGGGCCCAAATTATGGCTATGCTTAACATTCCATCTTCCCAAGACACAGATATTGATGATATTCCTGTTGATTTAGAATTAATCCCAGGTACAGGTACTACACCCCCACCAGTAAATCCACCATCCCCTTACCCACAACCAGAAAAAATATCTGAACAATATATTATCGATTTAGGTAAAACCAACCCAACAGGATACAAAATTTCTTCAACTACTGGCTCTATTTCACTAGAAGGAATCCTTTGATATTTATAACAAATATATTTTTGTTATGAAATCTGATCAATTAAAGACCCTTATTAGGAAAATTGTTCGTGAAGAAGTAAACATGGCTGTAGAGGATTTGAAAAATGAAATCCTCAGTGAAGTAAAACAACCAACCCAACAAAGAGTTGTTGCTGAAGCCCCTGTAGAAGTCCCTACCCAAGGCAAATATGCCGAAAATGGTACTCTAAATGATTTACTTAACGAAACAGCCCTTAGCTTCACATCAGCTGATGCTAAACACTTTAGTGGTGCTCAAGGCAGCCCAGTAGGCCTTTCATCACCTATGGGTATGGAAGCACATCAAGCTGCCCCTCCAGTACATCCTAATGACCCAATGGCTAAGTTTTTAAATAAAGATTATCGCGATCTAATGAAAGCGGTTGATTCTAAGAAAAGCTTTAGACCTTAATAAATGGCTATACGAGTAAGAAACCCGATTAGAATTGCCCCTATCGATACCACAGACAAGGTAGCGGTTGGGGTAAAACTACCTTTCAATACTAAAAAGATTTTTGATTCGGATTACACCACCAAAGATCATGCCAAATCAAAGTTGATTAATCTTTTGCTAACTATTCCAGGTGAAAGAATTAATAACCCACTTTTTGGAGTTGGTTTAGCACAAAGATTATTCGAACAAGAGGTTAGTGGTGATGAGTTACGAGCAGCAACTGCAAGACAAACAGCAATGTTTGTACCAGAGGTTGAAATTGTTAATTTCACTATTAAACAAACCGAACATAAAGTAGATGTTACTTGCAACTACAAACTAAAACTCAACAACGAGGATGATAGTGTTACTCTAAGTTTCGCTAACACAAATACACAAACACTCTAAGATGGGATACTCAAAAGTAAATAACAACAATACTCGTAAAATCGACTATTTGAACAAAAACTATAGCGATTTTAAAGAACAATTAGTTGAGTACGCTAAAAATTATTTTCCTGATACTGTAAATGATTTTAGTGAAGCTTCACCAGGTACTATGTTTATGGAAATGGCATCGTATGTTGGTGATGTTTTGTCATTTTATGTTGATACTCAAATCCAGGAAAACTTTGTTGCACATGCCCAACAAAAGGAAAACCTATATTCGTTAGCTTACAACCTAGGTTACAAACCAGCGGTAACTAACCCATCTACCACCACTCTAGACCTATACATGCAGGTTCCTGCTACAACCGAGGGTGGAGTTACAGTTCCTGATTTTGATTACGCTGTAAGAATTAACAAAAATTCAACATTTAACCCAAATACCTCAGCAAACGTTTCATTCCTTATCCAAGATGATGTTGATTTCTCATTCTCTTCATCAGAGGACCCAACAGAGGTATCAGTTTACCAAATCAATACAGGGACAAACCAACCTGAATACTACCTATTAAAAAAATCAGTTAAGGCAATCTCAGCAGAAATCAAAACCACCACCGTAGATATTGGTTCTGCTACTAGATTCCTAACTAAAAATATTGAAGACGACAATATTATTGGTATTGTTTCTGTAACAGACACTGAAAACAACGAATGGTATGAAGTACCTTATTTGGCTCAAGAAACCATTTTCGAATCAGTTCCTAATGTTGCTGCAAACGATCCAGAACTAAACCAATACAACAACCAAACACCATACCTCCTACGCACTAAACGAGTACCTAAAAGATTTGCTACTCGTTTGAAATCAAATAACACACTTCAACTCCAGTTTGGTGCTGGTGCCACTGGTGGTCAAGACGAAGAAATCATCCCTAACCCAGACAATGTAGGTGAGGGTATTATTGATGGCCGTTCACTTATTGATTTAGCTTACGACCCGTCAAACTTTATGTTTACTAAAGCATATGGTGAGGTTCCTTCAAACACCACCCTAACTATCCAATACATGACTGGTGGGGGTATTGCCTCAAATGTTGATACAAATACTATTACTGTTAAAGGTAATGTTACAACCACCCCAACAGCAGGTAACCTAGATGCAACTGTTGCTCAAACCGCTATTGATTCTATTGCTGTAAACAATAATACCCCAGCAACTGGGGGTGGTGATGGTGATACTGTTCAAGATATTAGACAAAATGCAATCTCTAACTTTGGTGCTCAACAAAGAACTGTAACCAAAGATGATTATCTATTTAGAACGCTTGCTATGCCTTCTAAGTTTGGTAAAGTAGCTAAAGCATATATTATCCAAGACAATCAAATCTCTGTAGATAGTGGTAAACGTATTGCTAACCCTAACGCATTAAACTTGTATGTTTTGGGTTACAACAACCAACGCCAACTAACCACACTATCAACCGCTGCTAAAGAAAACTTAGCAACATACCTAGAACAATACAGAATGCTCACCGATTCTATTAACATCAAAGATGCCTTTACAATCAACTTTGGTATTGATTTTGAAATCGTAGTAGCTCAAAACTTCAACAATCAAGAAGTATTGATTGACTGTATTACTAACCTACAACGATTCTTCTCAATCGATAGATGGCAAGTTAACCAACCAATCATCCTATCTGAGATTGCAACCGAACTATACCAAATCCCCGGTGTTCAAACCGTATCTAGTCTTACCCTAACCAACAAAGCAGGTGTTTCATTAGGTTACTCTAAATACAAATACGACTTTGAACACGCAACTATCAATGGAGTGATTTACCCATCACAAGATCCATCGATTTTTGAACTAAGATACCCAAATACCGACATTAAAGGACGAGTAAAGCAAGTATAAAATGGCAAGATATTTCCTATTTCCTGAAAAGGATGCAACCATCTACGCTCACCCAGATCGTGTTCTACAAAACACTGGTTTGGATGAGATTCTTACTATCACCAGTGAACAAAGCAGTGATAAGGCTGATTACTTCTACCCATCACGTTACCTCATCCAGTTCAAACAAGATGAACTCCTTGAGGCAACCTCACTTGTAACTGGTAATTACTCAGCCTCACTTCAAATCTTCACCACTGAAAACAAAAATCTAGCAGCTAGCCAAACAATAGAGGTTTTTGCTATTGCTAATAATGAGGGTTCTGCTCACGTCTTGGATTGGGATAATGGTACTGGAAGATATTTGAATACTCCTAAAACCCAAGATGGTGTATCTTGGAAAAACATCACCCCAACTACCGAATGGGCTACCTCATCATTCTCACCAGGTATCACTGGTAGTTATGGGTCAGGCTCAGCAGGTGGTGGTAACTGGTTTACAGGTGCCCAACTGATCCAATCTCAATCATTTACCTTAGTTGATAACTTAGATTTAGATATTAATGTAACCTCCACTGTATTTAGGTGGGCTAATAGTGGTACCGCCAATAGTGGTTTCCTTCTTAAACGAAGTGGAAGTGATTTTACAACCACTGATCAAGGTGAACTTAACTATTTTAGTCTAGAAACACATACAATCTTCCCCCCTGCTCTTGTTATTTCTTGGGATGATTCAACATATAGTGTAGATCCATCGGGCTCTGTATACACAGGGGGTGAATCGTTATTTACCGAGATATACAACAACAAAGCCGAATATAAAAGGGATGAAGTAGCACAATTTAGGGTATTGGTTAGAGAAAGATACCCAGAAAGACGATTTGTTACTACTTCAAATTATTTGAACAAAGGTTACTTTGAGGAAGGTACTTTAACATACTCTGTTCGTGATGCAGCTACTGAACTAGAAATTATCCCATTTGATGATAATTCAACCAAAATATCAGCTGACACAACAAGTTCTTTCTTTAATATTTATATGCAAGGATTAGAACCCGAGAGATATTATAAAGTTATCCTTAAACACACCTCATCAACAGGTATTGTTACTATTTATGACAATGATGAAGTGTTCAAAGTAATTAGATAATGGCTAGAAATATTCGAAATAAAAACGTTAATGTAGATCCTAAAACTTTTTCTAAGGAACCGAGAAAAACCGTTCCAAGGAAAAAGCCTAACCCAGAACCTCTACCAAAACCGATTAATACTAATCTAGAGGGTAACGTTAAGTTCGATAAAACAATTTATTCTTCTCGCCAATTCAAAGGTATTGTTGATACTAACTTTGGTGAGTTCGCTCCTAGCCAAGATCAAATCTCAATTGAGGTATTTTTTGATTTATATAAACAACTATTTTACGATATCCCTAAATTAGGGGAATCATCCCACACTACTCTAGTAAGAGAAAGCAGTGATTATATTGGTGGATACAA
>VMHT01159480.1_pt1 | contig 11873 bp, 15 predicted proteins | sample 4693611 | NCBI WGS metagenome assembly VMHT01 (sample SAMN12280063, study PRJNA550983) | marine metagenome | isolation source: seawater sampled from same location over 5 years 0.02-0.2 micron viral filtrate | place: USA: collected off the coast of southern California halfway between the port... ...
AGAGAGCGCTTCGTCCGCGATGAACTCCGCGTGAGCTTCGTTCTGGGCCTTCTCCGTCGCCATCTGAAGCTGAAGCGCTGCGCCTTCTGCGTCTAGCAGTGCTTTTGCGTAAGTTGCGGCAGCCTCGGCAGCAGTCCCGAGCACTGGAGAAAACTGGTTCAGCTGAGTCCGGACACCGAAGAGCGTGGCCTCCGTCATGGCAGAGACACCGAAACTCAAGGCCTGGCCAGCCACTTGGGCGTGAGGCGTCAAGCCGATCAGCGTCTCGTCTAGCTCTTGGAGCTTAGGTAGCAGACCCAAAGAAAGGTTGATCGTGGCCAGGTCGATCGCCACACCCAGATCGCGCTGGCTCTTCTCGTAGTCGTTCAGCGCTGTGGCTGCCGCTGGGCTGATCAGGCCCTCAATGGTCAGGCCTTCGTCCTCGATGCTGTCCTTTGCCTCCAGCGCAGAGCGGCCGAGCTCGAGCGTAGCCGCGGCCAAGTCCTTGATCAGTGGAGCTCCGACAGCAAGCGCGCCCAGCGCCACTCCGATCGCACCCATACCCAGAGAAGCACCGCCAGCGGCGTCCGCCACATCGAACAGATCGCCAGCCACTCCACCGAAGGCAGCGCCGGAGAGACCCTTGATCGCGCTGAACTGATCCCTGTAGGAGCTCTCGATCTCGCGGTTTGCCTTCTCTGCCGCGTTGACTCTCTTCCGTTCTGCTGTCTTTTCTTCTCGCAGTCGGTCCGCGATCGCCCTTTTCCTGATCCTGGCTTTCTCGTTTTCTTCTTTGACCTGCTGTTTCAGCGCAATGATAGACGCCTGGCTTGCGGCCTTGGCGGTCATGTTCGGGATCTTCGCCAGCTCTTGCTGGTATCGCTTCGTGTCCGCAATGATGGAAAGGGCGATGTCTCGGCGCTCAGTAGCCATCTCAGTCTCCCATCGCCTTGGCGATACTTTCGGCGATGTCTTTAGCCGTTGTCTTACCCGGCTTGAAGACCAGGCGATCGGCTACCCGCCGCCCTCTCCGGGTCCGGCGCCGCTTCCCCTTGGAGCTTCCGATCTTCCGCGCGACCGCCACACAGTAGGCATACGTGATCGGGTCGATCCGCCGGGAAGCCACCAGGCAGGCCTGGACCCACTTCTCACGGCCAACACCCTCCGGAGGGTTCCGGGCGATCTTCTCCTCGGAGGAGCTCAGCTTCCGGTTCTTCGATCTGCGCCTCTCCGCGGTCCGGTCTCGGATGAAGTAGGCATAGGGAGCAGTACAGACGAACTGGCCGGAGAGCGTCTCATCTCGGGCGAAGTACTCAAGGCCCAGAAGGGACTTGGAGAGCCCTGTGGTTACCGGCCACTTATCGAAGGCCTCCACGGCCAGGGCTCCCATGTGCTGATCAAAGGCGGCGCCGATCGCCGGGTAGGCCTTGTTGATCAGCGCCAGGATCTTCTCCGCCGTCTTCGGGTCCGGCCTCACCAACATGGACGGATCAAACTTGATGTTGTAGCCGCGGAGGTACTTGGATCCCCGCGTCTTCCACACGATCGACTTCCGGACGCTGGAAGCCTTCGGCGTGTATTGTCGCTGCCGCTGGAAGAACTCGGAGAGGGCCATGGCCTACTCTACCTGGAAGCGCTGGAGCGCTGCCACGTTCCCCACCACGTTCCTGGGAGTGCTCATGGTGGGTTTCCTTTGGCTGTTGGCTTGGTACGTCTCGAAGCCGAGAAGCACCAGCAGCGCCTCCCGGTCTGTCTCCGCCAGCCGGTAACAGCCCAGCGGATCGCCTAAGTGCTGGAGTCCGACGCGGACGAAGAGCTGGTGGAGTCCTCCTCCGTCCGCGCTTCGGAAAAATCCTGGGCCTCTTCGATCTCCTCGTCTGTCGGCAGCTCACGCAGCGAAGCCAGGAGACACTGGGAGCCCTCTTCGACCACACGCCGAAGGCTCATCCCGCCAGTGACCAGGGCGTGGAGTGCCTCTTCTCCATAGGCGACCAGATCGGCCCGGAGCTCGCGGCGCTGATCCACCTTCGGACGCCCCAGGATGGTGGGGTGAGACAGAGCCAGAGCGGAGGCGCCAACCAGCATCAGCCGGGTGTGGTCTCCTTCGGATTGGACGAAGTGCTCCCGGAGCTCGAGGCGGACGGGAACGAAGAGCGGCTCTGGGCTGTGCTCCTCGCCATGGATCGTGATCATGCTGTCTCCTGATTGGGTCTAGACGTTCGCGCCTGCGAGCGGAGCCGGGGTGGCTGGGAGCGCGACGGTAGCCGAGCAACCATCCGCGGAGCGCGCAGTGAGGACGATGCGAGTGGAGAGCCAGGCGTCCGCATAGGCGGAGCTTGGTGCAGCACTCCACCCCGCAGGCAGATCACCTGGACCAGGCTCCGCGTGTGACCGCTTGCCCTTCTTCTTCTTCTTCTTCGGCTTGGTCGTGTAGGCCATCAGGCCACCACGATCGTTCCGTTGTTCGTGCCAGAGAAGACCATGGTCGCGCCTTCCTTGGCTTCCGTGAAGTTCACCGAGCCTTGGACGTTCGGAAGCGTCATGGTGGTGGACGTGGTTCCGTCGTTCAGCGTGACGACAACCTTAAAGCTCCAGATCGTTGGGTCCACGGAGCTGGCTCCGGAGAAATTCCCGGTCTTCATGATCCAGTCTCGGATCCGGTCTGCGCTTCCGTCTGTCAGTGCCTCGTTCTTCACGCCCAGCGTGATCGAGACTTCCTGCTCCAAGTCATCACCCAGAACGAAGCCATCAAACTGGCCGCGGTCTAGGACACGGATCCGCTCTGCATTCTCGGCGTTCGTGTCTCCGATCGTGAGATCGCCAGGACCAGGGCCAGCGATGATCTCATCTGGAACGCCGGAGTTATTATCGACGAACTTCACAGTAATGAGGCGGGATGTGTAGCGGGAAGCCATGGGGCGCTCCTAGTTCGGGATCGTGGTGTCGAATCGGACGCGGTATCTCTGCTCCACGAGCAGGGCTTCCCCGTCATCCGTCAGGGTTGGAGAGAAAAGCAGATCAGGCAGGATCATATACTGCTGATCCTCTGTGCCCAATGTGAGGATCGAACGGGCCACAGCCTCCGCAGCGTCCGCCGCTTTGTCCACGTCCGCCTGGCGGCTGGCTCGGATCCGGTAGAGGAAGAGCACAGCCACCGTAGCCTCCAGGACGAAGGGAGAGGCTGTGGAGCTTCCGTCTCCAGCCTCCACAAAGATGGCGTCTGAGATCTGACAACTGAAGGCCAGATGCGTCCGCGCTTTGCCTTCATCCAGCAGAGCGAACGGCGCCCGCTCCTGCTTCCAGGTTGGACTGGTGATCGAGCCTTGGCCTAGGCCGGTCGTGCTCGAGGCAGCGATCCGGGTGGCGAAGAACTGCCGGAGCTCGGAGAGTGTGCCCGCCATCAGCTACCACATGGCCGATTTGCGGCGCCGTCTGTAGATGGCCCCACCACGGTGGATCGTGCGGCTTACGGACTCGCGGCGCTCTCCGTCTGGGAGCCCGTCATCATCTCGATCCATGCGGACCCGAAGATCCTTCATCACCTTGGCGTATTCTGCACGGTGGAGCTCCATCAGCCGCTCCGAGCGCTCGGAGTCATTCGTGGAGAAGAGGAACCGAAAGATCTTCACGAACGCAGCCTGACGGATCGGCTCGTAGAGATCAGACGGTCCGGTGATGATGTCCGGCCACTGGCCCGCCTGCTCGAGCTCGCGGAGGACGTCCCGCTTAGCCGCAGAGAGGAAGGTCTGGAGGTTGGAGCCGTAGTCTCCCAACTGGTCCACCAGATCCGGGTATTCACCCTCAGTCAGATCAGCGTCTGTGCAGGGAAGGACCATGGGGAACCGTGCAACAGTACACGGCCGGTTTACGGTCCTGGCCAGCCCGCCGATCGTCAGTGTCCAACGGAGCTGGTAGAGGCGGCCGACATCTTCGGTAGTCGGCAGAGAGCCAGCTCCGATCGTGTAGGTCGCCACGTCTGACACGATGCTGGCGGATGCGTCTTGAACCACGAAGGTTCCAGACGGACGAACCAGAGAGACCGTAGCGGCAGACGGAGCCACCTTCGCACCGTCGCGCCAGACTTCTAGCGTGACAGTGTTCGCACGGGCCCGCTGGAGGACATCTGGGCCCCCCTGGCGGTATGTGTACTCGGTCTCTCCAGAACTCATCAGGTGAACGAGATCGTGAAGACGGCGATCTCGGTCCACGCAGTTCCGTCACAGTAGACCAGAGCCGCCTGGTCCTGCGTCGGAGTGGAGATGGTGGCGGCTGCGTCATTCTTGACGGTCAGAACCTCAGCAGCGTCCGCGGAGTTCACGATCATGCGGAAGCGACCAGCGGCGCCAGCCTCAGCCTCCAGCGTCACGTCACGACCAGAGCCGCCCGGATCGAGCTTCACGATCATGGGGTGATCCGTGGTTAGTGACAGGTTTCCGGCGAGCGTGGCCGAGAAGGCGCCGCCCAGCACATCGAAGAGCCCGTAAGGGACACCAATGGGTGCGGAGATGTCGGGGAGAGTGGCGATCGTGGGCATGGGGACTCCAGTGGTCTAGCGGTTTCTATTCTCGCGCTGCTTGTCGCCTTGCAGCTTAGCCGAGCGGACACGGGCCTCCGCCTGGGTCTGCGTGAGGCGACCTTTTGACGCCCTCCGAAGGTCTGCCGCTGTGCGCTGGATCGCCTCGCGTTCCTTGCTCATGCGGCAGCCCCCACCAGGGCGATCCGGCTCTTCAGCTCAGAGATCTTCGCTTCACGAAGTTCCTTGGCCATGCGGCCAGACTGGGTGCGCCGGAGATGGCGCTCATAGGTCTGAAGGACTTCACGCTTTGCCACTTGGCTGGCTGGCTGAATGGTGCCAGCCTGAAGCAGTGACAGCCGCCACTGGTTCCAGCTCTCCCGGTGCTGGGCGAACTGAATGGGCCGGCTGGGGAGTCCAGGCTGGGGAACATCCCAGGCAGTGACCCAGGCTTCACAGGCTACCTTCGTGACCGGATGCACTCCGCGAACGCGGCGCCGGTACCGACCCGCAGCCACTCCAGGCGGGAGCAGCTTTTCCGGGATCTCCTGGGAGAGAGGCATATAGACCCAACCCAGCCGACGAGCGGCCAGGACTGCGTCCGTGTAGGCATTGGTTTCCGGCTCATGAGGAGCCGGAGTGCGGATGCCAGCCGCACCCTTGACGAGAAGATGCACACTCACTTCCGGAAGCCAGACGGCCTCCCCTTCCAGCTCTGCGACTTCCCAGTTTAGAGGCCAATGGCGCAGAAGGAACGGAGCGGACGGACGGAGCTTCGGTAACCCGCTCGGCGTTCCTCCTGCGCTGATCGGATCCTCGAGCAGTGCAGCCAGGCCAGGCTCCACGGCTTCGGGAACGTCCCCTGTCAGGATGGCATCACTGGGAGCGGGTGAACCGCGCTTCTTCCGGATGGGCATGAGTGCTGTCTCTCGTCAAGGGTTCAGGGATCAGGTGGTGGACAAGATGCGGCGCTGGAGGAACACGTCCGAAGAGCCAGCGGCCACACCCAGGAAGCTGCGAGCCTCCGCAGTCTCCTTACCGTTCCCGCTGTTGTTGGGGAACGTGATGATGGTACCGAACTCCGGCAGGCGGATCGCGTCAATGCCACGAGCTCGCACGCCAGCCGTGGAGCCCACAGCGTAGCCGACGCCGCCGACGGAGTAGCCGCCACCGATGTAAGCGCCACCACCCTGGGTCACGGAGTCGGAGATCATGATGTCCGCGCCCATGCCGAAGGCGTTGGCGTAAACCTGCGAGCCCTGGAGGCCACTGAGGGCACCGAACTCGGAGAGGTTCAGAGCCAGCGCACCGTCCGCGCGGATGCTCTCAATGAGCTGGGTCATCTGCCGCGGGTGCAGCATAACGACCGGCGCACCAGAGCCCAAGGTCTCCCGGCTGGCCTGGAGGAAGTCCAGGTAGAAGTCAAAGGACATCGGGTTCACCGTGTCGCCCACAGCAGTGGCGAAGCCGGCGATCGTGGTGCCGACCAGATCGCGGAGCGTCCGGAGGAAGCTGTCCGGCATGGTCTGGACCAAGGAGTCCAGCATGGCCGCAGGCTCACGCCCAAGGATCTGCGCCTTGAAGCTCTCTTCAAAGGCCAGACCGTAATCCGCGATCGTTACAGTGCTGTAGCCGAGATCGAAGGGCGACGGCGTGATCGCCGCGGTCTCCGAGGCCAGAGCGGACATAGGCTCATTGAAGCCCACGCCACCGATGTTCGTGACGCGGAGCGTATCGGAGCCCGTGCCCGCAGCATCGCCAACGAGACGGACAAGGCCAGTCTGCTGAACGTTGAGGGCGTCTTCCAGGCGGCGCTGGATGGCGATCTGGGCGAAGTTGTAGGCAAAGCCGACTTCAGTGTTGATGGCTCCAGCGAGTGCAGGAGGCGGAATACTGGCCATGACTGGCTCCTATCTTGGCGGGTAAGTGTGTGATCGGCCCGTTTCCACAGTTACCGCCGGGAGCGCGTCAGGCCACAGTGTGGGGATCTTGCCCTGCTATCCTTCCTGCGTCAACTGAAGCCCCTTCCAGCGGCTCCCGAAGCTGGTTCCCATCTGCTTCTCCACGGCTCGCATGTGTTCGTTCTGCTGCTCGCGGCTCATGGTGTTCCACTGTGGAGACATCATCAGAGCCTGAGCGTTCTTCAGATCAAACGCCCCAGAGCGGGGAACCGAAGCAGGAGCGCCGCGGTGGACGTTTGGCAGTGCCGGAGCCGAGACAGCATGGCTCCCACCCTCCGACGGCGCTCCTGCTGGATCGCTGGTGAAGTAGCCAGCCAGGAGCGGGACAGAGCGCCCGGCGCCTTCTTCGCTGTAGAAGTCCCGGAAGCTGGGCGCCTCTTCCGCTCCGGCCGTCCTGCTCTGGTAGATCGCCTCGATGTCCGCCAGGGCGTCCGAAGGGATCCCGAGCTCGGCCAGGAAGGTGACACGCTCGGCCTTCTCGATCTGGCCGCGGAGATCAGAGACTTGGGCCTCATAGGGCTCCAGCGTTCCAACCCGATCCCGGAGCTTTGAGATCTCCGAGCCAGCCAGGCGGAGCTCCGCTCGGACGGCTCCGATCTGCTCTGTGTGCTTGGACTTGAGCCTCTCGATCCGTTCCTTGATCGCGGCTTCCATTTGCTCCCGGCTGAACGTCTCGTCACTCATCACTGTCTCCCTCTTGGATGTGCCTTCGGCAGAAGGTCATTATCTCCGGTATACTTCGCATCCTCCGGCCTTCCGCGCCGGAGCAGGTACAAGAACGCATTCACCCGAGCCATGGCCCAGGCTCCGCGGCTCACTCCTGGACGGTGAGACACAGAGAAGGCCCCAGCTCCGCGCCGATAGACCGCGGCCAGCTTCGTGTATGTGGCCCGCTTCCCCGGATCGTCTCCGTGCTTTTCGTTGTGCTCTGTGGCCTTCCGCCGGAGCGCCTTCTCTGTGGGTGCGTCCAGTTTGATCGAGGTTCGCCCCTTGGCGGTCGCTGTGCCCGGTTTGTTCTTCCTCGAGCCTGTCCGCTGGTCCTTCTTCGGAGCTGGTGTGGACTGGTCCTTCTGGTCTGCCTTCCGAGCTCGAGCCAGCCGAGCCAGGTACCACTCCCGGTCGTACTCGCGAGCGATGCGACGGGCCCAGGCTCTCCCAGCGTCTCCACCCCATCCGGCCCAGGCCTGTCTCCCCTTCGACGGGTATCCCTTCTCTCCCGGCCGGAAGCCCTCCGCCTCTTTGTCCACTTCGTGACGGTCGAAGAAAGACAGCATCCGCCGGATCGTCTCGAGGGAGACCGGCTGGCCCTTTGACAGTTGCACGGCACGACGGACGCCGACAGCCGTCATGGCGCGTCGGCTCTTGGGGAGCTCCTCGCGCCAGTCCAGAGCCTTCTGGGCTTCTCGTCGGACTGGGCGTGTGGGTCGGAACGGGGGCACTTTTACTCCGCCTGGTCCGGCTCGAAGCCATCACCCACAGGCCCCAGAACTGCGTCCGCTTGATCTTCAGGCATCGCAAAGAACGCGGTGAGCATCGCCAGAGCGCTGGACCTTGGGAGCTTGCCGTTTGCTGTGGCCTCTACGATGCCCTGGGCGGCTGTGACCTGGGCGCCATTGAGAGCCAGCGCGGCGACCTGTTCGGCTCCGGCCGCGAGCTCCGGCGTTAGTGCTTCGGCCTCCTGGTCTGGCTTGTCCAACGTCTCCGGCTTGTCTGTTGCCGCCTTCTCTGGTGCGTCAATACCCAGGGAGCGAAGCGCGGAGAGAATGAGCTCCAGAGCGTCCGCGGACTCTTCGTGCTCCATGGGCATCTCTCGGAGCGCTTCTGCTGCCGCCTCCAGATCGTCCACGGCCTCGATCACATCCTCATCCACGGCGCCGGAAGCCACGATCGCCTCTTCTCGCGCTATGCGCCGAAGATCGGAGATCGCATCGTCGGAGCTGAGTCCGGGATAGCGCTCTTTGAACACGTCCACCCTGGAGCGGTAGCCGTTCGCTACTAGCCATTCATCCCGCTCCCGCTGGTCTCTCTCCTCCTGCGGAGAGCGCTGGGACCGGTGATAGACGATGGAATAGCCGCTCTCCGGCAGGTCTGATCCGGTCTGCCGGTTCAGCACAGCGGCACACTTCGAGAAGAGCTCCAGATCGCCAGAGCGGAACAGGGGCTCTGTGCGCTCCGCGTACTCTCGGCGCTGCCGATCGGAGATGTGAAGGGCGGCGCCAGAGGCTGGGTTCGCGGAGACCTTCTCCACGCTGGCCTGGCCCAGTCCGCGGTTCAGCATCAGATCGTGAATGTAGCCACGGGTAAAGCGGTGCAGCGGATCGAGGTTGATCCCTGGGCCCACCACAGAGACACCAGGCTGGACTCCCGGCTCCACGATCTGACAGGCGGAGATCGCCCCAGGAGTGATCGGGACTTGCTCCATGGGCGGAGCGCAGGAGCTGTAGCCGACTGATTCGCCATACTGTTCCGAGCCGCCAGCTCGCACGTCCGCGCCAGGTAGCTGGAGGTTCCAGGTTAGAACGTGGCTTCCGGTCGCATCCAGAGCCGCTCGGCCCGTATACGTCGCATAGGTGCAGACGTGAAGCGTTCCGCGGTGCAGCCCACGCAGTTCCGACCAGTGCCATTGCCGACCATTATCTTGGCTTTTGTATTGGACGAACGGGATAAACGGCGTTCCGTCTTCGTAGCGGTACGGGTACGCATCACCCTCCAGCGCTCCTCCCAGGTATTCGACGGACAGATCCTTATAGGCTCCCGTCTCGTCCTTGTCTGTGGCGCTGCACACTGTGAGACTGGGCGGCTTGTCTTCGTGGCCCAGGTCGTACTTTGTGAACGTCCAGATCCAGCGGTCCTGATAGGTGTCGCGGCGTAGCCGAAGATGCCAGAGCTGCCGCGCTTGGTCTGGGCGTTGTGGGTCGGCTTGCAGGTAGATGTCCGAAGGCTCAATCAGTTGGAGCGCCAGATCACCGTCTGGAGCGTCCACCATCACGAAGAAGTCGCCCAGGCCCACCGTCCGGCGCTCATAGGTCTGGGCCTTTGTGAGCCATCCCGCTGCGTCCAGTGCTCCGCCAGGCTCCAGCAGACCGTCCGCGCTCGAGCTCGGGTGGAACAGGATGGGCCTCCGGCAGTACCGGCCGGGAGTGGTGAGCTGGGAGACATACGCCACAAGAGGATTATTCGACGTGTCCGGGTTCCCCCAAGAGTCCAGGATCTCCTGGGAGACATAGCCCTCCATCCATCTGGCTAGAACGTCGTCGAAGTCTTCGTCCAAAATGGCCGATCGCGCCCGCTGGTGCGTGGCTCGGTCGTTGTCGGGCATCTCCGGACGGCCGGGATGGACGGTCAGATAGTGTTGTGGCATGTTTCACCCATAGCGCAGAGAGAGAGCGACAGCCCTTTGAGAGCCGATCAACCGTTCCACAGGGTATCTGCAAGCGTCGATCACGTCCTTGTGTGGGTCCGCTCTGTGCCCCTGGAATACCATGAATGCCCGGGCCAGTTCCTCACAGCGAGGGTGAACCAGCAGATGGGGAGTGCCCCTGGTGTCTGTGGCGCTCAAGCTGTTGAGCAGTGTGAGACCGGCCACGACTGAGCCGTCGTACTTTCGGGGAGTGCTGATCCGCGGGAACCGGTTGAAGGCGATGCCAGAGAGTGCGGCCAGGTGCCGCCTGAGCACTGTGTTGCTCTTCCGCACCAGTCCTCGAGCGTCCGCCGGTCTGTCTCCGACCCAGAGATCCACGTCTTCGACGTTCAAGCCACAGGAGTGGAGCATGGCCACGATCGCCCGTGCATCCTGCTCCTGGTTCGTCTGTCCGTGTCCAACGTGCTCCGCCAGCATCCAGACGCGTGGCCGGAGGGAGTCCACGCCCACAGCTGCACCCACTACGGCCGCTTGCTTCCCGGCGACAACGCCGTGATCAATGCCCACAAAGACAGTGGCCCCAGCGGGTGGCTCTGGCTGTGCTCGGACGTGAGTGTCTGACGAGAAGGCGCTGATCCATCGCTCGTCTACCAGCGGATCCCACGCTCCATCAATCCGCATACGCTGAACGGGTAGAGGTAGACTGGCCTTGAACTCGTCCAGCATCTTGGCGCTGTAGTACGGGAACGGAGAGCCGGCTGGGTGACAGTTCTCCGGCGTTAGTCCGGAGTTATGCTCGACAACCACACCACGGCTGATCAGGTCTCGGAGCCACTGCATATCTGGCATGTTTGGGACCGGCGTGAAGTTGATCCGCATGGTTCCGCCGTACTTCAGGAGCCGCGGCCGAAGCTCCTCATAGGTACCGGCCGGCATGGGCTCATCGCTCAAGACGTGGTGAATGGTGCTTCCGGCGTATCTGGTCGGATCCTGCTTGAAGGTACCAAAGAAGATCACGGAGCCAGCGCCAGGGCCAGAGCGGAACACCAGGCGAGGCGGCTTCCCGGTGATGCCGCGGCCAGGCTGGAAGCCTGTGGCTGGGTCGATCTCCTCCGTCGGGATCAGGTTCCAGAGCTTCTCCATGATGCCATTGGGCTGGCCCATCTGCTCCAGGCTCACGCCCACTACCAGAGCATAGACCGGAGGCCTCCGGACGCTTTGCCAGGGGTGTGTCCCGCGGCAGCGATGCACCAGATCCACCAGGCTCCCAGTCGTCTTCCCCAACTGGTTCCCGTCTCTCCAGAGCGCGATCGGCGCCTCTTCGCAGAGCCAGCGCTCCTGGGGCCTGGTGGGTCGGAAGCTGAAGAGCTCACAGCCGGAGCCGTCCGCCAGGAGCTCCCGCGTCGCGTCTTCCCAACTCAAGGCGCTTTCCACTGTCCAGCCGCCCGCTCCACTCGGTCTCCGTCCCGAGCCAGGAAGATGGTGGCGCTGTGCCGCCTAGCGTACTCATCCAGAGCCGCCTCCAGCAGACCGTCCGGAACCTCCGGCAGAGACTCCACCCACATCCGCTCCCTCTCCTCCCTGGAGAGCTGCACCGGTTCACCGGCTTGGAGCTGGGCCGCTTCCGCGTCCAGTGCCACCAGCATGGAGTGGGCCTTCAAAACCGCTGTGAAGCTCCGGGCCCTTCTGGCCTCGAGTTGGTCCGCGGCGATCTCCTCCTGCCGCTTCCGGATCTCCTTCAGCCTCGATCGTCTCTGTCTCGGTGTCATGCTGTCTCCTTACAACCAGCGGAGCCGGGAGTCTGTGCTCCCACGCTCCCAATAGAACCACCCATAGGCGGCTGAGTCTGTCTGTCCGTCGAAGGTGAACGAAGGCCGAGCCGACAGCACCCAGACGGTATGGGGCGGGAACTCCGCCCAGAAGGCGATCCGGCGCTGGCTCTCAAGGAACGCCAGACGCAGCAGGAAGGCCACACGCGGAGCCAGGCGGAGAGCGTGGCGGCAGTGCTCCTCCGCTGTGGCATAGGGCGGATTACCGATCACCCAGTCATAGCGATCCC
>VMHT01167360.1_pt1 | contig 11873 bp, 4 predicted proteins | sample 4693611 | NCBI WGS metagenome assembly VMHT01 (sample SAMN12280063, study PRJNA550983) | marine metagenome | isolation source: seawater sampled from same location over 5 years 0.02-0.2 micron viral filtrate | place: USA: collected off the coast of southern California halfway between the port... ...
GTAATGGCACAAAACATTGAAGCAAAAATTGTACTCTTTAGCGATTCTCCGCTACCCTGTAGGGTACAGTCAGCTGAATGGGAAGGATGGTATCAGGAACGAGCGTCAAGATTATAAAGGCGTATCATCGCCCAACAAAAATAGATGACGTTTCTTATGTGTCAGTAAACATGAGAAAAGAAGACGTAAATGAATGTTTTGCTTGGTCAGGACTTAGCCCTGTTCAATCTTTATTCCAATGTTATTTTTCAAGTAACCCTTGTATGACTATGATTAGTAGGCATGGAAAGCCAATGGGAATGTGGGGTGTTAATAGAGTTTGCAAGACATCAGGAAGAGTTTGGATGCTAGGTTGTGAAAATATGCTTGAAGATACTAGAGACAAACGTGAGTTTTTAAGGCAATCTAGGATAGAATTAAAAAAATTACACAAAGACTTTCCTGTTTTGTTTAATTACATAGACGTTAGGAACACAGTTCACTTGCGATGGTTAAAATTTATGGGGTTTACCATAATAAAAAAACATGAAAAGCTTGGGTATGAAGGTCGACCATTCTACGAATTTGTAAAGATTTAATTATGTGTAACGCTGTTGCTATTGGTATCTTTAGTGGAATCATGCAGATAGGTCAAGCTATCTATCAAACAGCTGCGCAGAATAGACAGATAGAAGCAGCTAACTTATCTGACCAGTTTCAATATGAGTACAATATGCTCTCTGCCAAGAACCAGAGAAACTTTGAAGATAATCAGGCGGCACTAAGAAACGAGCAAATGTTTCAGAATGAAGAGTTAGCGTTAATAGCAGAAGCAAATAAAATGAACCAGGCTAATCAACAGATAAGACAAATGCAACAGAAGTCAGCACAAGAAACAAGAGAAGCACAGTTAGAAGCTAAAGAACAGAAAGGTACGATATTGGCTACAGGTAGAATTGGAGCTAATGTTGCCAACTTACTTGCAGATGTAAACAGAGAGTTAGGAAAATACGATTACTATAGTGACACTAACTTAGCCTTTGCTACAGCTGGTAAGCAAACGGAGAAAGTAGGATACATAACCGAACGAGCAAGTAGGGTTGCAAGCATATCTCCATATCTTAAGAAAACTATTCTTGATCCTATGAAACCTGTACCTAGACCAAAGGTAAGCGTAAGTCCATTCTCTATTGGTGCTGGCATTTTAGGTGGCATAAGTGCTGGTGTCGGTTATTCAAATGCTACGGCAGGAACAATACAACCATTTAATAACGATTATTTAATCGCATAACTTATGGCAATTTCACTAGGAAAATCTACAGGCGATAGTAGTCGTAAGACTTCAAGAAGACTACTAAGTCAGTATGGCGTTGACTCTACTATTACTACTAAAGGTTTAACTGCTCCAGGGCTAAAACCTTCTGCTCCTATTGTTGACACCTATCAGCAAGTAGAAAGAATGAACGCACCTAGCTTGCAGTTAGGAAAGTTTTTTGACAGCAGCATAGGTATGGATAATTCTAAAGATTTACAAAATATTGCTAATTCTCTTGGTCAATTAAACAGTAATTTAAATCAATTTTCTACAGCATACGCAAAAAGAACAGTACGCATAGATGAGGAAGCAAAGGAGTTTAGTAAAAGTTTGGCACTACAAAGTATTGGTGGCAAAAAGAAACCTGTAGAAATACTGCAAGAGGTTAGACAGGATTTGCAAAAGGTTAGAGAAAGTAGCGAGACAACATTAGAACAAAAGAAAGCAGCAGAAAGCCAACTTGACTACATAGACGCAAGAAACAACTTACTTATACCTCACCTACAGTCGCAAAATAGAATTATAAATATAAAGACTAACGCAGCAAGTTTGTCTAGCAAGGCAGCAGGAGCAATAGTAATAGCAGCAGATGGTACTGAAATACCTTTAAACAGTCTTAGACCAGATAGTGAACTATATCAACAATGGAGAAGAGATACTGTTTATGGGAGTAGCGATGGAAGTGTAATACCTTTAACTAAATTAGAGTCGAAAGAAGTATCTCCTACTGTCTTAGCTGCTTATGCTAACGACATAAACAGGCAAGAAAAAGCAGTTATTCAATACAACAAGGATAAGTACGAAGAAGAATCCTTAATACAAGTTAACGGATTAGCAGGGATGCACCTTATAGGTAACAGCGAAGACGAAGTAGTTAAAGAATTAAATGCCATACTCGATGATTCTAGATTTATGCAGCTATATAGAACAAAAGAAGAAAGAGATAAATTTATAGAGAAGATTGTTACTCAATGGAAAGACGCTTTATTTATTAATGGTCAAGAAACAGGAAATTTTTTAGAAGCAGATGAAGCATTTGATCCCTGGTTAAAATTAATGACAGGGAAGAAAGAAGATCGTATTAGATTTGATAAGGGCAATAAAGAAATTATAGGTATTAACGAAAATCTATTATGGTACAAAGGTGCTGGAGCAGGATGGGAAGCTAACACTAAATACAAATATAACCAGGAATTAGTTAACGCTAGGAATCAACAAAAAACAACACAAGAACAAAAAGGTAACAACTTTATAGATGAAATGTTTACAAAAGAAATATTACCTGAGTTAAAAAAGATAGATAAGTTAGCTGGTGAAACAGAAGGTGGATTTGCTTCTGAAAAAATACAAGGAGAAATAACAAAACTTAAGCAAACGTTTGAAGAAAGAAAAAACCAAATAATTTCTAAAGTGCCTATAAGACATCAAGAAAGCGTTTTAGCTTACGCAAATAAAAAGATAGTAACAAGTGATGGCTTGTTTTTTGGGCCAGAAAGAACATTGCTAACGACAGAATTAAATAAAGAATACTCACAAGTATTTCTTAACAAGCGAAAAGCAGTTGCGTTTAGAGATAAGGTAACTAGGCTTATAGCTTCTGGTGCAATAGATGCAAATGTTGGAATGAATCTTATAAACAGAACAAACACTATTGTTAGCGAGGTAGCGAAACCTAATCAAGACTTTGCAGCAAGTATTATAAAAGGTAAATTAGATAAATTTGCCAGTTCTAAAAACAAGGGTTATTTCTTTGAATCTGACTCTCCTGGAGGATCAGAATTTATCTTGGAAGAACAGTTAGAATTAAGTAATGCAGAGCAAAAAATGATAGATGGTTCAAGTAAAATAATAGAAGAAGGATTAAGCAATAATAAAAGTTCGTCAGTTATTAACGCAGAACTAACTAAATACTTTCAAGAAACTGATTTTGATTTAGTGAGTAAATATCAAGACAAAAACTTAGACGGAGAAACGCCAAAAGCATTTGACTCAATACAAGATTTTAAAAATGTAATGATTGGTGTAGATCAAAAAGGAAAAATTGACAGAGGTGAGGCTACAAGGTTAGTAACTATGTACAAAAGCAAAGTACCTATGTTACCTAAAGAAGATTTAGACAAAATATTAAATGATTGGAACACTAATGGTATAGACGGAATAGACAAAGATATTAAAAAAATGTTTAGAGCATTAAAAAAATATAATGGCGTAACTCCGTATCAATTTTTTAATAACCAATTACATAAGCATGGAATTTCTTTGTCAGAAACAATGATAAATGACATAGATGGATTTAACAAAAAATACTCAAAAATAAATACCAACACACCAAAGCCTCCTAGTTTTATACAAAAAATTGCAATGCTCCCTGTCGAACTATTACTTGGTGGATCTGTCATGGCAGGAGAAGTTAACAATAATCCTTATAACTACCTTCCTGCTGAAGGTACACAAACAATTCCTAGTATGTTAAAGATTGCACTTACTTCTGACTTTACAGAAAATGAAGCTGTAATCATGGCAGCAATAGGAATGGCAGAATCTAGTGGTAGACCACACGCACATAACACGGAAGGAGATGACAACAGCTACGGACTATGGCAAATAAATATGTTAGATAGACCTGGATTTATGATGGGAGAAGAGCGCAGAGGACAACTTGCGCTAGACTCAAATGAGCAACTGTTCGATCCATTAATCAATGGTAGAGGAGCTAAGCATATCTATGATATGCAAGGTTTCAAAGCATGGACAGTTTATAGAACAGGTGCTTACCTAAAGTATCTGCCAGCTGCTGAAGAAGCTCTAAAATCACTTTCTAATTAATCATGCCTTTTGAAGAATATAAAGACGAGAACGGAGAAACTAAAACTCGTTACGTTGCTCCAGAAGGATCTATACAAGAACAACCGAAAGAAGGATTCCAGGAAGGTGGAGATTTTGATTTAGGTGCATCTGTCGGCAGAACATTTGGACAGGCTGGTAGAGATTTTGTTCAAAATATATACGATTCTGTTTACGATGAAGTAGCTACATATAACCCTACTGACGCAATAAAGAATGTAATGTCAGGTGGGAATCTATATGAAAGTATTACAGGTAGAGACTTTTTTACAAACAAACCTAAAGAAGATAAACCAGGAATAATAGGTAAAGCATTTAATATGCAGCCTACTAGCTTTGAAAACCCAGATGCTGACATTCCTTTTTTAGGTAAACCATTTGACAATGTTGCGCAAAACAATGCAGAACACATGATTGGTGGATTACTGGCTTCGATAGGCCAGTTTGCATTAGTTGCTAAAGGACTTAAATCTAGTGGTGTAAAAGTACCTCAAGTACCATTAGGATCTGGCCTTATGAAAAAAGGTTTAGCAAGTCAAGCTCCTGGTGCTAAAGGTTTTTTTGCAAGATCAGGTGGTAGGTTTATACGAGGTGCGCAAGAAGGTTGGCTTCCAGGAGCAATAAATGACTTTTCTATAGAAGATCCCTGGGATGGTAATATGTTGAATTTACTTGCTAGTGGCGTACCAGACGGAAAATTAAAAAATTTAATAAATAATTTTGCCGTAGAAGAAGATGATACGCTTGCAGAAGCAAGATTTAAAAACGGAGTAGTAGGTACATTTATAGCTGGCCCACTACTAGGTGGATCGCTAGAGCAATTAGGAGGAATAAAAAAAGAAGGTAAATATTTAGTTGGTGCTGGCAAAAGAGAAACCATAAAACTTATAGAAGATTTTGCGGATTATTTGTTTGGTGCTGTTAAAGTTGCTGATAAATCAAATAAAGCTAGAGGTATAAGTAATCCTTTAAAAGAACTCACAGATCAAGAGTCGGCAGAAGTAGGGATTATGAAACTTACAGGCAGAGAAAAGAAGTCAGCAACGGATCAAGCTGTAGAAATTATCCAAGAGCAAGATAAGGTACAAAAGGCAAAAGATTTTCCAGGCACTAGCGGACAACAACTTAGTACAGAGGGAGTAGACCAAAACGAAATAGAATTTAATCAAGCATTAGTTGAACTAGATCAAAAGAAAAATAATTTTGAAGTAACAGCAGCTAGGTCAAAATTAATAGCAGAAACAAATGGCGGTATAGATGAAACTAAAAGTTTAGATTTACAGCCTGTGCCTAGCGCAGAACTTGCAACTATTGGAGTAAACGAAATCTCTATCAATTCACAAAGATTTCAATTCAAACAAGCAGGGCAAACACCAACTGGACAAAGCGGATCTCTAACAAAAATAACTAAATACAATAAAGATTTAGCTGGCGTTGTAAGTGTATGGAGAGATCCAGTTGACGGCAAAACTTATGTTGTTAACGGACATAATAGGTTAGCAGCTGCAAAGCGACATCAAATACAAACTATAAATGTTAGGTATCTTGATGCTCCAGATGAAGCTGCTGCAAGAGTAAAAGGTGCTATGCAGAATATTGCAGAAGGAAATGGTACAGGTGTTGATGCAGCAAAGATAATTAGAGAGACAAAAATGGGCGTAGAAGAAATGGTACAGCAAGGTATCAGTCCTAGTGGTGTAGTAATGAAAAAAGCAATACCTTTGTCAAAGTTACCTGGAGCATTATTTGACCAAGTTGCTACAGGAAGAATGACAGAAGATATGGGAGTAGCGATAGGAAGCAGTAATGCACAAACTCAAGTAATGTTTGACCTGGCAAAAGCTGCAAAGAAGAAAGGCTGGAGTGCATCTAAAACAGCAGAAGCAGGAATGATTGCAAGACAGTCAAGTGTTATAGAGACTACTGATCCAAATGCTTTACCTCTTCTTGGCTATGACACGCTTATTACATCTAATTTTGAGAAACAATTAAATGTACGAATTGCAATTAGGCAACAGTTAAGGTCAGAAATAAACGCATTAGGAGTTGCTGCTAATACAAAGAAAGCAGGAACATTAACTGATGCAGGAAATGTTATTGATGTTGATGCAAGTAAAGCTGCAAGAGATGAATCTTTACAGGGAGAAGTCGTGTTCAACAGACTTGTTGGAACGCAAGGTAAGCTAAGTGATTTAGTTAATGACCTAATAAAACAAGTTAAAGGAAGCAAAAAGGCTGCTACTGTCGTACAAGCAAACATACAAAAAATAAAAACAGTACTTAGAGAAGAAGCAACTTTAACAACAACTAAAAAACAAGACATTTTAAGTGGAAAAGAAAAATTAGAAAGATTTGTTGACGAGAAATTAATGCCTATAGCAGATGAACCAGGAAGCGGATATGCATATAAAACAGATGTTTTTAAAATTTTTGAAGGTTCAAATGAATATTTACAGACTAGGAAACTAGAGTTAGAGAAGGAAGGCTATCCTTTATCTGCAAGACAATTAAAAAACATAGAAGGTTATAGCGGTAAAGATCCAAGAGGTTACGCTAGACAGTTAACAAAAGACCATCACCTTTTCCATATGGAAATAACAACTGATGAGTTCTTAGAAAACTTAGGTAAAAACACAGAAAAAGAAGCAGAAAGACTATTTGATATTGAATCAAAAAAATTAGAGGATAAATATAACGCTTACATGAAAGCTAATAATAATGTACAGCGATTAGAGTTAGACCTGGAATATAAAACTATTGTTGAAGAACAAGTAAAAAGAGGTGGTGTAACTAACAATCCTACAGAAATTAATAAAAAACCAGACACAATTTTTGTAAAACAAACTACTGAGACAGTAGCTACAGGTACATCAAACATTATTACAGAGCCAGAACTACCTAAAAGATTAAAAGGAGCTAAGTCCAGGTATCGTCAGATGAGTGTATCTTTCGATAATGACATTGATAAAGCTATTTATATAGTTACTAAACGACCTAACAGAAGAACAGTTGTAGAGATGACAGGTGGTAGTAAAAATAATCCAGACTACATTAAGTTTTTAATGGATGATAATGGCTTTACAGAGCAAGATATTATTCGCATAGCAGATAGCCTGTATGATGATTTTAAGGCCAACTACAGAGAAGGTGTAGAGTATGTAGCCCAAGCTGGTTACAAGTCACTAGGTTATAAGTCAGGACAACTTAGCTTAGATCCACTTAACGGAATAAACCCAATACATAAGAGGTCTTACGGAACGTTAGGTAACGACTATACAGGCATGAATATGCTGAACTATAGAGAAAAGTTTGAGTTGTTAGAAGAAGTGCAAAGAATGGCTGGCAAGGATGTAAACGTACAATTTGTAGCAGAGTTAGAAGGCACGCTTACAGCTAAACAAGCAGCAGATTATGGACTAACAGAAGGAGATAGTTATAGCGCAGCTGGAGAATTTATCTCTGCTAAAAATCCAGCAGATGATTTGATAATGATTTCTATGTTTAGTAAAGGTGGCTATAGAGGTTTTAATAAATTACTAAGAACTGCTTTTCACGAATCATTCCACAGAATACAAAAAAGATTACTTAGCAAAGCAGATAAAGAAGCTCTTATTGCAGGAGAAAAAGAAATAAGAGAGTTAGCTGCTAAAACTATGCCAGAGTTTAGAGAAAGCATCCTCGATGGCACATTAGGTAGACAAGAAATAGAAGCTATAGCGTTTAGTGATTGGTATATGCGTAATACAGATTATCCAAAAGCAACCTGGTCAGAACCTTTTAGAAAAATTGCACAGATTATTGAACGTACTGGTAACTTCTTAAAAGGTAGAGGTTATCAAACCTGGGATGACGTATTTGAAAGATCAATGCGTGGAGAAACAGCAGAACAAGCTGTATCAGATGACTTAATTGCACCAGCAACACAACTTGCTATTGATCCTCCAGACCCAGATAAACTAGCTAACGAAATAAAGAAAAATATAAACGCAATAAATAGCGGAGATATGAGTATAGAAGAAGCTCTTAAGAACCAAGCAGTAGATGAGCCTAGAAGATTAATTAGTCGCAGCGGTAAAACACAATATGTAGAGACACCTAGCGAGCAGTTAGCTGCATCTTATAAAGCATTTAACGATTTAATATACAATCTTACGTTTGATAGGGCAGAAGCCACAGGTATAGCAAATCTTGATAAAGCTATGTTATTTAACCAGGCTGTAGACAAATTAAAAATGGATGGTGGAGATTCAGATGCAATAATATCAAGCGTAGAAAGAGCAATGAAAGGAGATCCAAGATCAACAGACGATTTAATTGCTTTAGCTACATTGCAACTGCAAACAGACATTGTAAGAAACAAGACAGGAATACAAAGCCAAGCGTATTTATCTGCACCTGAGTCTGAAAAAGGTATTGAACTGCAAAGATTTAAGGCAATGCTAGGGGAACAACTTAAGTTAGATGTTGCGTACATGAGTGTAATGAGAAAAACAGGACAAAGATTAAGTATGGGTAAATTAATGTTTAGAGCAGATGATGTAGATTTATCTGATTTACCTAGCGAAGTAACACTTAGAAAAGGTACATCCAATGAAGCTGGTACAAAAGCTCTTGCTGACGGCTTTGACGTTACCCAAGAAACAGGCGCAATGGGTCAAGCTGTTTACTTTACTACTGACGAAAGCAGTATAAAAGTTATGAATGGCTACGATAATGCAGAAGTGTATGGTGATTTAATTAACGACATAAAAATATTAGACTTATCTGCAATGAATAAAAGGTTAACTGATTTAGTAGTTGATTTAGGATTAGGCCAAGTAAAGAAAACTAAGAACGGATTAGAACTAAACCCTGCACAAATAGAAGGTATAAAAGCATATTTAGCGGACAGAGGTTATGCAGGAATAAGATACGAGCCTAGAGATACAGGTCGCCCTAATGCACCAGCAGATGAAATAGCTATCTTTGATAACAATTCTGCTAACAGAATCATAGGATCTGATGCAAGCGTACCTCCAAGCGCTACTCCAGAAGCACCAAAAAGAACTTTATTAGAACAAGCTATTGCAAAATCAGAAGACTTGTTAAACGATAAATTAGATCCTAAGTTGCTAGATGCTATCGAAAGCGGAGAACTAACGCAAGAAGCAATAGAGTTAGGAGATGTTATGGTTGCTATCTCTAACTACTCACAAAAAAATAGAGGATTTAACAAACATATATCTGACTTAATTCAACAAACTCCTAAAGGTGGCTTAACGCAAAGAAGATTACTTAATTTCTATCGAGGTGCAATATTATTATCAGGAGAAACTACCTGGAAGATGATGATAGGTGGTTTGTATAGAGCAGCAACACTACCTGTTATACAGACTATGGGAGGCTTTAGTCGAGGTGTTGGTCAATCTATAGCAGGAAACAAAGCAGAGGCATATAAGAGTTTTAGAAGGGCAAGATTAGGAGCAATGATATATGGACAGTACTACCAAAACTTAGGTAATGCTTTCCGTCTTATGGGCGCAACTTTAATGGAGAATGAGACCTTTGGCAACTTAGGCGTAGATCAAATGCAACTAAGAACTAATAGTAGATTTAATCCTGTTGACCAACTTAGCCTGGGAAGTGATGAAGTACAGGTAAGTAAGAAAAGTGATATATGGCACGCAGATCCAAACAATAAAAATTTTCTTGCTAATACTGCTTTAAGAGTAATTAGCGCAGTACCAAAAGCTACAGGTCGCCTAGCTGGTGGCGTAGATACATTTATGAGTTCATTGGTTGGCCCAAGTATGGAATACGTTAGGTTTTTAGACCAGGAGTTATACCACGCAGAAACAGTATTAGGTATGCGCCCTGGATCTAACGAGGCATTTAACTATGCAAGTGACAGGGCTGTTGAGTTAGTTAAAGCAGAAATGGTAGACGTAACACTTGCTAATGGTAAAAAAATAGAGAATGGTGCGCTTACTGGTCAAAATGCAAGATATATTATGGATTGGGTTAACTTTACTGATTCACTAGATGTTGTACCAGCACCAAGAACATACGATTATGGTGTAAGAAAAGCTAGAGAAAGTGGTATTACAGATCCTTTAGACGTACATAACTTTGCAAATAAATACATAAACGAGGGAAGTAATATTTTTAACCAAGGAGACTTTGCTGGAAGAGCAGCAAAAGTATCACAGGCTGTAGGGTTTACACCGAAAGTACTAGGAAATGTTGTAGAAAATTTTCCTGCATTTGGTCTTATATACCCACTACCTAGAGGGCCAATAAATATTATTAAAGCAAGTGCAAGAGCATTTCCTATTACTGCTCCATTTATAGATACATTTTGGAGGGATATAACTTCAGAAGATTTATTTACAAGAGACAGAGCTATAGGAGAGATGGCATTTGGTACTACAACACTAGCTGGTGGTATAGCGTTGCTATCTACAGGATTAGTTGAATTTACTGGCTTTAGGTCTACTAATTTTAGAAACAGAGAAGCTGGCCCAGAAAGTGTAGAGAGAGGTAGAGAGCCTATGAGTATAAGATTTAAAAATCCATTTAGTGACAGCGAAGAGTGGACACCTTGGTACTCACTACAAACTCTTGATACATTAAGCAATATTTTTGGTGCAATAGGAGAATATGCAGAAGTTGGCAATAGCCTTACAGAAGAAGACAAAGAGGTAGAAAGCTCTATAGTTGTAATGAAAATTGCTCACGTTGCAAGAGCATTAGGTATGGGTCAAGCTAGTAAACAAATATTATCTAGTATTACTGAATTGTTTGACGTTGTAGCTGGTTTTGATGAAGATGCTGCAAGAAGAATGAAGAAAGGTAAAACTGGTGCATTTAGTAGATATATAGAAAGAAAGCTATCATCACTGCTAGTGCCAGCTGCTATTAGAAAAATTAATATAGGAGAAGCAAGAAGAGATATTGTAGCTAGTGAACTACCTTTTCCATTTAATGTTTTATCAAACACAGGTCAAAGAATACAATTACAAGTTCCTGGAGTAAGAGAAGGACTACCACCTGTATTGCATAATTACTCAGGAGATCCTATAGACGACAGAGATTACGCTGGTACAGGTGCGATACCAGAAGATATGCCTTGGCTAAAGTTTTTCTATAAAATGATTACACCAACCTCTGCATTTCCTAGTCGCTCTAAGTCTACACATCCTGTCGATGTAGAGCTAAGTAAGTTGTATGGTAAAGGTTCTAATTACAAACCCTGGAATGATAATATTTTTAACTTATCAGACAAAGTTTTAAACAGAGAGGAGTTAAACAGGCTTATAACAATAGGTACAAAAGAAATAAAAAACCAATCTGGCAATACTTTATGGGAAGAACTAACATCGTTAGTCACAAAAGATCCAGTTTATGCTTCTTTAGATTATTATGTTAGCAGCGAAGTTGAAAGCCCAAGAATGACAATGATTAAGAATGTTGTTGCGGAATTTAAAGACAAAGCAAAATTGAAGTTTTTAGAAGAAAGACCTGATATACAACAAATGATAAATGATAAACAACAGAAAATCATTGATAAACAATACACAAGAGATAGACTAAACAGTATGAGCGATAAACAAAGTCGCAATGATTCACAGCAGTTCTTAGCTCAACTTAACTAATGGCTTACGCACAAAGAATTATAACTAGCAACTCTGCTGGAGATCAGGAATTTACTTTTACCTTTCCTTATATAAAAGAAGAACACATAAAAGTATTTGTT
>VMHT01204970.1_pt1 | contig 11872 bp, 4 predicted proteins | sample 4693611 | NCBI WGS metagenome assembly VMHT01 (sample SAMN12280063, study PRJNA550983) | marine metagenome | isolation source: seawater sampled from same location over 5 years 0.02-0.2 micron viral filtrate | place: USA: collected off the coast of southern California halfway between the port... ...
CGCTGACCGCCTTTGGATCGTTACTGCTTTCTGCCATGATTACAGAGGGCACGATTGCGTTTATCTCATCATCAATGGAAGACGGTCCGCCCTCGTTCATACGACGAGCAATCTCGCTCAACGAACCAACGCCCTTGCGCATCTCGCCGCCGTCGGCTTTTTCGTCAGTTATTCTAAAAAAACCGGGCCTCATCGGAGGAAAATTTCTTTCATCTGTGCGAGGTTTGTCTGATCGGTAAGGTTCATTCGTATAATAATAATTAGAGGTTCTCGCTCCAAATTCATCTTGACCTTCGTTAGAGGAAGCTTTTGGACGTTTTACCCGGTTTTCATAATTCAGGTCTGAAAAGCGCATGTTTTTTCCTGCTTTCAAACCTTTTGTATTTATTATTGCGGGCGTTTGAAATTCACTGGGTCGTAGCGCACTGGTCATTACTTTTACAACTACAGGGATTTCTGGAATACCCATCTGCAACGCTGCGTGAAGACGATGATGTCCTTCATACAGCAAAACCTCTCCCGTTTCTTTGCTCACGGCAATAGCAATGGGTTCTTTGATGCCTTCGTTATGAATGCTTTCTCGCAAGGTTTCTTGACCAGATTTTTCAAACTCTTCAAAATCTGAAGACATTGGGTCATAATAACCGCCGCCCTCTCTTTGGAAGGTACTTACATTATATTTTATTTGGTTTCCGCGAGGTATAAGTCTGCTTATTTCGCTGGTATCAACATACTCGACGTTAGGATCGTCAAATGCTCGTGGTGGGTTAGAAACTTTCAAGCGCGTTGCAGCGTCCACTACCTTTTTATTGATAACGTCCACACTGTCGCCGTCGTCTTTGCCTCTAATTATGATGTTTCTTAACTGTTCCTGTTTTAATGGTTGTTGATTAGAAGTTACATATTTGTCGCCTTCAGTCATTTGAAGATCCCGTGGTCTGTCAATAACCGCGGAGTTATTACTAGCTCTGTTTTCACCAACACGGTAATCTTCGACGTCTTCTACGACGGTACGAGCATACGGATATTGGAATATGCCGTTGTCTTTAACCTCTAACAAACCGCGTCGTTGTATTTCTTCTGCGAGCGGAATCATCTGTTCAATGTATTCATCTTCACTGACCATTCTAAAGTCAGTCAAAGCCTGAGATATTTCCTCCAATGACTCATCTGCGGCTTCGGCAATTTGGCTGGGACCAATGTCAGAAATAAGCTCGCGCAAGTCCATCTCTGTTGTAGCGTCCAAATCGTATGCAAGTTTTTCGGCGTTCTGTATGGCTTCGTCGTAAGCTTCTCTTTGCATTCCAACAGGCATATCGTCCGCAGCGTCGTAAGCCTCTTCCATCTCACGGCGCAAAATCTTCATGTTTTGGGTAAAAATATCTATAGGGTTAGGAACAGGTTTAAGCTTTTTAACCGCCGCGGGGACTTTCTCTAAAGCTTCTGTGATAACGTCTGGAGCAATGGCCGCAATGCCCCCCGTAGCTACCGCGCCTTTCATAAACGCACGGCGGCTAGGGTCTGAAACATCGTCTACCACAGCTTGCGGCGCACCTGTTGGAGTAAGGATATCCAACACCGTAGCTTTTACGGGCTGCTTGGCCAACGCGCCTAAACCCATCATTGCCAAAGGAGCCGCGGTTTCTATGCCCGCTTCTATCAAAGCGGCTTTGCGTTCTTCTGGGCTAAGTTCTGTATCTGCGGCGCGTCCACTAGCACTCATACCGCGCATAAGACCTTGAATAGGATCTATAGCAGAGGCAAGGTTTACAGCCCGACGCCCCGTCTCTTTAAGCTCTGGTGGAATAAAAGAGCCAAGGCCTTTGGAATTTGTTTTGACCCGTGGTCCGCGATTGGTTTCTGTTGGTGCTGGGACGTCAGCCATTATCGTCTCCCTAGTGAGACAATGCCTCCATAAGCGTATTGTCGGCTTGGAGCTATGTGTATCGCGGGTTGTCGTGAAACGACTACAGGCGCTGCGGGTTTAGGTGGCTCTACAGCCTTTATAGAACTGTTATCACTAGAGTTATCTGTGACATTAATGGGATTAGGATTAGCAAATTCTGGCGTTAAGCGAAGTTTTTCCATAAGAGAAGGTTCAGCCATTTCTGCTTTTTCGTCATAAACGGAAACCGCTCCGGGGATTAAGGTAGCGCCTTCAGGCATATTGGGGTTGGCTAATTGCAACGAAGTTGGTCCGGAATTTAAAAAACTTCCCATCATCCCCCCGCTTGCAAGAAAATCTCCTATGCCAGAAGTTCCAATATTAGTTCCTGCGGATCTCAAATTACGTTCCTGCGCGTAAGAACCAAGCGGACGAAACCCTAGTTTATTAGAAAGAGACGAAATACCGCCCTGTGTGGCGAGCGCAGAGTTACCACCCGCATTATATTCCATTTCTGAAATATATCCGTCTCCGTTCGTATCTAAATGACCACTTGGTACATTTGAAAATTGAGCGCCCGCCATACCCGGTCCGCCACCGTCAATAAGATCCGCGCCGCTTGTATACCCTCCAAAAAAACCGCCCCCACTGGAAGGAGCGGGTTGTTGAAATTGACCTCCGGAATTGGAAAGATTACCTACGGGAGTGTTTCCAAAACTTAACCCAGATCCTCCAACATCACTTAGATATTTTTCAGCCGCCGCAGCGCCCGCGGCTCCGCCGCCTTTGTTTTTTGCTATAGTAGCCGCGGTTCTTTCTTTAAAGTCTTGTGTCTTTGGTTTAGCACCAAAACCCATTGCCAGATCGTCAAAGAAACCCATCGTCTACTCCATTAAGCTTGCTATACCGCCGCGACGGAAGGTCCGTGGCTGTTGAACCAACATACCCGATATTGGGTCATTTGGGAACAGGGCGGCGTATTGTTGCCGTACCTGTGGATTCGTCCCCGCCCCGCTAGTCATGGGGGGTTGCGGAGCGGGGAGAGCCGCCTGAGTGGTGGGAGTGCCTACAGGCTGCGACTGGTTAGGAGGAGGGCTAAGACGCATGGGTTTTAGCTGTGTGTCTTTTTGTGGAACTGGCGGAGTAAAATCGCCTTCAATTTCGTCCTCCATCAGTCCTGCTCCCGTTGATCGGAGAACCGTGAAACCTTTTTTACCAATGTAATCGCCAATACTGTTAATAAATCCTTGGTTTTGAAAACCGTCTTTTTGGTATTGACGTATCATTTTAGAAAGCAAGATTGGATCTTGTAAAAGTTCAGCCGTAAACATCATCTTTTGACTTTCTGGAATACGAAGAACTATGTTTCTAAGAGCTTCGGCACCTTTTCCCGCAGCTATAATTGAACCGGGGCCTGAGTTTCCTCCCGTCAAGATAGCTTGCGACCGTGTGCCCATCGCGGAACCGGCAACCCCGACTGCAAAATCAAGCAATGGTTTAGCCTCCGCTAAATCCATATCTGCGACGTCCGTAATGTTGGCCCCAAGTTTAGCTTTTGATAACTCCCTAAGAGCTATTTCGGCATACATATTTCCATCTCTATCAAAGTCGTTTGCTGTAAAAATTCCTTTGTTTTTTAAAAACTCTGCGACGGTAGAGCTTCTTGGACCCGTCCGAGATTTCCTACGGTCCGATTTAGGCAAAAGAAACTTACGTTCAAACAAAGCATTGTATATGGCTTCTGGATTCATACCGGGCCTATCAGCCCTAGTATCTCCTCGACCTCTTACGTCTCCCACAACAAAATATTCAAACATTGCAGACTTAAAGCCCTCTATTGCGGACTCTCTGTCTACTGAGATAGTCTCCTGAGTTTGTTTAAATTCAGGGTTGGTTTTTGCATAGTCGCGAGCTTTAGTGCGATCAAAAAAAGTTTGTTTAAACCCTGTTCGCGGGTCCGTAACGTAGTAAACTTGACGCGATTCAGACTTGCCTTTTTTGGGGATAACGTCAATTAATTTTTGTAATCTTTCAAATTGATCCGCTCCGGGCCGAAAAGCCTCCGCAATCGCAGAGGTAGGGTTTGTTCGAACCTCTCCATTTGGCGCTCGTAACAAGCTAGTGAAGTTCACCTGTTTTTCAGCGGCCTTTTTAGCTGCACCCGTCGCGATATTAGCGTCTGACAATAAGTCATTAGCAATTTGAACGTTACTTAAATCGTCAAACAACTGCGGAAAACTTTCCGCCAAACGCTCGTTTTTGTTTATAAACTCCTGCAATTTGCTAGAATTTATTGTTTTAGTTTCAGGATCATATGCCGCCGACCTAGCGGTTCTCAAAATACGATCAATAACTCCGTGAACAGAGGCTACTCCCGCCTGCGCATGTTCTAAATTGTTATCAATTGCAAATTGTCCTGCGGCCTCAATATCTGCAATTTTAACAGAATTTAGATCAGGCCGTGGTCCTAAGAAGTCCCCGATTGTTTCCAGCGCTAATCTGTAATCGCCCTGTCTAGTCTGTTTTAAGGAATCTCCTACAAAGCTTCGAGTATAAACATCGTTAAATGCGCGAGAAAAAGCATTAGCCCGCTGAAGCGCTCTAATTTCCCGCGTGTTTAATTCGTTCATTCCAAATTCAGAAAACCGCTCAATGTCATCTTGAATGGCTTCTGCTATAATCCCCGCGGCTCTCCGTGTGGAAGCACTTTTTGTACCGTCTCGCGCAATATTTAAAGCTTCGCTCCTTCTCTTAGACAAAACAGGAAGCCTTACGAAAGGAGAGGCGTCTTCAGGGTCTTTAGTCGTAAGGGATTTAGGATCACCTAACGTATCTAGCTTTACGGAATTTGCACCACGAATTTGCGGACCCAAGCCTTGGTGTAATTTAGCCTTTGTGTCATCAGCAAATTTTAAAAGATTTGCCAAATCTTGAGCTAAATCACTGTTGTCCATGATTTCAAGATCTTCAATCGCTTGAATAAAACGAGGTTGGTTTGTTGGCATTCCGTCGCCGTCAAAAAACCCAACCTCGATGTTGCCAACTTCATTATACAAGGTATTTTGTTGATTTCTTGCAACTTTTTGTTGCGAAATAGTTAATCCTTGAAGTCTTTGCGTAAGATCCAAAAGATCTTCAGAGTCTAGTTCTGCAAGATCCGCGGGCCGTGCAACGACATTACCGCTCTCTTGTATGCTTAATTCATCAATGTTACGTTCTTTTGATTTTGCAAGTTGATTAACAGACTTGAACAGGTTTGTTTCGGCATCCGAAAGTCTAGCGGAAATACCTTTTTCAAAAATGATTTGCTCAAGTTCTGCGGCGGCGCGTAGAGCCTCTTGTCCGATTGGAGTGTTTTCGTGGGCATATAAAAGCTCAACTACCCGTTCCGCTTCAGAAACTTCTCTTTTGTATGCTTCTTGTTGGGTTTGACTTAAAAAATCAAATTGCCTGCGTAAATTACCTTCCATTGCGAGAAGAACAGGGTTTTTAGAAGCGCCTGCGGAGGTAAGCTTGTAGTCTTTGTCTATAGCATTTTTTTGCAAAGCATCCGCTAATTCCGTTAAATCAGAATCTTCACCTAGACCAAACTTTTCTAACTCGTTGATAATAGTTCTGAAACCTCTTTGAGCCCGCGCATCAGTTGCTTTGGCTCTCAAATCTTCTCCAACAGCTTTGAACCCTTCTTTGCGAGCTTTGTTTGCTAGGGAACCAGCAGTGTACAATCTTTTTGCAAAAGTCTTTCCAATTTCGCCAAAGGCCATCGGCACCCCGATAGAAAGCCCGATTTCTCCTATTGTTTCCCCCGGACCCATAGGATCTGCCTCTGCCCCTAAATAAGCCCCGCCGCCTGCGCCAATTAAAGCCAAGCTCTCGTAAAACGCAAAGAGTCCTAAATTGTTTCTAGAATCTTTTGCAGACTTTTTTAAGATTTGCTCTAAGCCGTGCAAACGTAAAAGAGTTCCGGGGGCTGTTTTACCTTGTAGTACAGAAGCTACGCCCTTCTCAAACAAATCATTAACTACAGGATCGTTTCCTGCATCAATGTCTTTTTGAACCCCTTTTGCAGTCTTTTTCGCTTTGTTGTATTGCTTGCGCAGTCTTTCTTCTAAAATACCTGCAAAATTAAAATCTCTACCCTCTGATCCTAAATCTCTAGAAAGTTGATTGGTAAGATAGTTTGTTAGGCTATCTGGAACAAAAACATCTGCTTTCAATGCGGCGGGGGAAAATGCAGCAAAGTCGGCTATCGCCTCTCCCGCTCGCATCGTAGGGTAACTTGAGGGCAAAGGTGTTCCCTCTTCTCCTAGTACGAAGTCTCCAACGTCTTGTCCAAGGTCAGAGGACCATATTCCTGCAATTGTACCCGTTACAAAAGGTGCAATTGCTTTTCCACCTTCGTATATGGTTGTTGCCAGATTGATGCCCGCATCTACGGGCCTAAAACCAGTTCTCATTCTGGTAGCTTTAGGCAAGGTGTCTACAAACTTTTTTGTAGCTAATGCGGTTGATGCCGCTGCCGCGCCTGTAGGAATATTTTCAATCAGGCGACGTCCCGCAGACTCAAATAAGCCGCGGTCTTCCATAGTAGTAAAAGCTTTTAAAATTTGTTCATCAGAAAAACGTTTGCCCGGAAATGCCTTTGAAGTGCCGTCTCGTAGCTCCGCATAAGTTCCCATACCGGGGTTCATAGCGTTAAATTGGTTCCCAGCTTGAATTGCAAACATTTTTTCAGGCGTAAAGGTAACTTCTTCTACTTTTCCGTCCTCTCCCCGTCGCGTTTTTTTAATTGAAGGACGACTACTTGGGAACATTTTCATAATTTTTTGAAAATATTCTGGCGAAAAGTCTACTTTTGTAATGCTAGTAATATCAAAATCCGCGGGAAGACCCGCATCTAATGATAACTTAGAGCTTATCTCTTCTTGAGATGGACCCGGAACAGTAACTTCTTGATCAACAGCCATAAAGTTATTCTCCTAATTTCCAAGGCTCATTGGTTTGGGATTTTTTTCCTTCATTTGATCCATCAAGAGGTCAAACTCGTCGTCGGACATAGAATCATCTTCAACGACACCCTTCCCATATATACTGATATTTCCAAGCATTTGATATCCCGCACGAAGGTTTCTTAATTCTTTCAACGCACGTTCTTTTGTTACTACATCGTCTGTGGACAAAGGGCTAGATTCGTTGTTTAACTCATCAACTAAAATCTCTTCTGCTTCAAGAATCCTTACTTCTAAAGCTCGTGCTTTTGATGCCGCGGTATCATCGCCCAACCAAAATTTTGTTGGGGGAGGCGTTAAATCCTTTAATTCTTGTTTAGCAAAAACGCTGTCTCTTAACTCTGAGTTCTTCATAAAGAAATTAGTAAAAGAGTTGTTGAGGTTTTCAACCGCAGTAGAAGCCTCTTTAACATCGGGAAATTGTGATCCCCAATAACCCAAAGATATAGCTTCAGCACCAATATTTATAAGATTTTTAAAGAAACTTCCTGAACCAAACGCAGCCGCAGGATCTTCAACGTTTTTAAACAAAAGACTTTCAGCGAGTTCCTGTGGTATAACTCTATTGCGAGGAGTCAATCTTTCTCCTGAGACTTTTTCCCACAAATCTGGACGAGCGGCTTTAAGCTCCGTAAGCATTCTTTCTGATATTTTTAATGCAGGCTTAGTAACAAAAGCTTTTTTGGACTCATCCCATTCTTTTGTGGGAGTCGTGTACTTTAACAACTTAGTTTCAAAGTCGTCCATGTTTTCTAAATTTCCATCAATGAACTCATCAAACCGCATTTTTCCGTTTGCGGTTTCCCCTGAAATGTACGCCTGCAAATCGTTGTTATTGTTGATTTCAAGGCTTTTTAGTTTTTTAGCTTGAGCTTCAATAACAAGGGAAGCTGCTTTATAGTTTTTGTCCACTAAATCACGGGCTGCTTGCATAGAAAGCTGTTCATCGGTCTGCAACAACTGATGATCTTTAAACGCATTATCAATCATCATTTGAGCATGTTGAAGTTGACGATCCTTTTCTTTCTGATCAATATTTTTGTTATTAATCTCTAAAGTTACTTCATCGCGCATCTTTTGAAGATCAAACTGATTTTGTTGAGATAAGGCATTTTGAATAGCAGTGAAGGCTTGTTGATCTTCTCTAACAACTTTTTCAAGACCGTCTTTAAACTCTAAGATAGCCTTTTGTTGCACGGTCCCTGCTTCCATATTTGCCAAGGCATAAACATTCTGAACACGCATCTCTTCAAGTCTGTTTTCAATGGACGCAGTGTTTTGCAGGTTAAAAAGCCCAATTTGCGCTTGGTTTCTTAAATTTAACAACTCTTTAGCTAAAGTAGCGTCACCAGAATCTTTTGCGGTTTTGTAGCCCAACTCCGCTGTTTGAAGCGCCTCTCTTGCGTCAAGGGTTGCTTTATTTAACGCCTCTTCATGTTCCATTTGCGTTCCAGCGTTTTCTACCGCTAATTTATTTTGCTCAACCATTTTGTTGAGTTCTAAAACATTGCCATATTCCATCTTAGCAAAATCAAATTTACGCGCTTGATCAGCCTCTGACTGTCTTTCCGCAGACTCCAACGCGCTTAATCTCATCTGTTGGTCTTGCTGATCCTGTAGGGTACGAGCCGCGGCAACATCCTTACCCGCCTGTTGGAATCCGCCCACAACATTAGAACGTGTTGCAGCGTTAGCTAATCTTTCCGCAACCGTATTGCCTTGCGTTTCCCCTGCGAAGGCAAGTCCGAAGTTTGCCAGATTAAACATTGCATCTGAACGCGCACTCTGTTGCGCTCGCGCTAAACGCGCTGCACGTTCTTCAGGAGTTCCCAAAATGTCTGCACGAGCATCTGTTGCGCGTGTCATGTATTGGTCAAAAGAATTAAGCGAAGGTATTTCAGGGGCAACAGTACTGTTCCCAGTAGAAGGAGTTCCTTGTGCGAAGTGACGGACCGCTACGGGCCCACCCTGCCTAAAATTTTGGGGTGGTGTGTTTCCCGCCCCCTGCATCATTAAGCCGCCTAACCCTTGGTCCATGCCTTGATCCATCTGCGTGTCGCCCGCAACCCTTTGCATCAACTCGCCAATGCCGCTATCCATCGCCCCTTGCTCTGTCATCATAATAGCAGGCTGGGTCAAAGCCAAAACGGACTCTGGCGTCTGGGCCGCGTCCCGCTCTCCAACAAAGTTAGCAAGCTCCTGATACCGCGCTTCTATGGGAGCCGCGTTGCCCCGAAGCGCGTCAATCGCAGATTTAACATCAGTAGCCGCATCTATGTTACCCATTGTGCGGGCCGCTACTTCTTCCCCAACAGCCTGCCCCTGCATTTCAGCTTGAGCCGTTGGTTCCGCAGGCGGCATCATATCCTGTGGCATGGGTTGCGCAGGACCGCCCATCTGACGGAACAAAGGACGCTGCATTACTCCGCCCATTGCTTTACCCAATATCTTTTTCTGCACATCTTCAGGCAGTGATCTAAAACCTTCGTTCATTTAAAAAATCCCCGCTTGTTGTGCGCCACTGGCGGCTCCATATGCCCCTATACCCAAACCAACCGCCGTTTGGAACGGATTAGCTGAAGGCATAGAAGAAACCTGCATTGTAGATGAACCCGTAGGCACTCCGCTGTAAATATCAGACAAGAAACCATATTGCTGGAAGGGCTGCGAATAATTCTGTAAGTTAGTCATCCGCAAGGCATCTATACCTGCCTGATCAATACCACGACCAAGGCCGCCTGTAGTCATTAGCCTATCCAGATCGGAAGCACTCATCGTCTGACCCATTTGACCCAAGGCCCCGTAATTCATCCCAAGCCCTGCCATCTGACCACCTAACCCCGCAATGCCTTGGTTAGCTGACATACCTGTACGAACAGCATCCATGCCCATACCTGTACCTGCTATGGCACCGCGGGCGGCAGCGTCTTCTGCGCCCATACCCATCCGTCCATAAATATCGGCACCCGTTATTCCAGAGGTTTCGGCCCCCATTCCAAGGCGAGCCCCAGTTTCTGCGGCACCCATACCTAGTTGCGCACCTTGGCCCGCAGCATCCATACGGTATCCTGTTCCGCGAGCCGCGGCGTCCATACCTAGTTGTGCTGCGGTTGTAGCCCCTGCACGATCCGCGTCTGCGGCACCCATACCTAGTTGCGCTCCAGACATGGCTCCTGCACGGCGGGCATCTGCGGCACCCATTCCAAATTGCGTACCGCGAGTAGCAGCATCCATACCAAATTGACCACCACGTGCCGCCGCGTCCATGCCAAGACCCGCGCTGGTAGCGGCACCCGCTCTTGCAGCATCCGCGGCACTCATTCCAAACTGCGTTCCCGCAATATCGCCACGCTGACCTAAACCCGCGGCATCCATACCTAATTGTGACCCACGCCCGTAAGCGTCCATGCCTAGTTGCGCCCCTTGCAAAGATCCTGTTTGTGCAAGCCCTTCTGCACCAAGCCCTAATTGACCACCGCTTCTGGCAGCATCAATGGAGGTGCCCGCCCCCGCTTGCCCTAAAGACCCTGTGCCCATTGCAGCGGACTGCCCTCGACCCATTTGGTTTTCAAAAGCAGTTTGTGCCCGCTGTGCGGCGCTTTCAAAGCCCGCTTGGCGCATATTTGTTGCAGCCCGCGTCTGTTGGTCCATAATTTCTTCGTCTAACATAGCTTCGCGCAATTGACGGCGAGAGCCAAATGCGCCCGCGGCGGCGGCATCGGCACCTATTTGAGAACGACGGCGCTCGCCTGCTTCTCCAATGTCGTCTAGGGCTTGGCGGACCGCGGTGTCTTCGTATTGATTCATAAAAGCACCAATGCCAGAGGGGTCAAAGCCTCCCGTAGTGCCTGCCAGTTGGCCAATGCCTGATTCCGCAGCTTGTCTTCCAAAATTCCCTGCGTCAGTTAAACTCTGTTGTGCCGCAAGAGTGGAAGCTCGCGCCCTATCCGCCGCCGTTTGAGCGCCTTGCTGGCCCGTCTGAGCTTGACCAAGCATACCCGCAGCGCCTTGACTAGCCGTGTCTCTTGCAAAGTCGGTAGTTCCACCTAAAGCGGTCTGTCCCGCTAAAGCTTCCGCACGGCTTTGATCAACAGCGCCCGCAATGCCCGCTTGTCCTTGGCCCGCTTGTCCCGTCAAGCCTGCTTGAGCCTGCCTTGCCGCAACATCTAATGCAGCTTGGCCTCCTTGAGCTTCCGATAAGCTTAAATCACCCGCTGCTCCAATACCTTGTTGGCCTGCTAAAGCCTCCGCAGCGCTTGTGCGGGTAGCACGGCCAATCTCGTTTCTAGCTAATCCCGCCTCCCCACGAAGACGAGTATCACCTCTAAGTGCAGCATTACTTAAACCAGCTTGACCCGCCAATGCTTGTGAGGCTAAAGCCTGACTGGCTCCGCCTGCAATATCGCGTTGGGCATCCACTGCGCCTTGAATGTCGCCCCGTGTTGCGTCCGCAACGGCGCGACCGCCCGCTACCGCATCCGCTAAACCAGCCTGCCCTGCACGAGCTTCGTCAAAAGCTGCCTGCTCTGCGCCTCTAAAACCACCCGCAGCTTCTCCCATTAAAGAGGCCGCATCATCTAACCCTAACCCAGCTTGATCTAAAAACGGCTGATAAGCGCCAACGCCTTCACTTGCTAAGTCAATAGCACGTTGTTCGTTTGCAGAAATATCCGCAGTATCATATTCTGGAGGCCCAAACAGTTGGTCTTGGGAAATGTTGCCAACATCCGCAACGTCTCGTCCTAAACGTTCCGCAATGGCAGCGTCGTCTAAACCCTGATCCCGCAGGTTTTGCACGTTTTGACCAAAGATTTGATCTTGCACTAAGCCCTGAGTATCGCCCAGTAAACCAAGACGGTAGGCTTCAATCTCAGGATCTTGCCTGTTAATTACGGTTTGTGTTTGCGTAGCCATTAGGAAACCACCCCGCCTTCAAAAGCTTTCATTATATCATACATTTTATTAACCCCGGCTTTAC
>VMHT01035693.1_pt1 | contig 11871 bp, 9 predicted proteins | sample 4693611 | NCBI WGS metagenome assembly VMHT01 (sample SAMN12280063, study PRJNA550983) | marine metagenome | isolation source: seawater sampled from same location over 5 years 0.02-0.2 micron viral filtrate | place: USA: collected off the coast of southern California halfway between the port... ...
GTTTGACAATATATATTTGTACAAAATCAATACAAAAAAATTGGGGCAAAAAACAGATCTCGCCTTAGAAAAAAATAAAGACCAAAACAAAGTATTGGTCTCTGAACTCAATCAAAGATTATCCCGCATCAAATTGGGCGGGGGCAAATCAAAACTTGAAAAGATAAGGTCGGAGGGTAAAATGACTGCTAGAGAGCGGGTCAATTATTTACTTGATGATGATACAGAAAGAATAGAAATCGGGGCTTTAGCCGGATATGAGATGTATGAAAAGGAGGGCGGCTGCCCTGCTGCTGGAGTAATTGTTGTAATGGGTCATGTTTCACAAAAACTCTGTGTCATCGTTGCCAATGATGCCTCGGTAAAAGCAGGCGCATGGTTTCCCATTAGTGCCAAAAAGAACTTGAGGGCTCAGGAGATCGCTTTGGAAAACAGAATTCCCATCATCTATTTAGTGGACAGTGCCGGGGTCTTTCTCCCCAAGCAGGATGAAGTTTTTCCCGATAAAGAACACTTTGGTCGAATTTTTAGGAACAACGCCCAGATGAGCAGTGAAGGAATTGTTCAAATTGCGGCAGTAATGGGAAGTTGTGTTGCAGGTGGCGCCTATTTGCCAATCATGTCAGACGAAGCCATTATCGTAAACAAAACCGCCAGTATCTTTTTGGCAGGAAGCTATCTGGTAAAAGCCGCCATAGGAGAAGATGTTGATAATGAAACTTTGGGAGGAGCCACCACTCACTCAGAAATCAGTGGGATTACGGATTACAAAGCCAAAGACGATTCCGACGCCCTCAATCGCATCAAAGCCTTAGTCCAAAAAATAGGGGAAAATCCCAAAGCCGGTTTTAACAGAATTAAAAGTGTAATGCCTAAGAAAAAGGGGGAAGACATATATGAATTACTCCCCTTCGATAAAACGCTTCCATATGACACCTACCAGATCATTGACCGTTTAGTGGATCAAAACTCTACAGAAGAATACAAATCGGACTATGGAAAAACAATAATTACTGCTTACGCCAGAATTGACGGATGGGCAGTGGGTATTGTTGCGAACCAAAGAAAAATGGTGAAAAATAGAGAGGGAGAAACCCAGTTTGGCGGGGTCATATATGGAGATGCCGCTGACAAATCCGCCCGTTTTATTGCTAACTGTAACCAACGCAAAATTCCATTGGTCTTTCTGCAAGACGTTACCGGTTTTATGGTGGGCAGTAAAGCTGAACACAACGGTATCATCAAAGACGGAGCAAAGATGGTCAATGCTATGGCTAACTCCGTGGTGCCAAAGTTTACCGTTGTCATGGGCAATTCCAACGGCGCCGGAAATTATGCCATGTGTGGCAAGGCCTTTGACCCGCGGTTGATCCTGGCATGGACGGGCTCCAAAATGGCTGTAATGGGAGGCGAACAGGCGGCCAAAGTTTTGATGCAAATTGAAAAATCAAAACTCCTAAAGGAGGGAGAAAAAATTGATCCTAAAAAAGAAAAAGCCCTCCTAAAAGAAATCAAATCTCGATACGAAAAACAAACACGTGCCTATTATGCTGCTGCCCGAATGTGGACCGATGCCATCATTGACCCCTTAGAGACCCGAAAATGGATCAGTATGGGAATCGAAGCGGCCAATCACGCCCCAATAAATAAGAAATTTAACATGGGGATACTTCAAGTCTAAGTGATTTTCAGAGTATCGACAGTCTTTTCCCTAATATATTTACCATTATTCCTTAAAATCTCAGAGACATAATACAAAGCCTTGGGCACTTCAAATTTTTCCAAAGTCTGACAAGCTGCTATGTGTTTTTCTGCTTCCTTGACCCGCTCATCATCACCTTCTACCACCATAATAAGTTTTTGACCTAAGACCTTATCCGAAATACCGTAAAAGAAAAAAGGAAATTGAATATGATGGGCTAATTTTTGTTCAACAACCTCCGGTGAAATCTTAACTCCACCGCTGTTAATAACATTGTCTCTCCTGCCCAAATAGGTAAAGGTTTTTTCGTCATGCATTTCAACCAGATCATTGGTATGAATCAATTGATCTGTTATGTCGGGAGCATTTACCACCAAACAAAAGTCACTATCCACCTCAAGGTGAATACCATCTAGAACGTGAAAAGGTTTTTTGGGTACGGAAAGCTTTGAAGCCGCAATATGAGTAATGGTTTCTGTCATACCATATGTTTCGTAACAATTGTCGTGTAAGGAAACCAATTTTTCATTCAATTCGGGATAAATGGGCGCCCCACCAATGATTAGGGTTTTGATTTGGTGGAGTCTTCCCAAACTATGGTGGGCTTGCATGGGGGTCATCGCCACAAAATCATAGGAGTTGTTGAGGTCTTTCATAGGATCGGCAGTGGGTTGTACCAAATCCAATGACAAGCCCAAAATCATCGCCCGAACCAACATCATTTTTCCTGCAATAAAATCGGTAGGCAAACAGTGAAGAGCGGTATCGCCAATTTGTACATCGAAAAAATCTCCCGTTCGAATGGCCGAATTCACCATCGCTTGTTTGGAAATTTGGATTGTTTTGGGGTCGCCTGTAGAACCGGAAGTTTTTACATTGATGTGATCTTCCTTATCCATCCAATCCATAATGAATTTTCCAATAGCAACCTCATAAGGAGCTCCCTCTTTGATAAAGTCATAGCCTATATCCTTTAATTCATCTCCGAAAAAATAATATCCTTTGAGTTTAAATCGATTGTGAATCTTAGTGTAGTGTGGTGTATTCATTCAAAATTTATGGGTTAATTGAGTCATCCAGTTTTTCCATCTGTACTTTTTGGCAAAAACAACAGCCAGCAATGGATAAGTTATTGCTAAAGTAATGATGAGTTCCTTACCCAGCGAGGGCTCTGCGTTATCAATAAGCAAAGATTCTGTTTGAAATGCAGTCCAGGATGCAGTGACCAACAAAACTGTGACCAAGTTGTTGGCAGCATGGAATCCCAAGGCCAACTCAATGCCTTCATCCATTAGGGTGATTACACCCAAAAACAATCCTGTTCCTATATAATACCAGATCAAGTGAATTCCTAATTTATCGATCTCGGGATTCCAAAGGTGTAACAATCCAAACAATATTGAGGTAATAAACAAAGGTACCCAACGGTTTTTAAAAAGTACCCCAAAGCCCTGCATCAAATAACCTCTAAAAAGCAATTCCTCTACTGAAGTTTGGATGGGAATCATCACAATACTCATCAGGAATAAAATCAAAAAAGGGAGGGGTTTAAAGTTCCAAATGTAATTATCGGGACTCAAAATATAGTTAAAAATCACCATAAGAGCAGAAACAGTACCCCACAACAAAAAGGAAAAAATTATCCTCTTGAAATCAATCCTATTTCTAGCGGTAATCAAAGATGAAAAAGGCAACTCGTGTAGCTTAGTAAACACCAGATAGATGAATGGTAGGGTTACGGCAAATGGTAACAAAATCAAAAAAAAACTCATATCGGGAGGAAGGACAGACAGCAACTCATATTGATTGGTGTAATCATCGATAAGATCAGACTGAGAAATAAGGTAGAGCGTTAATGGAATCTGTCCCAAAAAATGGAAAAAAATAAAAATAAGCGACCCTTTCAAGTAGCTGACAAAGCGATTATTTTCGTTATTGATCTGTTCTAAAAACTTCATGAAAGCGGTGTATCCCAGTTTTGATTCGTATTAAAAGTAAGATAGCCATTTCTAACTTCCAAAGGGGACTTAAAATTATTCGTGAACAAGCCCCCTGTACCCAGTCCCTGATGATTTTTTACAGCTAAGGAAAAAGTCCACTGCGCAATGGCATTCAAGCCAATATTACTCTCCAAAGCACTGGTCACCCACCACCCTATAGAGCGATGTTGAGCCAAGGCAATCCATTCTTCACAAGATTGAAACCCTCCCAACAAAGACGGTTTTAAAATCAAGTACTGAGGCATAATTTCATCCAACAAAGCACTCCTGTCTTCTTTTTCAATGACTCCAATGAGTTCCTCATCTAAAGCTATGGGAATAGGAGACTTACTACACAAATCCTGCATGGCAAGAGATTGACCCACCGCAATGGGCTGTTCGATGGAATGAATGTCTAAACCTGACAAAGATTTTAATTTATCTATCACTTCCGAAGGAGCAAAAGCACCATTGGCATCTACCCTCAACATCATTTGCTCCGGGCCATACGATTTTCTTATTTCCTTCAGTAAGGACAATTCTTCTCTAAAATCCAAAGCACCGATTTTGAGTTTGATACAATCAAAGCCTTGTTCGATTTTTTCTTGAATTTGAGCTTTCATAAATGACCGTTCACCCATCCAGACCAAACCATTGATAGGGATCTTATCCTGTCCATTGGTAAAGGCAGAGGGAAAAAGTTTATAAGGATCTTTAGATTTTAATGATAACAATGCCATTTCATACCCCATCTGTATGGATGGAAAAGATTTTAGTGACGTGACTGGAACGGTTTCGTTTTGATTGATCCTTTCACACAAATCTTTAAGTTGATCCTCATAATCGGGTCGGTCGTCCACACTCAAACCTATAAAAAGACCACACTCCCCTACTCCGGTTTTTTTTCCATCGGTCAAAAATAAAAACCAAGTTTCCTTTTCCTTTAATATCCCACGAGAGGTCCCCCCGGGACGCTTAAACTTCAGAACATGTCTTTTGTAATGGGCTTTCATTTGTTAAGGTAAAAAATTACAAACAGGGCCATGGAAACAAAAAAAGTAGTCAGTGCAAGTTGTTTTAATAGAGGGTCATAGGCTTTGGGTTCTCGGGTTTTATGAACCTGATACAAATGGAACAAAATCGGAAGCACAATCAAAAAGAACAGGGGGTTTTCCATTACCCATCCCGCTCCCATTCCAAGAAATAAAAAAAGGCTTCCAAAGATCATTAAAAAATAATGGTAGTATTTTGCTTTTTGGCTTCCCAGATACACCACCAAAGTGTTTTTTTGTGAATTCTTGTCGTTGGTAATGTCTCGCATATTGTTCAGATTGAGGACACCCACACTGAACAATCCTATGGCAGATCCCAAAATCAGTGCAGTACTATCAACCGTTTTTGACTGTAAATAATATGCCCCCATTACACTGACCCAACCAAAAAACAAAAAGACGAATAAATCCCCCAATCCGCGATACCCATAGGCATCTTGGCCTACAGTATATTTGATGGCGGCCCAAACGGCTGTCGCAGCAAGCGCTATAAAGATGAAAGAAACCAACAATTGTTCACCACCCAAGGCTACATAAATCAAACTAACGGCCAAGAGTATTGAAATTGATGCAGCGATCAATATTCCTTTTTTTAAGGCTTTGGGAGTGAGAAGTCCCTGTTGGAGGGTTCTTCCCGGTCCCAATCTATCGGCATTATCTGTTCCCTTAATCCCATCGCCATAATCATTGGCAAAATTGGAAATGATTTGAAAAGCTATAGCTGTCAACAGGGAGAGCACAAAAATTCCGGTGGAAAAACTTTCCTCTTTAGATGCAATGGCATTACCGGTAATGATCCCTGCTACAGACAGTGGCAAGGTTCTTAATCGAGCGGCAGCTAACCAAACTGAAAATCGAGTACCCACAAATAATCAAGGAAATTTAGGGTACTGTTTAAAATTGGGGTCTCTTTTATCCAAAAAAGCCTGTTTACCCTCCTGTGCCTCGTCCATGAGATAATACATCAAGGTGGCATCTCCTGCCAATTGCATTAATCCATGCTGACCGTCCAATTCTGCATTCAAACATCTTTTGATCATACGCAAGGCCAATGGGCTTCTTTTTTGGATCAATTTGCACCATTCTAAAACATTAGTTTCTAATTGATCTAAGGGTACAACCTTATTGACCAATCCCATTTTTTCTGCTTCGACAGCTGAGTATTGCTGACAGAGAAACCAAATCTCTCTGGCTTTCTTCTGTCCCACATGCCTTGCCAAATAAGAAGATCCAAAGCCGCCGTCAAAGCTTCCTACTTTTGGGCCGGTTTGTCCAAAAATGGCATTTTCACTGGCAATGGTCAAGTCGCAAACGACATGCAAAACATGTCCCCCTCCAATAGCATATCCGTTGACCATTGCGACTACAGGCTTGGGCAGCTCTCTGATGCGCTTATGCAAATCCAGTACGTTCAACCGGGGTACACCGTCTTCTCCTACATATCCACCTACTCCTTTCACATTTTGATCACCCCCACTACAAAAAGCCTTATCTCCGGCTCCGGTAAACACCACCACGTCAATATCATTACGCTCTCGACAGACCTCCATAGCCTCTAACATCTGTATATTGGTCTCCGGACGAAAGGCGTTATAAACCTCGGGGCGGTTGATAGTAATTTTAGCCACACCTTCGTATAACTCAAATTTAATGTCACTATAGTAGGCTAGACTTTCCCATTCTATCTTTTTCATACGTTTAAATCTATGTTAATTAGATGATATTCAATCATTTGCTTTTGTTGAGGAATTTATCTTGGTTGTTTAAATCCTTTGTGAGGGTTTCATGGGTTATATTTAGATTACAAATTTAATACTTTTGCATGGCTTTAAAATAATTTAATAAGATACTGTCATTGATCTTTCTCGGGGTTCTAATCTCTAATAGCTTGGGTTGACGTGATGGTTTAAAGAAACTTTTTAAAGCCCATTTCAATCCCGTATTGGTATTTACAGCCCTGTAATTAAAGCCAAAAGCCTTACATATTTGTCGGGCATTTCGGTTGTGGATGGTTTCAAAATAAGTGTCATACTTAGGGCTGTCCTTTTCCCCGGGAAGGATTCTAAAAATACCACCTCCTTGATTGTTGATCAAAATGATCCTAAAACTTGGGGGGATATGATCATTCCATAATCCGTTAATATCGTAAAAGAAGCTGAGATCTCCTGTAACCAATAAACTGGGATTTTCATTGATCAAAGCTGCCCCCACTGCAGTTGCGGTTGACCCGTCAATTCCGCTGGTTCCACGATTGCAATAGACTTCTACACGCCGGGGCATATCAAAAAGCTGTGCATAGCGCACTGTAGAACTGTTGGCCAGTTGCAGGTGAAGTCTCTCCGGAAGGTTTGAAATAATGGTTTCAAAGGCTTTCAGGTCAGAAAAAGCAATACGACGGAGATAAGCCTTTCCCAATTTGAGTTGAGCCAAATATTGATCCGAGATCAACGACTTATAATTGCCCCCCTTGATTTGATATTCTTTAAATAACATAGAGAAAAAAGCGTTAACGGGCATGGAAAAATATTGTGTCAAACAATAATAAGTGTCATAAGCCTTGTAAGGATCGACATGCCAATGCTCCTGAGGTGAAAAATCTCTCAATATTTTTTTTATTTTTTTGGAGACCACCATACCTCCGAAAGTCAATAAGATTTGGGGTTTAAGGGTTTTAAAAAAATCTGAGTTGCTGTTTTCTAAGGGGGCAATCAATGAATCAATCGAATTGATGGCATTGGGCATACGCAAATTGGAGGTGGTTTCGGTCATCAAAATCACCGAGGGATCCGAGTCGATCAAATCCAACCACTGCTTATCGATCACATCGGGGTGATTTACGCCCACTAGGATTAGTTTTTTCTCGGCCTGCTGCCATTGTTTTATGAAAGTCTTAAAATCTATTTTAGCATTGGAGAATATGGGGGCAGTATTCCGGGTAATGTCCAAAGGGGAAATGGTCATTCCATACAAGGGTTCCTCCATAGGAACGTTTAAATGAACAGGACCATTTTTTTGTATGGCTTGGTTTAAAACCAAATTTATTTTTTTTTCATTTTCCTTTTGGATTTCCTTTTGTTTACTTTCGATCTGTTTTTGAGTAGATTTTTTGGAAATCAGTTTTTGATTGGGGTTTTCCAACAAGGTAGCGGTGGCGTGACTCACATCCGGGTTAAGATAAGCAAAATCCACCAGGTGGGGTTCAAAGACACCCTTTTGTTGAATGGTTTGCCCGTCTCCAATATCAATGCGGTGGGGCATACGATCGGCAGAGATAATGACCAAGGGAATATTACTGTAGTAAGCCTCGGCAACGGCCGGATAAAAATTGAGTAAGGCTGAACCCGAGGTACAAACCACAGCGGTGGGAGTGTTGAGTTGCTGAGCCATTCCCAAGGCAAAAAAAGCTGCCGAGCGTTCATCTACGATACTATAGGTCTTGAAAAAAGGATTTTCTACAAAACCGTTGGTCAGAGGGGCATTTCTCGAACCTGCACAAATGACTATATGGCGGATGCCCTTCATTTCACAGAATTGGACAACGGTCTGGGCTATTGGAATTTCCGGGTATTTAATCGATGTGCTCTGTGAGTTTTTCATCTTCATCGCCTTACAAAAATACAAAACCCAAAGGGATTGATCCGCTCAAAAAAATTAAAGGGCAACCAATAGGGTTTTGGCTTTGTTTTGTGTTTCCTCCCACTCCTTTTCGGGATCACTGTCTTGGGTTATTCCTGCCCCAACATACAACAGTAAACCATCGGGGGTGATTTGGGCACAGCGCAAATTCACAAACAAATCGATTTGACCCTCCCCCATTACCGGACCCAAAAATCCGGTATAGTAGGCGCGATCAAGGTTTTCGTGTTCATTGAGAAAGCGCATTCCTTCCTCTACGGGGATTCCCCCTACCGCCGGGGTGGGGTGTAACTTTTTCAACAATACTGTAGTATTGATCTGTTGCACTTCCACCGACAGTTCATTACACAAATGAACCAAATTACCAGCTCTAAGCGTAAAAGTCTTGGAGCATTTTACCGCTACCGATGGGAAAAGGGCTTCCAAATCGTTTTGTAAAGCATCTCTAACCCAGCCCTGCTCTGTCTTTTCTTTGTCACCCCAATGGTATTCTTCTTTTGTGTTATGGGGTAAAGTCCCTGCCAGTGCCATAGTGGTCAGCGTGCCGGAACGGAGCGAAATAAGCTGTTCAGGAGTTGCGCCTACCCATGTCTCTGCTTTTGGGTGATGCCAAAAATAAACCATAGCATGGGGATATAATATCAGCAAATGAGTAAAAAGTTGCAGAGCATCTACTTCTCCCTTTTTGATCATATTTCTGGCTACCACCAATTTTTTCAAACGTCCCGATTCGATCGCTTTTTTAGTTTTATTTACCACATTAATAAATAATTCTTTATTTTCTGAATTAGAAAAGACATTTAGCTCTTTTCTTTCAAAAGCTTGAGTCTTATATTGGAAATGTAAGTGGTTTTTATCTGAAATATAAGCAGTGGGCAGGGGGGAATCAAATCGACTCATCACAAAGCCATTGATTTTTAAATCATCGGTAAGTGTTAGAGTATCGTCATCCTGAAAATTGCAATGAACGGTATCACTACCCGGTAATCTGTAAAAAACAAAGGCTTGGTCACGAGACAAAAGCTTATTAAAAACTGTCTCTAATTCGTAGTTGTCCATTTACTTTTTGGGTCGGGAAAAGCTAGATAGTTTACAATGGGAGATCAAATTGTCCTCATCGTCAACCACTCTGATTTCCATCAACTGAATGGTTTTTCCCATGCGAAGAGGTTTGGCGGTAGCGGTAACATATCCACTACTCACGCTTTTGAGATGATTGGCCGAGATTTCAATTCCAACGATAGAAATGGTAGGATCTTGACTCAAGACCGGAACTGCTGCACTGCCTACAGTTTCTGCCAAGGCTACTGTTGCCCCTCCATGGAGCACACCGTCTAACTGATGAACTTTTGAAGTAACGGGCATTCGCGCTGACAGAAAATCTTCTCCCACATCAATAAACTCGATATCCAAGGTTTCCATCAAGTTTCCTTTTGCCAAAGCGTTGCATATTTCTAGTACTTTTTCCTTTTCCATAATCGAATTTAAAATAATAAAAACCTTCCGCTAAAGTCAACGGAAGGTTTTTGTAAAATTGAAGTTATGAATTTCAGTCTTTGACTTCTTCAAAATCGACATCTTGAACATCATCTCCTCCCTTGGTATCTGCCTTGGCATCGGCTCCCGGGGGGGGAGTTTTGGCATCTGCTTGCTGAGATTCAGCTTGGGCTTTATACATCTCTTCAGAAGCGTTTTTCCATGCCTCGTTGATTTTTTCCAAGGCCGCATCGATGGCAGTGAGGTCTTTGGACTCATGTGCTTTTTTCAACTCATCCAAAGCGGACTCAATGGGAGCCTTTTTATCATCTGAAAGTTTGTCTCCAAATTCCTTCAACTGCTTTTCGGTTTGAAAAATCATTTGATCCGCACTGTTGAGTTTATCAACCTCCTCCTTGGCTTTTTTATCACTTTCGGCATTGGCTTCTGCCTCTTGTTTCATTTTTTCGATTTCCTCCTCGGTAAGACCTGAAGAAGCCTCAATACGAATGTCTTGAGATTTTCCGGTGGCCTTGTCCGAAGCACTCACCTTGATGATCCCATTAGCGTCAATGTCAAAAGTAACCTCAATTTGCGGGGTACCTCTCGGGGCTGGTGGAATACCGTCTAAGTGGAACCTTCCAATGGTTTTGTTATCAGAGGCCATGGAGCGCTCTCCTTGCAGTACATGAATTTCTACCGAGGGCTGATTGTCAGCAGCGGTAGAAAATACCTGTGATTTTTTGGTTGGAATGGTAGTATTGGCATCAATCAGTTTGGTCATTACACTTCCCATGGTTTCAATCCCTAAGGATAATGGTGTAACATCGAGCAATAAAACATCTTTAACGTCTCCGGTCAACACTCCTCCTTGAATGGCTGCACCAATGGCGACAACCTCATCGGGGTTTACTCCTTTTGAGGGTTTTTTGCTAAAAAACTTTTCTACTTCTTCTTGAATGATGGGAATACGTGTAGAACCTCCAACCAATATTACTTCATCAATGTCTCCTGTGGAAAGCCCTGCATCGTCCAATGCTTTTATGACTGGAGCCATGGATCTTTTGACCAATTGATCAGAAAGTTGTTCGAATTTGGCACGTGTCAAGTGGGTGACCAAATGCTTTGGTCCTGAAGCCGTCGCCGTTACATAGGGCAAATTGATCTCAGTTTGTGCGGAAGATGACAATTCAATTTTGGCTTTTTCGGCAGCCTCTTTCAACCGTTGTAATGCCATTGGACCTTCTCTCAGGTCGATTTGTTCGGCTTTCTTAAAATCATCTGCAAGAAAATCAATCAAGACCTGATCAAAATCATCACCTCCCAAGTGGGTATCTCCGTTGGTAGACAAAACCTCAAAAACTCCATCACCCAATTCTAGAATGGAGATGTCAAAAGTACCTCCTCCCAGATCGTAGACGGCAATTTTGCTGTCCCCTCCGCTTTTCTTATCCAAGCCAAAGGCCAGAGCAGCAGCTGTTGGTTCATTGATGATCCTTTGGACCTTGAGTCCGGCTATCTCTCCCGCTTCTTTGGTGGCTTGACGTTGAGCGTCGTTAAAATAGGCCGGGACAGTGATCACCGCTTCGGTTACATCGTGCCCTAAGTAATCCTCTGCTGTTTTTTTCATTTTCTGCAAAATCATGGCAGAGAGTTCTTGAGGAGTGTACAAACGTCCGTCAATATCAATCCTTGGGGTGTCATTATCTCCTTTGACCACTTTATAAGCTACAGTTTTGGCCTCTTTAGAAGATTCGGAGAATTTATTGCCCATAAATCTTTTTACGGATGCAATGGTTTTGGTGGGATTGGTCACTGCTTGCCTTTTGGCAGGATCACCCACTTTTATTTCGCCTCCCTCAACAAATGCGATAACAGAGGGAGTGGTTCTTTTGCCTTCGGCATTGGGAATGACCACGGGTTCGTTCCCTTCCATTACGGAAACACATGAATTGGTGGTTCCTAAGTCGATTCCAATTATTTTGCTCATAATTAATTTTAATTTATAAAACTAACATTCAAGCAT
>VMHT01164395.1_pt1 | contig 11871 bp, 10 predicted proteins | sample 4693611 | NCBI WGS metagenome assembly VMHT01 (sample SAMN12280063, study PRJNA550983) | marine metagenome | isolation source: seawater sampled from same location over 5 years 0.02-0.2 micron viral filtrate | place: USA: collected off the coast of southern California halfway between the port... ...
GGCGGAAAAGCAAGTGCACCTAAAGAAGACAACGCAGGGAACGTAAACGTACCAGGCGCAAAAGCTTCTAAGTCAATGAGTGCAAACGCTAAAGGCCATGGCGCAGAGAAAAAAGGCGCAGGCGAATCTGGAACAAATAGTAAAAGTACTATTGGTTCTTAATTGAGATTAAGGAATAACAGATGTTAAACTTAACTGAAACACTATCATTCGACCAAGCAAAGATGGTCGTCGAGACTACTGAAAACGAATCAGGTTCAAAAGACCTGTATTTAAAAGGTATCTGCATACAAGGTGGTGTTAGAAACGCTAACCAACGTGTATATCCTGTAACTGAGATTGGTAGAGCTGTCAACACGCTCAACGATCAGATTAAAGGTGGATATAGTGTACTAGGTGAAGTTGATCATCCTGAAGGACTTAATATTAATTTAGACCGTGTAAGCCATATGATCACAGAAATGTGGATGGATGGACCAAACGGTTACGGAAAACTTAAAGTAATTCCAACCCCGATGGGACAACTGGTTTCAACAATGATTAATAACGGCGTTAAAATTGGTGTCTCATCTAGGGGTTCTGGAAATGTTAAAGAAGATGGAAGCGGCGAGGTCAGCGAATTTGAAATTATTACTGTTGATGCCGTTGCTCAACCAAGTGCTCCAGGGGCGTATCCAACGCCTATTTACGAACACTTATTAAATAGCCGTGGTGGCTATCAGGCAATGAATATGGCTCGCGAACTTAATGGCGACGAAAAGGCACAGAAATACTTAAAGGAATCGTTGGTAAACATTATCAACGGTCTCCGCTAACAAGGAGAAAATAAATGTTAGATGCACTGAAAGCACTCTTTGAAAATAATGCTATTTCCGAAGATATCAGAGCAGAAATCGAACAAGCATGGAATGATAAGATTCAAGAGAATCGTATGCATGCCACAGCCGAACTTCGCGAAGAGTTTGCTCAAAAGTATGAGCATGACAAAGCAACAATGGTGGAAGCTATTGATACTATGTTAGAAGAAAAACTAGGCGAAGAACTAACTGAGTTCGCAGACGACCGTCAAAAACTAGCTGAAGCAAGAGCAAAATATACAGTAGCAATGCGTGAAAACGCAGATCTAATGAAGAATTTTGTTGTATCTCAACTAGGTAAAGAAATTGGCGAGCTACACGAAGATCAGAAAGCTATGGCAGGTAAATTTTCCAAACTTGAAGATTTTGTTGTTGATTCATTATCGAAAGAAATTGCAGAATTTTATGAGGATAAAAAAGACTTGGCTGAAACAAAGGTACGTTTAGTACGTGAAGCCAAAGAACATCTAGCTAAAGTTAAGTCTAAGTTTATCACAGACGCAACAAAGATTGTTGCTGAAACAGTTGAGAAAGGTCTTAATAAAGAAATGACTCAATTGAAGGAAGACATTGACACAGCACGTAAGAATGATTTTGGACGTAAGATTTTCGAATCTTTTGCATCAGAATACACTAACAGCTATCTTAATGAAAAGTCCGAAACAGCTAAACTATTAAAAGTAGTTGATCTGAAAGATAAGCAATTAGCTGAAGCTAAAAAAGCGGCTGACGAAAAAGCAACACTAGTCGAAAGCAAAGATGCTGAGATTAAAATTGCTAAAGATACAGCTAAGAGAAAAGAAGTTATGAATGAGCTCCTTTCGCCTTTGAATAAAGGGCAAAGAGAAATCATGGCTGACTTACTGGAATCTGTACAAACCGATAGACTTCAAAAGTCTTTCGATAAGTACATGCCAAGCGTAATCGCAGGGAACAATCCAGCTAAGGAAACCAAGGCAACACTTACTGAAGGCACACAAATTACAGGCAATAAACAAACCAATGACATAGATGCAAGCCCATCTACTCCAGATAATGTAGTAGATATTAGAAGACTTGCAGGATTGAAATAAGGAGAAAAAAATGTCAGAACTATTAGAAAGTCGCTGGCAGGATACTAAGACTGCACTTCTTGAAGGCCTAGAAGGCAATAAGAAAGCCGTGATGGGCGTGACTCTGGAAAATACTAAAAGGTATTTGGCAGAATCAGCTACAGCAGGTGCATCTTCAGCAGGTAATGTTGCAACTCTAAACAGAGTTATCCTACCAGTAATCAGACGTGTTATGCCAACTGTTATCGCCAACGAATTAGTCGGTGTACAGCCAATGACAGGTCCAGTGGGTCAAATCCACACATTAAGAGTACGTTACTCAGACACATTTGATGATGTGACTGCAGGCGAAGAAGCTCTATCACCATTTAAGATTGGTGTTGGATATTCAGGTGGAGGTTCTTCTGATAAAGCAGATGCTACCGCTACTTTAGAAGGTTCAGCTGGCAAGAGATTGTCAATCCAAATCTTAAAGCAGACAGTCGAAGCAAAAACCAGAAAGCTATCAGCTAGATGGACTTTTGAAGCGGCTCAAGACGCTCAAGCACAACAAGGCATCGACATCGAAGCAGAAGTAATGGCGGCATTAGCCCAAGAAATTACTGCTGAGATCGATCAAGAGATCCTTGCATCATTGCGTACACTAGCTGGTACAGCTGGTCAAGCATATGATCAAACAGGCGTTTCAGGAACTGCAACATTCGTAGGCGACGAGCATGCGGCATTAGCTGTTATGATCAACAAAGTTGCTAACGATATCGCGGCAAGAACACGTCGTGGCGCAGGTAACTATGCAGTGGTTAGCCCATTTGCATTAACTATCCTACAGTCTGCAACAACAAGTGCATTTGCACGTACAACTGAAGGTACTTTTGAAGCTCCAACTAACACTAAAATGGTTGGTACTTTGAACGGTGCAATGAAAGTATACGTTGACGCATATGCAGGCGACTCTACTGACGTATTAGTTGGATACAAAGGATCAAGCGAATCAGACGCACCAGCGTTCTACGCTCCTTATATTCCATTAATGTCAAGTGGCGTTGTACTTGATCCATCAACATTTGAGCCAGTAGTATCATTTATGACACGCTACGGTTATGTTGAGTTATCAAACGTTGCTTCTTCACTAGGTAACGCGGCTGACTACTTAGGCAAAGTTTCTATTGCCAACGTAACATTCAGCTAAGTCTCTTAGTAGAATATAAAATTAAAATAGGTCCTTTCGAGGGCCTATTTTTTTGACTAAATAATAATACGTTCAGGCAGTAAGCCCGGAAGTAGCATTAAGCGAAGGAACGCACTTAACTGTAAAAGGGAGAGTGTTATGAATCACAAAGACTTCGAAATAGCTCGCAAAAAACACAAAACAAAACTAGCACACAAAGCAATACTGAAAAAAATGCTTGAAAATCGTGTTTCTAGACCAAGATGCGAGAAGAACATACTAAGTTCAGACCCAAGGCTTCAAAAAATATAACATTTTGGTAAAATAAAGGTTGACTTTACATAAAAAGAATGTTATATTATATACATAAGCAACAAAAAAGTAATTAATTTTTGTTTATAGTGCAAGGAAGAGGCTCCTACCAAAAGAGTCGAACTTGACTGTCCAGGGGTGGTACCCAGGCTTGGTAGTAGAAATACGCTGAGTCACATCGCACTAACCCGCGGGGACAGGTTGTACGGTTTAGAAATGGTATTTCGGTCCGTGCTTGTAGGTGTACCCAAGTCCTACCTATTTTGCTTATATTAAAAAGGCACTTCGGTGTCTTTTTTCTTGACTAAATATTAGTATGAGAGACGAGTACGCCTCAGCTTTCTATGACGTTGTAAAAGATACACGTGATAGAACCGGCATTGAAATGCCAGAGTACATCGAACACTATGTTGTTTTGTTGCTTGCTTCTCATGTTGACAAATCTGATTTCCTACCTACAAAAACTTTTGCTGAATCTATGTTAGAAATAAAACACTCTAGAGATGCAAAAACACTAGGCGACACATGCTTGTTCGTTACAGGATTATTTCCTGAATACGGAATAGATGTAAAATATTACTCAAGTATTGGCAAAATTAGTTACAACAGATGTACAACTGCTTTAAACATAGAATTATTTGAAACCTTAGCAAAACACTTTGATCACATACGTTTTTTTATTAATCATATTAGGAATGATAAATACTTGTGTCGATAGTGTGCCGCAAGGCGGACTTATGCTGTACCCACAGCGTAGCTCATAGAACGGGCATTGGACTACTTATATAGGAGAAAAAAATGGGAAGACCACTTAATAAAAGAATGTTTGGTGTAGCGGGAACAGGACCTACAGCAGGCTCAACAGAAATCAAAGTAAATTTTCACAACGGTACAGCAGTTAAAGAAGGCTATATCGTAAAGCAACTTGGATCTAAAAAGTTCCGTGTTGAAGAAATTGGAACAGCTGGATTATTTGATTGTACAATAAAAACAGGTGTACTACCTGCTAACTTAACAGCAGGACAAATGTCAATCTCAGTACAAGGTGCAGATTCAGAAACTTACGGAGTTGCAAAAATTACAGGACGTAAAGTTACTGTAGCATCTCCAAGTGCTACTGGATCAAATGCTTTAACAGGTGGAGCATCGTTAAAATACGCTCTAACAGGTGCGGCCGCGGCTGGATTAGTTAGAATGGAAGAAGCTGGTGATGATAACACATTATCAGGTACTGACGACGACGATCTAACAGAAGACGCATAAATGTTTTTGGGGGTATTTAATTACCCCCATTACTTTAAGGAATTATAAATGTCAAAAACACTAAATGTAAATTCAGGAGATTACAGAGTAAAGGTACAAGATGGTCAAACAATTACGTTTGATACTGGCAGTAGCGGCTCAGTAAGCCTAACAGGTAATTTACTAGTTGCAGGAACACAGACAACTGTTAACACAACTAACATAGATTTAGTAGATAATGTAATTGTTCTTAACAAAGGAGAAGCTGGCGCAGGTATTACTGAAAAAACTTCAGGCATACAAATGGATAGAGGCACATTGCCAGATGCATTACTAATTTTTGATGAAGAAACCTCCTTTAATGATCCTATAACACAAACAGTTAAACCAGGAACATTTGTTTTTAAAACAGTTGACAATGCGATTATTGGACTTAGAACAAATGCTATTACTACAGGTGGTGGAGATTTACATCTTATCAATAGTGGTACTGGTGTTGTTACTGTAAGTGGAACAAATAATTACGAAGTGCAAGTTACTGAAGATGATGATTTACCTAATAAAAAATATGTAGACGATGCAATTCAAACAGGTATCGAAACTATTACAATTCAGAGGATCCAAAGAGGTGATTCTGTTTTAAACTTATTTGATGAAAATATTGATGGCGGAGTTAGCAACCTAAAAATTACAATCGACGGTGCAGAGGTAGCACAGTTTAAAAAGAATACAACAGAAATTGAAGATATTGTATTTCAAGATAATACAATATCAACATTAACAAGTGCAACAGACTTAACTCTTAGTAGTTCAGGAACATCATTTGTAACTATTGACGGCATATTAAAAATGCCTATACAATCTAGTGCGACAAATGTAAATCCAGGTACAAATATAGCTGTATATGGAAAAGATCCTGCAATTGGTAATAGCGGAGTTTGGTACACAAATAAGGATAGCTACGAAGACGAATTGATAAGTACTAATAGATCACTATTGTTTAGTATGTTATTTTAAGGAAAGAAAATATGGCAATTATAAACGGACAACTTTCTATCGCAGATAAAACACTTTTAACAGTGCCAGCAACAAAGCGATATGCAATTACAACTATTATGATTTGTAACACACAACCTGTTGACACCGGCGGCAACAACGATTCACAGTTTGATTTGCATATTGTTCCAGATGGACAAACAAAAGGTAATCAAGATCCAAACGCAAACCAAATTATTAATAACTTAGTAGTTTCAGGTGGCGATACATTTACTTTTGACACTGAAAAACTTGTATTAGAAGCAGGAGATAAGATTATTACAGCAAGTCAAGCACCAGCTAACTTGGTTGCAACGATTAGTTATTTGGAAGTATAAATGAGATTTTTGAAAGCACAGACAACTTCTAGAGGTATAAATGCCGATACTAAAGGTTTGAATATTGACGGACTTGGTTTAGCACAGCTTAATACAGATAAAGCATTTATCGTACCCAAAGGAACACAAAATAAAAGACCTTTTACAGGCGTAGAAGGAATGCTTAGGTACAATACAGATACTACTGACTTTGAAGTTTATCAAAATAGTGCTTGGAAACCTATTAGATTTAGAGAGCCAACAAGTATAGTCCAACAAAACTTAGGTAATGGTAATGGTACAGAAACAAAATTTGGTCCGTTAGATTCAGGTGATCCTTATTACCCAGTGCCTATAACACAAAACAACATTCTAGTAACTATTGAAAACGTATTTCAACTAGCAACAACTAACTATGTTCTAGAGCAAAATCCATCAGGTTATGCCGCAGGTTGGTATATTGTTTTTGGAACCCCAGTCCCAACAGGCAAGCCAGTACAAGTACTACATAACTTCGACAAGTAATTACTATAAATACTAGTAATGTAGAGAGGGAATATAATGAGTACACAAGTTGCCCGCATTGGTGGACAGTTACTACAAGATAATTTACAAAGAGAATTAGCAGATTTAAAATTTGATAATGATCTCTTGGTCATCAAACGTGATAATACCTTAGGTATAAACACTACAACTACCCCTCGAAATTTATCAATTAACGGCACATTACGTACATCATCAGGCGGAAGTGATCCAGATGTTATATTTGGAAATAGTTTAAAGGTAGGAGATATTACTTTAGCAACTACAGGTATTAGCACAGCTAGTGGTAATATTAGTATAAAGTCAACACACCCTCAAGGATTTCTTACAACTAAAGGTATTGGTAGTTATAATTTTGCAGTCAAAGGTGACGGCATACAAGCATTACAAACAAACGGTGGTATTGGCATTAAGTCAGAAGTACTTGACGGACAAACTGCGGCTTGGAATAGTAATGGTAACTACGGAAACTATTGGGATCCAGGACCAAAAAATAGTGCAACTAGTCCTCCTAACGACATGGATCGTTTGTATGATTATGCATTAACACTATCTCAATCAGGTAACTGGACAGCAGAAGAACTAGCGGCTCTTGACTGGGACGGTGACGGAGATATCCAAGCTGATGACGTATTACAGTTAAAAGAATTAAACACACAATTTGTTAGTGGTACTGCTTTCCCTGCTTCAAACACATTAGCAGAACATGCAAACACAACAGCATTTAAAGCATACATTGAAAAATATTATCCAAGAAGTGTTCCAAGACAATTACAGTTACAAACAGGAGGAACACTTACTGTAACTGGTAATGTACACGCTACTGGAAATATTACATACGGTGGTACAAGTATTACTATTGGTGATGATAGTACAGACTCAGCAAGTTTTCTAGCAGAATTTAAAAATGATTTAATACCAGACGACAATGACAGATTTCATATTGGTAAAGACGATGACAGTACTGGTCCTGCAAAAGGATTTAGAATTGCTGTTGATAATTTAATTGCTGACAGTGTAAAAGCAAATGGACTAGTTTATCAAGGTATCGAACTTACAAAAGATGTTGGTATTATTTTTGTATCAACTAACAATGGTGCAGACACTAATGATGGTAATAACCCAGGCGGACCGTTTGCATCAATTACAAAAGCTCTAAGTGTAGCACAAGACGGTGACTTAATTTACATTTATCCAGGACAGTATCAAGAAGCATTTCCTATGACTGTGCCTAAAGGTGTTACAATTCAAGGTGACAGTATTAGAGGTGTTGAGGTTTATCCAACAAGTGCAACACAAAGTAATGATGCGTTTTTAGTTAACAGCGATGTTACTATTGAAAATATTACTTTAAAAGATTACTTTTATGATAGTGGAAATGATAAAGGTTATGGTTTTAGATTTGCAAACAATTTTCTAACAAATATTGTTGCAGAAGAACCTGGTAGAAGTCCTTATATTAGAAACTGTACTGTAATTACAAAAGGAACAACTACAAGTGCAAGCGATCCTAGAGGATTTGCAAGTGGTGATGCAGGTAAAGGTGCATTGGTAGACGGTGCAGTAGTAGATACAAGTAGTAGATCAGCAAGCATGTTATTTCATGCTGTTACATTTATCACTCCAGGAGTTGATGGTTTAACAATCAAAAACGGAGTACGAGTTGAATGGTTAAACAGCTTTACATATTTTGCAAACAGAGGTATCTATATTGTACAAGGTTCTGGCAGAACAGATGCAAACGGAGCGACAGTATACGGAGGAGAACTAAGAACTATTGCAAGTGCTAACGTATATGGTAACAAAGGTATCGAAGCTGACGGCGCAAATTGTTTAGCATATATGGTTAATCAAAACTTTGCATATATAGGTTCTGGTAAAAATGTTACAAACGATAACACTACAACTATACAAGCAAACGAAGTTACAGAGCTTAACAATGCAAAAGTATATTTTACAGGACAAGATCAAAGAGGAAACTTTAGAGTAGGCGACAAATTTTTAGTTGACTTAGAAAATGAAAGAACTAGTTTTGATGTTGAAAGTATTTTTGCAAGTAATTCTAAAGTACAAATAAGACAAGGTAATGATGTTGTAACATTAGAACCTGGAAGAATTGGCTTAGATAATATTGTTATACAAGGTAATGTAATACAAGCAACTAAATCAAACATCAAATTTAACAGTGCCGGAAACATTGTATTCCAAGGAAATGTTAATGCACCAAGCGTTGACATGACAGGTAATTTGAGCATAGGTGGTTCATTAACAACGTTAGGTGATGCTCCTACAGATACAGTAGATTTTAACACAAATATCAGTCAAGACTTTGAACCAGGCAACAACAACGGAATACTAAAGTTATACGGTGATAAAAGTGATCCTAATTTTACATATCCAAAAACATATTCACTTAGAGCAAACGGAATAACTTATACGTATAATGCAACAGGTGAAGATGAAAGAAATTATTTTGCAGGGATTGCCGCACTAAACGTTCCTGGACTTACAATAGGTTGGCACAGCTTAAACGGTTTGACAAATGCAATTTTAATAACATATACTGCACAGGCGGCCGGAGATGAACTTGTATTATTAGGAAACAATACAGATGCTACAAATGGTTGGGTACACTTAGGACATCAATCAAACACTTATAGAGCAGACGGAACCGATTTAGGATCATCAACATATAGATGGAAAGAATTACATACTAAAATTGCTAACATAGATACTATAAGTATTTCTTCACAACAGATTAGTACAAATACATCTGATGCAGATTTATATATTACTGCAACAGGTACAGGTAAAGTTCGAGTAGAAAATTTAGAATTTGAGTCTAACAAAATTATTGGTAAATTTAGTCCTGAAGGTGAATTTATCGTTAATGATTATGAACTTGCAACTCCTGGGATATTTAACGGTTACCAAAGTTTTAAAACACAACTTCCAAAGTATACAACAGCATTTGGTATTCCTGTTTTAGGAACAGCAACAGTATCAGACAGTGCAATTAAACATGCGGCAAATATGTTAGCAAGTTATCTTGATAATAACTTTGATGGAGTTGCTGACGATTCAACATTACTTGCAACTTTTTCAAGTGGACTTTACGGAATAGTTGTTTATGCAGATGCAACCGAAGAAGCAACATTATCTAGCACATTTGGAGCGTTCGCTGTAAACAGAACTTTTGGTGTTTATCAAAATGAAATGAATGGTTATGCAGGTGATGGCATCAGTGGACAGAGAGATTTAGCAAGCGAAAAAATATTAAAGAATATGCTTATGCCAAGAATAAGCGGATTATATACTAATCTTAGTACAACTAGACCAAGTACACTTACAACTGCTTTAGATGCCGCACGTGGCGGATACCAAGCTGGTGGCGTACCTGGATACAATTATCCAGCATTTGCTTGGTATACTGATCCTACCGGATTAAACTATAACGATTTATGTTACGAATACTTGTACTTACTTGTTGCAACTATGACAGGAAGTTTAGCATGGCGTTCAGGAACGATTACATCATTGTGGGATCCATATACAAGTGTATTACTTGCAAATAATGATGCGGCAGGATTTTCTATAGCAAATGATGTAGCATATAAATTACCTATAGCAAATAGCCCATCAATAGATTATTGGACAAGTGTTACAAACAACTTAGGTGGAACAAAAAGAGATGTTATTTTACAACCTGCAGGAAATGTAACTATAAGTTCAACAAGTAATATAGGTTTGCCAGCTGGTACAACTGCACAAAGACCAGCAGTTCAAGGTGGTTTAAGATATAATAGTACGTTTGATAGCATAGAAGGTTTAGAAATTGCTGGTAGTGTTTCTATAGGAGGAATTTACGATACTGATAGAGATACTTACTTAGATTTAAGCAACAACCAATACAACTTTGTAACACAAGGACAAACAAATCATACATTAAACGGAACATTAATAGAATCTCAAGGGTTTAGTTCAGACCATAAATTTAGTATAGATGGAAATATTGTTTCTAATGATACACTTAACGGAACTAGTGTTTTAAGATCTAACGGTACAGGATACACAGAAATTGAAAATATCAAGTTTAGAGATAGTGAATTATGGAATTGGAGCAGTAGTAACTTTATTATTAACCAAACAAATACTAATGGTGAGGCTTTCTTAAAGATTAGCAATACAAGTGGTATGGTTGTTCCATTAGGTACATCAGCACAACGTCCAGGATCCCCTGAAGTTGGGCATACTAGATACAATAAACAACTAGAATACCTTGAAACTTGGAACGGAAGTGCCTGGATAAATGCGGCTGGAGAAGTTGAAAGTATAGCAACATCTGACGTTGAAAATTTAGCCTATGTATTCAACCTTATCCTGGACTAATTCTAAAAATAACATAAATAATAATAACGCATCAAAGAGGGTCGACCAACCCGATGCTGGACAAACTGTGGTTAGCCGGCAAAGAACAATATGTTGAGAATTTGGCTAGAGGGACAGGATCCCCGTATTGAGGAGAGAAGATGGCAATTGGTCGCATATCGGGTCCCCTCTTAAAGGAAAATCTCCTACGTAATGGTACAGATTTAGCCTTTGAGACAGACCTATTATACTTGGATGTAACGAACCGTCGAATCGGTGTTAAGACCACTAATCCACAATACGCATTAGATATTGCAGGCGTTGCCCGCGTTACAGATCTAGAAATTACAAATACTACTTTCCAAGTTGGAAACGTAACTATTGACGGTGCTACTAGCACTATTTCAACTTCCGCACAAGAATTTTCTATTGCAACTGCTGACAATACTATTGTTGGTAATAGAGTTGTTGTAGGCGACTTAGAAATCAATAACACATTTATTGAAAATACAAATACAAATGAAGATTTGTTTATCCGTGCTAATGGTACAGGAACAATTAACATTGTAGGTAACACAACTGTTACAGGTAACTTACATGCTACAGGAAATATTAGTGCAGACGGAAACATTACAATTGGTGATTCAGATACAGATAATATTTTTATTAACGCAGATATTGCAAGTGATATTATGCCTGATGTGCATAACACTTATAACATTGGTACCGCAACAAAGCGTTGGGCAACAGGTAACTTTGGTAACGTAACAACAAACACACTAACAACAAACGACCTAGACTTTGGTGCTATTGACTTAATTAGTATTCCAGGAAATATCATTTATGTAGCGACTAACGGTAGTGATGCAAGAACAGGTACACACCCACAAGATCCAGTTGCAACTATTGCAAAGGGTTTAGAGCTTGCTGGCTTACACGACACAGTTTACATTTATCCTGGACAATATCAAGAAGCA
>VMHT01133683.1_pt1 | contig 11870 bp, 9 predicted proteins | sample 4693611 | NCBI WGS metagenome assembly VMHT01 (sample SAMN12280063, study PRJNA550983) | marine metagenome | isolation source: seawater sampled from same location over 5 years 0.02-0.2 micron viral filtrate | place: USA: collected off the coast of southern California halfway between the port... ...
AATGTCCCGCGCTTATAACTTTTGCGCCGGCCCGGCGGCCTTGCCGGAAGCGGTCCTTCAGCGGGCCCGCGAGGAAATGCTGGATTACCGTGGCACCGGCATGTCGGTGATGGAAATGAGCCACCGCGATGACGTGATCGTGGCCATGGCGGAGCAGGCCGAAAAGGACCTGCGCGATCTGATGGGGATTTCCGACGACTACGCGGTGCTGTTCCTGCAGGGCGGCGCCAGTGCCCAGTTCGCCATGGTGCCCATGAACCTGCTCGGCGACGCGGGCCGCGCCGATTACATCAACACCGGCCAGTGGTCCAGCAAGGCGATCAAGGAAGCGCGCCGCTTCGGCGAGATCAATGTGGCGGCCTCCAGCGAGGACCGCAACTTCACCTATGCGCCGGCGCAGAGCGACTGGCGGCTGTCCGACGACGCCGCCTACGTGCATTACTGCCCCAACGAAACCATCGGCGGGTTGGAGTTCGATTTCGTGCCCGAGGTGGACAAGCCGCTGGTGGCGGATATGAGCTCCACCATCCTGTCCCGTCCGCTGGATGTCAGCCGCTTCGGCCTGATCTACGCCGGCGCGCAGAAGAACATCGGCCCGGCCGGGATCACCGTGGTGATCGTGCGCAAGGACCTGCTCGGCCGGGCCGGCGCCTCGGTGCCGGCGATGATGAACTACCAGACTCACGCCGAGAACGGCTCCATGTACAACACGCCGCCCACCTTCGCCTGGTATCTGGCCGGCCTGGTGTTCCAATGGCTCAAGGAGCAGGGCGGAGTGGACGCCATGGGCGAGATCAACCGGCGCAAGGCGGACAAGCTGTACGGTTTCATCGACGCCAGCGGCTTCTACAGCAACCCGGTGGCGCCCACCCAGCGCAGCTGGATGAATGTGCCTTTCATTCTCTCCGACAGCGCTCTGGACAAGGCGTTTCTGGCCGAGGCGGACGCCGCCGGGCTGCGCAACCTCAAGGGCCACCGCAGTGTCGGCGGCATGCGCGCCAGCATTTATAATGCGGTACCGGAAACGGCCGTGGATGCCCTGATAGATTTCATGGCGGACTTCGAAAAACGCAACGGATAAGGCGGGTGCGCGCACTCGCCAGCCGTGGCGCGCCCAGGCGGAACCTGACATGACCGAATCATTGGACAAGCTGAGAGATCAGATCGACGCCCTGGACCAGCAGCTCCAGGATCTGCTCAATCACCGCGCCGAGCTCGCCCACCAGGTGGCCGAAGTGAAGCGCCGCGAGGATGCCGAGCCGGTGTTTTACCGCCCGGAGCGGGAGGCCCAGGTACTGAGCCGCATCAAGGAACGCAATAAGGGCCCGATCGACGCGGAATCCATGGCGCGCCTGTTCCGCGAGGTGATGAGCGTGTGCCTGGCGCTGGAACAGCCCATGCGCGTGGCGTTTCTGGGCCCGGAGGGCACCTTCACCCAGCAGGCGGCGATCAAGCATTTCGGCCACGCGGTGGAAAGCGTGCCGCTGGGCGCCATCGACGAGGTGTTCCGTGAGGTGGAGGCGGGCGCCGTGCACTTCGGCGTGGTGCCGGTGGAAAACTCCACCGAGGGCATGGTGAACCACACCCTGGATTCGTTCATGAACTCCGACCTCAAGATCTGCGGTGAGGTGGAACTGCGTATCCACCACCACCTGCTGGCCGGTCCGCACACCCGCCGCGACAAGGTGACGCGCATCTACTCGCACCAACAGACCCTGGCCCAGTGCCGCCAGTGGCTGGACGCGCACATGCCGGCGGTGGAGCGGGTGGCGGTGAGTTCCAACGCGGAGGCCGCGCGGCGGCTCAAGGACGAATGGAACGCCATGGCCATCGCCGGCGACATGGCCCGCGAGCTCTATAATCTGGAGCCGGTGCAGCGCAACATCGAGGACCGCCCGGACAACACCACCCGCTTCCTGATCATCGGCCGCCAGGACACGCCGCCCTCCGGCCGCGACAAGACCAGCCTGCTGATCTCCGGCAAGAACCGTCCGGGGCTGCTGTCGGACCTGCTGCGGCCGTTCCGGGACAAGGGCATCAACCTGACCCGTCTGGAAAGCCGGCCCTCGCGCATCGCCAACTGGAGCTATGTGTTCTTCGTCGACTGCGAGGGCCACAAAGCCGACGCCACGCTCACCGAGGTGCTGGAGACTCTGGAAGCCGACGGCAATACCATCAAGGTGCTGGGCTCCTATCCGAAGGCGGTTCTGTAGGAAAGCGCTATGACTTGCGATTACACCCAACTGGCCAACAACGGCGTGCAGCAACTGCGCCCCTATCAGCCGGGCAAACCCGTCGAGGAGCTGCAGCGTGAGCTGGGCCTGCGCGACGTGGTCAAGCTGGCCAGCAACGAGAACCCGCTGGGCCCTAGCCACCGGGCGCTGGAAGCGGCGCGCCGGTCGCTGGATCAGATCCACCTCTATCCGGACGGCGCCGGCTTCGAGCTGAAACACGCCCTGGCGGACAACCTGGGCGTGAGCAGCGACCGCATCACCCTGGGCAACGGTTCCAACGACGTGCTCGAGCTGGTGGCGCGCGCCTATCTGCAGCCCGGCGACGAGGCGGTGTTTTCAGAGTACGCCTTCGCCATCTACCCGCTGGTGACCCTGGGCTGCTCCGCCAAGCCGGTGTCGGTGGATTCGCACCTCTACGGCCACGACCTGGCCGCCATGGCGGACGCGATCACCGAACGTACCCGGGTGGTGTTCCTGGCCAACCCCAACAACCCCACCGGCACCTGGTTCAATGACCAGGCGCTGGACAACTTCCTGGCCCGGGTGCCGGAGCGGGTGATCGTGGTGCTGGACGAGGCGTACTTTGAGTACGTGGAGGAAAGCCACTACCCGGACGGCCTGAAGCGGCTCGACCGCTACCCGAACCTGGTGGTCACCCGCACCTTTTCCAAGATCCACGGCCTGGCCGGCCTGCGCGTGGGCTACGCCGTATCGCACCCGCAGATCGCCGATGTGCTCAACCGGGTGCGCCAGCCCTTCAACGTCAATATTCCGGCGCTGGCGGCGGCCCAGGCGGCCCTGGGTGACCTTGACCATATCGAGAACTCCAAGGGCGAGAACACCGCCGGCCTGGTGCAGCTGGCGGAAGGGCTCGACGCCCTCGGCTTCACGCAGATTCCTTCGGTGGCCAATTTCATCGCCTTCGACTGGGGCGGCGACGCCGAGACGGTCTACCAGGGGCTGCTGCGCGAAGGGGTGATCGTGCGCCCGCTGGGCGGCTACGGCCTGCCCAACCACCTGCGGGTCACCGCCGGCACCGCCCGTGACAACGAACGTTTCCTGCAGGCCCTGAAACAAGTGACGCGCCGCTGATGAGCACGCCCCGGCCCCCTCTGTTTCAACGTGTCGCCATCATCGGGCTGGGCCTGATCGGCGGCTCGCTGGCCGCCGCCATCCGCGAGCAGGGGCTGGCGCGCACCGTGGTGGCCGGCTCCCGCTCCACGCGCACCCTGGAACAGGGCCTGGCCCTGGGGCTGATCGACGAGGGCAGCCAGGACCTGGCGGTGGCGGTGCGCGGCGCCGATCTGGTGTTCGTGGCGACGCCGGTGTCGTCCATGGGGGCGGTGCTGAAAGCGCTGCGCCCGGGGCTCGCCGAGCGCGCCATCGTCACCGACGGCGGCAGCGTCAAAGGCGCGGTGATCGCCGAAGCCCGCCGGGCCCTGGGCGATCATTTCCCGCGCTTCGTGCCGGGCCACCCGATCGCCGGCAAGGAAAAAAGCGGCGTGGAAGCCGCCGACGCCGGGCTCTATCGCCAGCACCGGGTGATCCTGACCCCCACCCCGGACACCGACCCCGGCGCCACCGCGCGGGTGAGCGCGCTGTGGGCGGCGGTGGGCGCGGAGGTGCTGGAGATGGCGCCGGACCACCACGACCGGGTGCTGGCGGAAACCAGCCATCTGCCGCATTTGCTGGCGTTTTCGCTGGTCGATACCCTGGCCCGGCAGGGCGATTCCACCGAGATTTTCCGCTATGCCGCCGGCGGCTTCCGCGATTTTACCCGCATCGCCAGTTCCGACCCGGTGATGTGGCACGACATCTTCCGCGAGAACCGGGACGCGGTACTGGAAGCGCTGGCCCTGTTCCGGGATGGTATCGACCGTTTCCAGAACGCCATCGAGCATAACGACGACGAGGCCCTGATGGGCGTCATGACCCGGGCCAACGCCGCCCGGGCCCACTTTCTGGCCATGAACGAGCGCACCTCCTACACCCGCGCCCGGCATTCCGACGACGAGACAGGCATGACACAGCAATCCAACCCCACCTTCCTGGCGCGCCCCGGCGGCCGGCTCAACGGCCGGCTGCGGGTGCCGGGTGATAAATCCATGTCCCACCGGGCCATCATGCTGGCGTCCCTGGCCGAGGGCACCACCACCGTGGAGGGGTTTCTGGAAGGGGAGGACGCCCTGGCCACGCTGCAGGCGTTCCGCGACATGGGCGTGCTGATCGAAGGCCCCCACCACGGTCAGGTGATCGTGCACGGGGTCGGCCTGCACGGCCTCAAGGCACCGGGCAAACCGCTCTACATGGGCAATTCCGGCACTTCCATGCGGCTGCTCACCGGCCTGCTCGCCGGCCAGGCGTTCGACACCGAACTGACCGGCGATGAATCGCTCTCCAAGCGGCCCATGGAGCGGGTCGCCGGCCCGCTGCGGGAAATGGGCGCGCGCATCGACACCGGCGAGGGCGGCCGCCCGCCGGTGCGTATCCACGGTGGCCAGACGCTGAAGGGCATCCATTATCCGCTGCCGATGGCGTCCGCCCAGGTGAAGTCGGCGGTGCTGCTGGCGGGCTTGTACGCCGAGGGCGAGACCTCGGTGACCGAGCCGGCCCCCACCCGCGACCACACCGAGCGGATGCTGGGCGGTTTCGGCGTGCCGGTGCGGCGCGACGGCGCCACCAGCACGGTGACTGGCGGCACGCCGCTGGCGGCGGGCCCCCTGGACGTGCCGGCGGACATCTCCTCGGCGGCGTTTTTTCTGGTCGGCGCCTCCATCGCCGAGGGCAGCGAGCTGACCCTGCCCCATGTGGGCGTGAACCCCACCCGCACCGGGGTGATCGACATTCTCAAGCTGATGGGCGCGGATATCCGCCTGGAGAACCCGCGCGATTCCGGTGGTGAGCCGGTGGCGGACCTGGTGGTCAGGAGCGCGCCGCTCAAGGGCATCGAGATCCCCCGGGAACTGGTGCCGCTGGCCATCGACGAGTTTCCGGCGATCTTCATCGCCGCCGCCTGCGCCCAGGGCGACACCGTGCTGCACGGCGCCGAGGAGCTGCGCGTCAAGGAGTCCGACCGCATCCAGGTGATGGCGGACGGCCTGGCGGCGCTGGGCGTGGAGCATGAAGTGTATGAAGACGGCATTCGCATCGTCGGCGGCCCCTTCGGCGGCGGCGAGGTGGATTCCCACGGCGATCACCGTATCGCCATGAGTTTCGCCATGGCGGCGCTGCGCGCCTCGGCGCCCATCACCATCCGCCGCTGCGCCAACGTGGCCACCAGCTTCCCGGGCTTCGCGGAGCTGGCCCGCGGCGCCGGTCTCGACCTGGAGGTGCACGCATCCAAGGAGAACGCATGATCCCGATCATCACCATCGACGGCCCGGTGTCCTCCGGCAAGGGCACCGTGGCGCGCCTGGTGGCCGCCCGGCTGGCCTGGCACCTGCTCGACTCCGGCGCTCTCTACCGGGTGCTGGGGCTGTACGCCACCCGCCAGGGCGTGGCCCTGGATGACCAGCCGGCGCTGATCCGGCTCGCCGAGAACCTGCCGGTGGTGTTCCGCGAGCAGAACGGCGACACCGCCGTGGTGCTCGACGGCGAGGACGTGAGCGCCGACATCCGCCGCGAGGAAGTCGGCGAGATGGCCAGCCAGGTGGCGGTGCTGCAGCCGGTGCGCGACGCGCTGTTCGCCCGACAGCGGGCCTTCGCCCTGAGCCCGGGCCTGGTGGCCGACGGCCGTGATATGGGCACGGTGGTGTTCCAGGACGCGCCGCTCAAGATCTACCTCAACGCCAGCGCCGAGGAGCGCGCCCGCCGGCGCTACGCCCAGTTGAAGGAAAAGGGCTTTGATGCTACCCTCGCGACCCTTATCGAGGACATCCAGACCCGGGACGACCGGGACATGAACCGCGATGTGGCACCGCTGAAGCCCGCCGATGACGCGGTGGAGATCGACTCCACCTCGCTCTCCGTGGAACAGGTGGTGGACGCGATTCTCGATGAGGCCGCCCGCCGATCTCTGGTCTGAAGGCGGTAAAACCGTATTCATCCGTAGGAGCGGCCCTGGCCGCGGCAACCCCGATTACGCGGGATCCGCGGGCAGGGCCGCTCCCGCAATGAGTGTTAAGTGACAGGTCGCCCGGCCCCTGACAGTAAACCAGCTTGGGGCGGTGGCCTTTTAGTAATAACCCATGCCTGCTGGTTGGTATGTGTATCCGTGAGACTTCTCCATGACTGAATCTTTTGCCGAACTTTTTGAAGAAAGCCTTAAGGACCTCGACGTTGCCCGTGGTTCCATCATCAAAGGCACCGTGGTCGCCATCGACAGCGACTGGGTGACCGTTAACGCCGGCCTCAAGTCCGAGGGCATCATCGCCCGCGGCGAGTTCATCAGCGAAACCGGTGAACTGGAAATCGCCGAAGGCGATGAAGTGGAAGTGGCGGTTGACGCTATCGATGACGGCATGGGCTTCACCCGTCTGTCCCGCGAAAAGGCCAAGCGCGCCGAAGTGTGGGGCGAACTGGAAGTGGCTTTCGACAAAGACGAGATCGTCAAAGGTCAGATTTCCGGCAAGGTGAAGGGTGGCTTCACCGTCGATATCGGCCCGATCCGCGCGTTCCTGCCCGGCTCCCTGGTGGACATCCGTCCGGTACGCGACGTGACCCACCTGGAAGGCAAGGACCTGGATTTCAAGGTCATCAAGCTCGATCCCAAGCGTAACAACGTGGTGGTGTCCCGCCGCGCGGTCATGGAAGCCGAGCACTCCGCCGAGCGCGAAGCGCTGCTCGAGTCTCTGCAGGAAGGCATGGTCGTCAAGGGTATCGTCAAGAACCTGACCGACTACGGCGCGTTCGTCGACCTGGGCGGCATCGACGGCCTGCTGCACATCACCGACATGGCCTGGAAGCGCATCAAGCATCCCAGCGAAATCGTCGAAGTGGGCCAGGAAATCGAAATCAAGGTCCTCAAGTTCGACCGCGAGAAGATGCGTGTGTCCCTGGGTCTCAAGCAGCTGGGCGAAGATCCCTGGCACGATATCGTGCAGAAGTACCCGGAAGGTGCCCGCGTCAAGGCCCGTGTCACCAACCTCACCGACTACGGCTGCTTCGCGGAAATCGAAGAAGGCGTGGAAGGCCTGGTGCACGTGTCCGAGATGGACTGGACCAACAAGAACATCCACCCGTCCAAGGTTGTCGAGATCGGCGACGAAGTGGAAGTGATGATCCTGGACATCGACGAAGACCGTCGTCGTATCTCCCTGGGTATCAAGCAGTGCCAGTCCAACCCGTGGGAATCCTTCTCCGAGAACTACCAGAAAGGCGACCGCATCAGCGGCAAGATCAAGTCGATCACCGATTTTGGTATCTTCATCGGCCTGGAAGGCGGCATCGACGGCCTGGTGCACCTGTCCGACATCTCCTGGGAAGAGCAGGGCGAAGAGGCGGTGCGCAACTTCAACAAGGGCGACGAGCTGGAAACCGTGGTACTGTCCATTGATGCCGAGCGGGAAAGAATTTCCCTTGGAATCAAGCAGTTGACAGATGATCCGTTTGCTCAGTATGTTGCTGCAAACGAGAAGGGCACCATCGTTAAAGGCAAGGTAACGGAAGTGGACGCCAAGGGCGCCACCGTGGAGTTGGCTGAAAACGTGGAAGCCTCCCTGCGTGCCAGCGAACTCAGCCGCGACAAGGTCAACGATGCGACCGAAGTGCTCAGCGTCGGTGACGAGGTGGAAGCCCGCATCACCAACGTGGATCGCAAGAACCGTGTGATCACCCTGTCCGTACGCGCCAAAGATCAGGCGCAGGACAAGGAAGCACTGGATACCCAGGGTCCGGACGCCAACGCGCCCAAGACCATTGGTGATCTGATCAAGAAGCAGATGGAAAACAGCAACGAGTCATAACGGCTCCTCCCGGGGGCCGGCCATCAGGCCGGCCCCGCTTGGGCAGGGAGCCCAGGGGAGTAGGTTGCAATGGCGTCAGCGTTAACCAAATCGAAACTGATTGCCCGTATTTCCAAGGAAAACCAGCAATTGTCTCCCAGGGATGTGGAGCTCGCCGTAAAAACCCTGATTGACTACATGGCCGACACCCTCGCTGAAGGGGGCCGCATCGAAATACGCGGTTTCGGCAGTTTTTCCCTTCATTTCCGTGCACCTCGCGTGGGCCGTAATCCCAAGACCGGCGCCAGCGTCAAGCTGCATGGCAAGTACGTTCCCCATTTCAAATCCGGTAAAGAGCTGCGCGAACGGGTCAACGACTCCATGTTCGACGCGTCGTCCGGAACCCATGGCGACGACAAACGCAACGCCGATGACGCCCCCGGCGAAGCCGTCAACGGCTGATCGCCCCAGCAGGACGATGTGATGCGAAATCTTTACCGTATTTTTCTGATTCTGGTTTTGCTGCTGATCTTCATGGCGGCTTTCCTGTTCGTCACCGCCAACACCCAGCCGGTGACCCTGGCGGTGCCCGTCGCCGACTGGCAATACCAGGTGACGCTGGGCGGGCTGGTGGTGGTGCTGCTGGCGCTCGGCCTGCTGGCGGGGCTGGTCACCGGCCTCGGACTGAAAGGGTTGCGCGGCCTGTTCGGACCCCGTTCATGAGCGAACCGCTTTGGCTTATTCCGCTGTTCTTTTTCGCCATCGCCACGGGCTTTTTCCTCGGCCGGCGTGAAGGTAAACGCCGCCAGCGCCGGCGCATGGATTCGCTGTCCCAGGAGTACGTGGCCGGCCTGAATTTTCTGCTCAACGAAGAGCCGGACAAGGCGGTGCAGGCCCTGCTCAACAGCCTGGAGGTCAACGACCAGACCCTGGAAACGCACCTCAGCATGGCGCGCCTGTTCCGCAAGCGCGGCGAATTCGACCGCGCCACCCTGATTCACTCCCACCTTCTCGAGCAGGGCGAGCTGCCCCGCGCCACCCAGGAGCAGATTCAGCTGGAGCTGGCCGAGGACTACCTGGCCGGCGGCCTGTTCGACCGGGCCGAGGAAGTGCTGCTGGAAATGCTCGACCAGGAGTGCGAAAAGCGCGAGCAGGTGATTCGCCAGCTCACCTACCTGTACGAGCAGGAGCGTGACTGGACCAACGCCATCTCCATGGGCGAGCACCTGGTTAAATCGCAGCCCAAGATCGCCCCGGTGCTGGCCCACTACTGCTGCGAGGAAGCGGAAGCGCAGATCGCCCGCAGCGAGCTCAACCCGGCACGCCGCATGCTGCGCCGCGCCCTCGGCTTCGACAAGAACTGCGTTCGCGCCAGCGTCCTGCAGGGGCGCCTGGAAATGCGCGAGGAAGACTGGAATGCGGCCATCGACGCGTTCCGCCGCATCTGGAAACAGGATCCGGACTTCTTTGACGAGGTGCTCAGCGAGTTGCGCCAGTGCTATCAGGCACTGGAGAAAGAAGAGGACTTTATCCGCATGCTCGCCGATTACAGCGCCGAGACACCCAGCACCGCCCGGGTGCTGCTGCTGTCCGAGCAGCTGCGCGAGCGCTACGGCGACCGCGAGGCCGGGCAGTTCATCGCCGACTACATGCAGGCCAACCCCACGGTGCTCGGCCTGCACCGCCTGATCGACATGAACCTGCAAGGGTCGGCGGAAGGCGAGGCCCGCGAGCACCTGGGCCTGCTCAAAGCCCTCACCGAGCGGCTGACCAGCGGTAAAACCATCTATCAGTGCCGCCGCTGCGGGTTCCAGACCCCGTTGCTGCAGTGGCGCTGCCCCAGCTGCCGCCGCTGGGGCACCATCAAACCCCGCTCCGAAGGAGAGATTAAGCCGTGACCGTCGCCAGCCCCATTATCGTCGCCCTGGATTACTCGCAACCGGACCAGGCGCTGGCGATGGCGGACCGGCTCGACCCGGCCAAGGTGCGGGTCAAGGTGGGCAAGGAGCTGTTCACCCGGGGCGGACCGGACGTGGTGCGCGCCCTCCACGACAAAGGCTTCCAGGTGTTCCTGGACCTCAAATTCCACGACATTCCCAACACCGTGGCCGGCGCCGTCAAGGCCGCCGCCGACCTGGGCGTATGGATGGTCAACGTCCATGCCAGCGGCGGCAGCCGCATGATGCTCGCCGCCCGTGAGGCGCTGGTCGGCCATGAGCGTCCGCCGCTGTTGATCGCGGTCACCGTGCTCACCAGCCAGGAACGGGCCGACCTTCAGGAAATCGGCATCGACCACGAACCCGAGGACCAGGTCCGCCGCCTGGCGGCCCTGACCCGCGACAGCGGTCTCGACGGCGTGGTCTGCTCGGCCCGCGAGGCCGCCATGCTGCGCGCCGCCTGCGGCGACGATTTCGCCCTGGTAACCCCCGGCATTCGACCGGCCGGCAGCGCCGGCGACGACCAGCGCCGGGTAGTGACGCCGCCCCAGGCCCGCGAATGGGGCGTGGACTTCATGGTGATCGGACGCCCGATCACCCGTGCGGAAAATCCCACGGCCGCGGTCGACGATATCCTACAAAGTCTTTCCTGATCAGAGCGCGAAAAGTCACCGCGCAGGCTTACAGCCCCGCCGCTTCGTCCCGCCTAGAGTAAAACGTCCTAACCCAAACCGATAAGGAGGAAGGACGATGAAGCTCCATGGACGAAAACTGTATCAAACCCTGCTACTCAGCCTGATGCTGCTTGCCGGCGGCCTGCCCGCCGCCCAGGCCGCCCCCGAAGCGGAGGGCGCCGGCGACGGTGCCGCCGCCGTGGACACCACGGTGAGCCTGAACAACGCCGGGGTGGAAGAGCTGCAGACCCTGAAAGGCATCGGCCCCAAGACCGCCGCCTCGATCGTGGCCTGGCGCGACCGGGAAGGGCCGTTCGAATCCGTCGATCAGCTTATGGCGGTGAAGGGCATCGGCGAGATGACGTTGTCGCGGATCCGTGACCGGCTGAGTCTCTGAGTGCTGTAGACCGTTGACGCGGAATGCCGCCCGCTCTTCCGTCATTCCGCTTTCACCGGCCGTCCTTTCCCCGGGACGGCCGGCTTTTTATATTCATCTCCGTCAGCGACGGAGAATGACCGATACCTTGCGGGAGCGCGCTTGTGGGAGCGGGCCCCGCCCGCGAAAGGGAGCGAAGCTCCCGGCGGGATGCCAGAGACCTGGGTTCTTCAGGTCTCCGGAGCTCCGTATCCGAGACGCGGTGCAATGGTGGTGCCTTCCGGGACCGCTCAAGCCATCCCTGGCCGCTGTTAGTTTGGCCATCCCTGGCCAAACAGCTCCCTCCAGGCACCACCATTGCCCCGCTCACTTGGCAGCGGCACCGCCACGGGTCAGAACACCGCCTGGACCTTTCTACGAAGTGTGGTTTGTGGCGGCGAATCTCCCAAGGAGCGCCGGGATCGGGTGGGCCCGTCCAGGACCGTGTTTGGCCAGGGATGGCCAAAGCGGTCCGCCGCCCGACCGAGCCTACAGGGATGTACTCGTGGCGTGTCCTGGACGGGCCCACCCGATCCCGGCGCGGGCTCTCTGGAGAGGTCGTACTCAGTCTGGCCGCTTGGTAACGGGGAACTCGCAGAGGTCGGCGATCAGGCACTCGCCGCACTTGGGTTTGCGCGCCACGCAGGTGTAGCGCCCGTGCAGAATCAGCCAGTGGTGGCAGTCCCGCTTGAACTCTTCCGGCACGGTCCGCATCAGCCGCTGCTCCA
>VMHT01215613.1_pt1 | contig 11870 bp, 18 predicted proteins | sample 4693611 | NCBI WGS metagenome assembly VMHT01 (sample SAMN12280063, study PRJNA550983) | marine metagenome | isolation source: seawater sampled from same location over 5 years 0.02-0.2 micron viral filtrate | place: USA: collected off the coast of southern California halfway between the port... ...
AAGAGATTGGTGATATTGCTGACGCACAAACTAAAGATCTGAGCCGTATGTACTATGTGCCATCTAAATACAAAGATGCGTATAATTTTATCTTTACGCATGATGGTGAGCTGATGGATCCAAAAGTATTGATGGAAAAGCATCGCTACGTAGTTAAATCAGATTCATTCTTCGACCGACTACCAGAAGCTATTAAGAAAGGATTGCTAGAGCATAAGAAGAACCAGCTCAATAACACAAACTATAGTTGGACTGGCTACGAAGATTGTCCATTTGTAAACAAAAAGCAAGTGGAAGACTATAAGGCAATTACTGGTGGTGGTTGGTATTTACAGATGTATAAGATCATGGTATCAACAGCTGGTAATGCAATGCAGCGAGGGTATCCTATTACTGCACGAGAGATTGCTTGGATATGCCAAGACCTTGATAACCAAACTGGTAGCTGGTATGGAAAACGCGATATGGTCAAAGAAGCAGAACGTGCAATTGAATTTTGCTTTAGGAATACTTTATAAATAAAATTGGGTAGTCCACATAGAGACTCGCATTGGTTCATGCGTTAAAAGAATCGTAAAATCCAGAACAAGAGGATAATACGATGACTGTAGAACTAACTTACAGAGGCGTATCGTACACCAAGAAATTTAAAAAGAGTACCGGTGTAGAAACAGCTTCGAAATAACCAACATAGGTGTAGGGATAAATTTTAAGGGCCAAGGATGGCTTTCAATATAGGAAAAAGATTATGTTAGAAATGATTGGAAGTAAAGTTTTAGTAACAGAAGCAGCTCAAGAAAGTACCACAGCAGGTGGTATTATTTTGCAAGGTGCTGTAAGTAAAGCCGCAAAGCCTGCATTAATCCTAGCAGTAGGACCTGAGGCAACTCATCTTAAAGCTGGCGATAGAGTATTCTTGAAGTGGCCAGAAGCAATGCCGGTAGATGTAGATAATAAATCTGCAGCAATTATCGATATGGCTCATATCTTGGCGGTGCATAATGTATAGTTATAAAGTTGATGTAGTACGAGTAGTCGATGGTGATACAGTCGATGTTGATATTGACCTAGGCTTTGGAATGACTTATAAAAAGCAAAGAGTTAGACTGATGGGCATTGATACACCTGAATCGAGAACTCGTGATCTAGAAGAAAAGTTTTATGGCTTAGAAGCTAAGTCATTCTTAAAAACACTATTGATGGAATGTCCTGTAGCTTTAGTGTCTCACGAAAAGGGCAAGTTTGGTCGTATTCTTGGTGAGCTATTCATCTATGGAAATATGGACAGATCAGTAAATCAAATGATGATTGACAATTTCCATGCTGTTCCATATAACGGTGGAAATAAAGTTTTAACCGAACAAGGTCATATGGAAAATCGAAAACGTTTAGCAGAAGATGGCATAAAATTCTAAAAAAACCCTGTACATTTGGTCTTAATTGTTGTATAATATACCTTTAAATTATGGAGTATTCCTATGAAAGAATCACTAAAAGTCTTGCAAGAATGCGCAGAACTTCAAACTAAAAAATCTAATGATTACCAGAATCCAAACTCCAGAATAAAGCAATCTGATTATTACCCACGTGGTGTTGCTTCTATTCTTGATATTATTCAAGCTAAAACTCTACGTCTATACAGCGTAATTGAAGCTATGGAATCAGACCCTGAGTATAATCCAAACTTTGAATCCATTGAAGACTCTGGTAAAGATCTTATTAACTATGCGTCGTTTTTAGTTGCTTATGCTCGTGGTGGTATTGAAGGCCAAACAGACGATAAAGATTTTCTTAACCGGAGCAAGTAATGACTTTAGAAATTGATCAAATCCGCACCTACTTTCGCAATGAACTAGAGAATGAAAATTTTACTACTGATCGCAACGGTGGTAAAACTATTGAATTGATTGGTGCATCTTTTTATGCAGATGAACCAGCTATTTTTGGTACTCCTAACCAAGAGTACATTGACGCCGAAATTTCTTGGTACGATAGTCAATCTACAAACATCAACGACATCTATGTAGATCGCGATCCACCTCAAGCTTGGCAGATGACTGGTAATCGCCATGGTGAGATTAATTCTAATTATGGCTATCTAATCTATTCGGATGGTAATGGTAATCAATATCAAAATGTACTCGATGAGTTATGCAAAAATCCAGACTCTCGTCGAGCATCGATGATCTATAGTCGTCCATCAATATGGACCGACTACAATGAGAATGGTAAGAACGACTTTATTTGTACTAACTCCGTGACTTACTATATAAGAGATGGTAAGCTAGATTGTGTAGTTCAAATGAGATCTAACGATGTGATATTTGGCTATCGCAATGATTACGCTTGGCAGAAAGCTGTGCTAGATAGATTAGCAACAGATCTAAATAAATGTACATATGTCAAACCTGGACAGATTATTTGGCAAGTACAAAACTTACACGTCTATGACAGACACTTTGACTTGGTGAAACTATGAGCGAATTTTATGATTGGGGCGTAAGCAAACATTACCGATGGGATAAGCGATATCTAAATTTAGCTGGCCATATTGCAACATGGTCAAAAGATCCATCTAAAAAGGTAGGTGCAATTGCTGTAGGTGCAAAAGGGCAAGTATTGGCTCAAGGTTATAATGGTTTTCCTAGAAAGATCAATGATTCTGCAGTACTATATAGTAATAAGGAAAGCAAATATGAACGTGTAGTTCACGCTGAAATGAACTGTATATATAATGCTACCTACAACGGAACGTCGCTGGACGGTTCTACAATGTATATCCACGGCTTACCAGTTTGTTCAGAGTGCGCCAAGGGTATTATCCAGGTAGGCGTTAAGCGAGTAGTTACAACAGCGATAGACGATACGATGCCTGAGAAATGGATCAAGTCTACAGAATTAACTAAACAATTATTTATGGAGGCCGGAGTCATTTACGACTTTATTGCATAACTATGGAACATTTAATTATACCAACCTTAGGTAGAATCAATAAGCAAAAGACTTATAATAACCTACCAGAGAAATGGCAAAAACGAGTTAGCTTCGTAGTTCAACCACACGAAGCTGCACAAATGAAAGCACTTTATGGAAGTAAGGTATTAGTCTTACCAGCAGAAATCAAAGGATTATCTCCAACCAGGCAATGGATATGGGATACGTTCTATGGTACACGACATATGGTGCTTGATGACGATATGGAATACTTTAAGTACAAAGGTCCAGCACCAGAACATCTTGATACCAAATGGGAAACACGAGATATGTCTGACGCTGAGTTTGATGATGCATTTGAGACTTTCAATAGTTGGTGCGATGATGAACAAATCTATCACGGTGGCTTTTCCACATCGTGGGTTGTACCAGATCTTAAGTATTGGCCACAACAAAATAACGTGCGCATTATGACTAACTCATACTTTGATTCTAAGAATCTACCAAGAAACATTGTATGGGATAAGTTACCAACCTCACAAGATTTCCATGCTAATCTACAGTTACTTACTCAAGGATTTGCTAATAGAATCACAACGCGTTACAGAGTATCAATATCAGAAACCAACGCAAGTGGTGGGTGTTCAGAATATAGAACAATTGAGTTAAGCAATCAAGTTCATACACAACTAGCTGAAATGTATCCAGACTACGTTAAGCTAAAATCAAAGACTCTCGCAAATGGTCCGTGGAAAGGCCAAGAACGGGTAACATGTCATATCCAATGGGCAAAAGCCTATAAGGATGCAATTAAAAAGAAAGAAGAGATATCCTTGGAGGGTTTTTTCGGATGAGACACGCAGGAATTGTACCACTAATTGGTGGTGAAATATTAGCTTCAGACGAAGCGTATGGTAAGACTCCAGAATACTTAATGACTTATTCTGGATTCATGGACAATGAGCAACACTTAATTAAGCATTATAAGAACAAAGGCCACGACATTCCCTATCACGTTCTTGATGAATTGCCTGATGGTGTTACGATGGAGAACGTTGATGTTGTTTCTTCAGTTTGCCCTTGTGCTGGCTTAAGTACTTACCACAATTCACACGGTGAAGAAAACCAAAACAATCAATGGATGGAAAAATCCTCTGAGTACGTACTAAAAGTAGTTAAGCCAAAGGTACTATGGGGTGAGAACGCACCAGGCCTAGCAGGTAAGATTGGTGGATTCATGCGAGAAAAACTTTACAACCTTGGCCAAGAGCATGGTTATAATTTCTCTATCTTTCTAACCAAAAGCTTGCTTCACGGCAACCCACAATACCGTAAGCGTACTTTCTTTTTCTTCTGGAAAAAAGACGAGTTTAACGATAGTGTTCCACTGTTTAACTATATTAAGAAAGAACGTCCAACTATTCAAGAGTTAATTCTTAATGCAGATACCTCGTTCCAACACGAGATTCTAAATAAGAAAACTCCAAGCAAAGATGACCCATACTATCGCTATATGCTTGAAGTTGTCAACAATGGAATGACTCATGCTGAGTATTCTGCCTCAGTTGCTCACGAACACAAATCAGTAACTGTAGAATCTAGGTTACTTAAGATGGGAATCAAACATAATACTATGGCTGAGTGGATGGATCAGTTCCCTGAGTTTGAACGAGAAGCTGCAAAGGCTAGACGTAAACATAAGAAACTAGAAGATGGGGGTGGCATTATGCTTCGTGGTACAATCATTCCAGTAAACTATATTGGCGCATACGTAGTTCATCTTCCTAAGGTTGTGGCACATCCGGTTGAAGATAGATATCTTTCAATTGCTGAAGGTAAAGCTATTATGGGTCTACCTGCAGATCTTGAAGTCGTGGATCCAATGAAAAACTATAATCACATTTGCCAGAACGTTCCATTCTATACTGCAAAAGATATGGCACTAGAGGTTCAAGCTTGTCTAAATAAACAAAGGGATTTGATCGATACTAAATACTTATTCCAAAACAATTTGGCACAAAAATACGATTATGAACGAACAGAAAATAGCTTGGAGAGCTTTTTATGAAAAAAATATTAGTAACTGGTAGTAACTGGCCTAATGGCCGAAAGGGCTTTATTGGTTCACGCTTTGTTGAACTATATAAAGATGAATTAGATTGGGAAATAACTGAGTTTCAAGACGATATACGAGAAGCAGAAGGAATTGATTTAAGTATGTACGATATGGTAATACACCTTGCAGCTTTAGCGGGTGTTCGCCGATCGCACGAAATACCAAATCAATATTGGGAAACAAACGTTGTAGCATCTAAATATTTCTTTGAGTCGTGCAAAAAGCACAACGTACCTATTGTATATGCATCTTCTTCGTCAGTGTATGAATGGTGGCAATCACCGTATTCTGCATCTAAATATGCTATGGAAGCCTTAGCACCTGAAGGATCAATTGGACTTAGATTCCACACAGTATATGGACCAAATAGTAGAGAAGACATGCTGTTTGATAAATTGCTAAAAAAGGATCCTTCATTAAAGTATCTTACTCATCACACCAGAGATTGGACACATGTCGACGACGTCTGTTCAGCTATCGCTTTATGTGTAGATAATTATGACAAAATAGAAGAAAGCGCTATCGATGTTGGTAATGGCAAGCCAGTTAAAGTTAGAGATATGGCTAATAAATATTGGCCAGACAATACGTTACCAATAATGGAAGTAGATGGCGAAAGACATGATACTTGTGCTAATCCAGGTATATTACTGGGCCTTGGCTGGCAACCCCAATATCATATTATGGAAGACGACACTTATATTCTAACCGATGGCACAGAACGAAGGTACGACTCATGAAAATAGCAGTTATAGGCCATGGTTTCGTTGGCAAAGCAGTAGATTATGGATTTAGTAATCCAGTAGTAGAAAAGAAAATCCTGGACCCTAATTATGGATCAACACCTGAAGATGTGAAAGCATTAGCTAATTGGAATCCAGATCTTACGTTTATCTGTGTTCCTACACCTATGCAAGATGATGGCGATATTAATACCGCTATTCTTGACGAGGTAATGGCAGATCTATCTGGAGTATCTGGTTTAATCGTGATTAAATCGACCATCACTCCATCGACAATTGATAAGTATTCACAAACAAATGTCGTATACAATCCAGAGTTTCTAACCGAACGATCTGCATGCGAACAGTTTGTAAATCCAGAGTTCCATATCTTTGGTGGCGAAGAAGAGCAATGTGAACTATTAGAAAGATATTACCAAGAGTATAGTTTGTGTACTCCATGCCCATCATTTAACGTAAGTAAAGCAGAAGCAAGTTTCGTAAAGTATGCTATTAATTCTTTCCTAGCAACTAAAGTAACTTTCTTTAATCAGCTATATGATGCATGTAACGCGCATGGTAACGTAAACTTTAATAAGGTAATTAAGGCAGTAGGTGCTGACGATCGTGTTAGTATTTCACATACCAAAGTTCCAGGGTTTGATGGAAAGCAAGGATATGGTGGAGCATGCTTCCCTAAAGATACTCTCGCATTTTCTAAGTTCAGCGATAAACTTACCTTATTGGCTAAAGCCATTGAAATCAACAACGGATACAGATCACAGTACGAACGAGATGAAAGAGAAAAAGAACAAAATATCTCATTTAACCATGTACAATCAAGTGAAACTGTGATATAATAACACATTAATTAACTAGGAGAAGATATGCCAAGCGTAGACTTAAAAGCCAAAGGCAAGAAAAAAGAAATGCCATTTGAAGTGGCTATGAGAAAATTCAAGAAGTCTGTAGAACGAGCTGGTACTTTGCAAAAAGCAAAAGAAAAAGAGTTCTATGAAAAACCAACTTCTAAGAAGAAAAGAAAGAAAGCAGAATCCATCATCAGATGGCGTAAGAAAGAAAGACAACTAGCACAAACTGGTTGGGAACAACCAAGGAGTAGATCATAATGTCCGTAATGGATAGATTAAAAAAGAATAGTCGAGTCAAAGATACAGCTGTACTTAAAGACTCAGTATTCTTTACAGAAAAAGATATGGTAAAGACTGAAGTACCTATGGTCAATATCGCACTATCAGGCGATGTCGATGGTGGTTTAACCTCAGGTCTTACAGTTCTTGCTGGTCCGAGTAAACATTTTAAGACTTCGTTTGCTTTGTTGATGGCAGGTGCATATTTAAAAGAGCACGACGATGCAGTACTAATATTCTATGATTCAGAGTTTGGTTCACCACAATCTTACTTCGAGTCATTCGGTATTGATACATCTCGTGTATTACATACGCCAATTGTTGATGTTGAGCAACTCAAGTTTGATCTTGTAAACCAACTCGAAGAAATTGAACGTAAAGATAAAGTCATTATCGTAATTGATTCTATCGGTAACCTTGCTTCTAAGAAAGAATTGCAAGATGCTAAAGATGAAAAATCAGTAGCAGATATGTCTCGAGCTAAAGCACTTAAAGGCTTATTTAGAATGGTAACACCATATCTAACTATGCGCAATATTCCAATGCTTGCTGTCAATCATACATATCAAGAGATTGGATTATTCCCTAAGGCTATCGTATCTGGTGGTACTGGTATTTACTACAGCGCAGACAATATCTGGATTCTTGGCCGTCAGCAAGTTAAGAAAGGCAAAGAAGTCAAAGGCTACAACTTTGTGATCAATGTAGAAAAATCACGCTTTGTAAAAGAGAAATCTAAAGTACCTATCACAGTATCATGGGACGGTGGCATCGAGCAATACTCTGGTCTACTAGAAGTTGGATTAGCAGGTGGTTATGTTACTAAACCAAGTATGGGTTGGTATGCTAAAGTAGATCAAAATACTGGTGAGCAGATGGATCAGAAGTATCGTGAGAAAGATACTCTAACCGCTGAGTTCTGGGAACCAATCTTTGCAAATACTAACTTTAAAGAGTTCTTAAAAGCACACTATTCTATTGGCCATAAGCCAATGTTAGAAATCGATCTTGATGAAGTAATTGAAGAAGAGGCGCGCGGTGCTTAATATTACCTCAGCAGATTATAGTTTAGTAGAAAATGATGGATCAAGCTTTGCTGATTTTTATGGCGTTAAGATAAAAGCTGGTAAATGGAAAAATGTAGTAGTAGTCTATGGAAAGGTGACTGTCAAGGAAGACACAGAAAATGACACTGCTAAAATGTCATTTAACTACGCTATACAAGATCCTGCTGATTATGATATTGAAGAGCTGGAATCAAATCCAGACTTTAATAATTATCTTGGCGACCTATTAAACTTTATCATACTAGATTCATTGGAAAACAAAGAGGCAAAAATTGGAAATATCGAACCAGCTACCGACACACATTCTGAATCACCTACTGAATAATGAAGAATTTTGTCGTAGAGTAATACCTTACGTTAAGCCTGAGTATTTTGAAAGTACTCATAAGACCGTATTTGATATGATCGTGAAGTTTGTTCAACAAACGAACAAGCTTCCGACATCAAAGGTTTTACAGCTTGAGCTAGGTAAGATCAGTGCACCTGATGAAATACTCAATAGTGCTAATCAGCTGATAGATCAAATTGCTGTGAAAACTGATGTCGATACTGAGTATCTAATTAAAGAGTCTGAGAAATGGTGCCGTGATCGTGCTGTCTATAACGCGATCATGGAATCAATTCAAATTATTGATGGTAACGAAAAAGAAAAAACCGATGGTGCTATTCCAGAGATTCTATCTGAAGCCCTCGGTGTTTCTTTTGATCAAGCTATCGGTCATGATTATATTGACAATTCGGCGGAACGATTTGAATTTTACAATAAAAAAGAAGATCGCATACCGTTTGACTTAGATTACTTCAATAAAATTACAAAAGGTGGGTTACCTAATAAAACACTGAATATCGCTTTGGCTGGTACTGGTGTTGGTAAGTCTTTGTTTATGTGTCATTGTGCAGCTTCGATTCTACAGCAAGGTAAGAATGTTCTATACATTACTATGGAAATGGCTGAAGAAAGAATTGCAGAACGTATTGATGCTAACCTAATGGATTTACCTATTGAACAACTCGAACGAGTGCCAGAAAAAGTATTCAAAGACAAGATTGCTAATATTGCAAAGGCTAATATTGGTAAGCTAATCGTTAAAGAATATCCAACTGGCTCAGCTCATACTGGTCATTTTAGAGCACTTCTGAACGAACTTAAGATGAAGAAGAACTTTAAGCCAGATATGATTTATATTGATTACCTAAACATCTGCGCCTCAAGCCGTATGAAGGCTATGGGTGGCAGTATAAATAGTTACACCTACATTAAAGCTATCGCGGAAGAATTGCGAGGCCTTGCTGTAGAGTTCAATGTTCCAATTATGTCAGCTACTCAGACAACACGTTCTGGTTTTGGTAACACTGACGTTGGACTTGAAGATACATCGGAATCTTTTGGTTTACCAGCTACGGCAGACTTAATGTTCGCTCTTATATCTACAGAGGAACTTGAAGAACTTGGCCAGATCATGGTAAAACAGCTAAAGAACCGATATAACGATCCTACCAAGTACAAAAGATTCGTAGTCGGTATTGATCGCTCCCGCATGAAATTATATGATGCAGAAGAGTCTGCCCAACAGGATCTTGTATCGGATCCTGTGGCAGACAAACCAATTGCAACGTGGGGTAACAATGAGAATAAAGACACGTTTGCTGAATTTAAAATCTAGGAGAATATTATGTTAAAATGGTTAAAAGAACGTACCGGTGAAAGAACTACCTTAGATGGTGCGACACTTATGTTAATTTGTGGTTCAGTTATTTTGTTTGGCGGTGTTGCAAACTTACTGGCTTGGGCTGGCTTTCTATATGGAATCTATACTACGGTATCATCTGAAGATCCAAGTTGAGACCAAATTTAAGAGATTAGTCTCTTGTAGCCCTGTACAAAATCCTTATATGTTGATATAATAGTACCATAAATTAATCAAAGGATATTTACATTATGAAAGACTTAATTGAAAAAACCCAAGAGCTCATCTCGATTATGGAGAAACAATTACATGATCGTTTTGAGCACACCAGAGATACCGAAAGGTATACTTTCCAAGAAGGTCGTAACTATATCAAGATTATTAGAGAATCCGATCGTTACGACAGAGTTTCTCAATCCGTAGCTGGTTTTATTGTTAAGAAATCTCCAAAATCCAAAATCGATAATAAAACAAATGCTCCATTTCAAATTGGCGATATGTTGATGGCTGCTGGTTTTAGCAAACCTGCTACTAACTTCGCTAGAGGTAATGTTTTTAATTATGATCCAGCTGATATCCGCTGGACGGGGATTTAATTATGAGTTTAGATATTCTTGAAAGTGCATTAAAAAGCGACCTTACTTACGTTTCATTTGAAGATGGAACGGAGTGGGTTGCACCCTTACTATCATTTTCTGTTTTAGACAAGTATTTTTGGGAACTCGTGAATCATAGACCTTTAAAGGCTATGGACATGGGTCGTGATTCTAAATTTTTAGGAGCGTAATATGAGTAAACTAAAAGACGTACTATTTGATGCGGTTGATACAATGGAACTCGATGAGTTTATCGAAGAAATGGCCGATTTATTCGGTGGTGATGAATACGAAGCCAGAGCATTCTGGTACCAAATGAACGTAGGAAGTGGAGTAGGTATAGATTATGAGAACTAATTCTTTTATTTTTACAGCTGATGTAAATTCGGCTGCTGATATGCAACAGATTGAAATGTTGAGAAATTCAATTAAAGCTGTTAATAAAATGGCTAAAGAGACAGATCGCATAAACAGCTATCGCTGTGAGCATGGTTACGATGATTGGAAAGATGTTACACCTAAGTATCGTGTTTCATTAATGCCTCGCGGCGCGCGCAGAGCAGCTGCTATTGCTGATGGTCGTAGTCCAAGAGCTTATGATTCATGTCTTCCACTAAGACACGCCGAAAGAATCGACGTATATGTCCATGCTCGATAGTTGGATAGTTAAAGTTACCAAGGGCGATACCATAATCGCCCAATGCCTTTATGATTCTAAGAAAACTGCATGGGAATCATATAATCAATTTAAACAAAAAGGATATACCGTAGAGTTTAGTTTCAAAAAAGTATAAATAGATTAATAATAACTTATTTGTAAGGGACTTAGAATGCGCGGCTTTAAAACTTTTTTACCTGAAGATTTAGACGATTTGCAATACAGTGGTAGTGATACCACATTTGCATTGTCTGTTCTTTCTAAGATTGACGACGAGATCGGCTCAATCAATACAGAAATTGAAGTAGATGTACGACCTGGAAAAAACAGTGGAAGAAAACTAGGCATTAGTCAAAGAGCACCTGACAAAGATCGTGAAAAGTTTGCAGGCCTTGCGCGAGATATTATCGACGCACATCCAGATTTAGAACTAATGATGGATAAAGTTTCAGCAGGCCGTAAGGAAAAGGACTACGCTTTCGGACATAAAGATTTAGAAAAATATGTATATGTTAACCTTAGACCATTAGGTGGGCGAAGCACATTAGGTGATGATCCACATGAATTAATGACTGCGGCTTTATGCTTATTCCCTAAAGCACACAACATTACTAACTCAGATGAAATGGATACATTGATTGAATTAGTAAAAGGTAATCTGCGGAAAGTTAAAGGTTATAAGCAAGGTCAGGTAGATTCATTAGAGGGTAACTATTCCAATCTATGTCAAGCTGTATCTGCTGCTAATGCTATTATTAAAGCTGGTTATGGTGGTGCTGATATGCTCTATCTTACTGGCCAGGCGTGGGACGACGATGTTAAAGAATTTCAAAGAACTAAATATGGAATGAAAGACTTTAACTCTTCCGATTTTATTATTAAGAAAGGTTCGAGTTACTGCGGCATTTCGCTGAAGAAAAAGAAGAGATCTACTGAAG
>VMHT01013858.1_pt1 | contig 11869 bp, 30 predicted proteins | sample 4693611 | NCBI WGS metagenome assembly VMHT01 (sample SAMN12280063, study PRJNA550983) | marine metagenome | isolation source: seawater sampled from same location over 5 years 0.02-0.2 micron viral filtrate | place: USA: collected off the coast of southern California halfway between the port... ...
CCTAAGATAGTGGATGATGAGTTCAAAGCTGCAATCTATGAGATGGCAAGACTCTCTGTAAAACTAGAAGATAAGTTTGTGCAGATGACCTATAAGATGGGTGCTCCAGAAGGACTTGAGGCGTCTGACGTAAAGACCTATATAAGATATATTACAGACCGAAGGTTATTACAACTTGGTTTGAAACCTAATTTTAAAGTGAAAGAAAATCCTTTACCTTGGTTGGAGTGGGTACTTAACGGTGCAGACCACACTAACTTCTTTGAAAACAGAGTGACCGAATATGAGGTTGCTGGTTTATCTGGAACATGGGATGATGCTTACGAGGCTGCATAAACATGGCAAAAAAAGTTCTCTATTGTGACGATTGTGATGTAGAGTTTAAAGTTCAGTTTGGAATGTCAGAGAGACATTATCATGCTAACCACTGCGTCTTCTGTGGTGGTGAGATAAATATTGATGACGAAGATGACGTAAACGAAGAATATGAGGAGTACGATTATGACTGAATGTAATAGTTGTGGCCACGAATGTCATTGTGCGAATGGTGAATGTCATGAATGTGATTGTGATACTTGTGATTGTGGAAATGTAAATGACGCTGGATGCTAGAAAATGTAAAAACTGTGGATATGAAACACATTGTGATGCTAAACTTTACAAAGACCTTGGTGAACAGAAAGAAGTTTTAGTCTGTCACCATTGTCGTTGTGATGTTTGTGAGAAAGACTATACGAGGTGGTCTAATGTTCATGATGCGTTTGATGATTATAATATGTATACGGATGAAGCAATATTAACAAAATGAAGACACAAAGTGCAAAAGCAAAAGGTCGCAGATTACAACAATGGATTCGTGACCAATTAATAGAAAAACTAGAAGTGCATCCAGAGGATGTAGAATCTAGGTCTATGGGCGCTGGTGGAGAAGACTTAATTATGGCAAGGGCTGCGAGAGAGAAGTTCCCTTATTCTATTGAGTGTAAAAATCAAGAAAAATTAAACATATGGGAATCATATTCTCAAGCAGTCGAAAATAGCAAAGACTACGAACCAGTAGTGGTGATTAAAAGAAATAATCACAAACCATTAATCGTGGTTGATGCAGAATATTTTGTAGGACTGCATAAGGATGAGACTTGATTATAAAAACTGTACGATTATATTAGATAACTCTAAAGGAAAAGTTTACAGAGATGGTAACCTTATGTTTAAAGGTGATGGATATATTGCGATTAAATTTATGTTGCAGTGGACAAACAATGCAAAGGAAGTGCAAGAAAGATTTAAATATCAACTTTCACAAAGGGAACAATGTAAATGGTCGAAGCGTGATGAAGAACAAAAATATGAAAGAAGAATGAAAGAAGAAGCTGAAAGAGCTAAAGAATCTTTTGAAGGAAAACCCAAAAAAGAAAAAGTAATAAGAAGACCCAAAAGAAATACCATAGATAAAATGTTTACATAGAGGTAACAATGTTAATAAATGATGATGTAAAACTTGACTACTCTGACGTACTAATTAGACCCAAAAGGTCAACAATGAATTCTAGAAGTGATGTTTCTATGAAACGCACTCATACTTTCCTACACTCAAAAGAACAATGGACAGGCATACCAATTATGGCTGCAAACATGGATACTGTTGGTACTCCAGAGATGCATCTTGAACTTTCTTGTTTTGATATGATTACTTCTCCAGCAAGACATTATCTTAGAAATGACCCAAAAGCGTTTGGTGCTGGATATAATTTATGTATGATGGGTGGTATTGATGATATTGATGTTCTCAAAACAAATGAACATCTGTACAAGTTTATTGGACTAGATGTTGCAAATGGATATACTATTCGTTTTGTTGATGCAGTAAAAGAACTAAGAGAAAAATGTCCAGACAAAACTATTGTTGCTGGTAATGTTGTAACTGCTGATATGACCCAAGAACTAATTCTTGCTGGTGCAGACATTGTAAAAGTTGGTATTGGGCCTGGGTCTGTTTGTACAACAAGAATTAAAACTGGTATCGGATATCCACAACTTAGTGCAGTGATAGAATGTGCAGATGCAGCTCATGGTTTGGGTGGACATATCATTGCAGATGGTGGGTGTACTAATTCTGGAGATGTAGTAAAAGCATTCGCTGGTGGTGCAGATTTTGTAATGATTGGTGGAATGTTAGCAGGACATGATGAATGTGCTGGAGAACTAGAAGATGGTAAAATGAAGTTCTATGGAATGGCATCCGAAACTGCAATGGGTAAACATGGTAACCATAATAACTATCGTGGTGCAGAAGGTAAAACTGTAGAAGTTCCTTATCGTGGTAAGGTAGAAGATACAGTAAAGGATATATTAAGTGGGGTTCGTTCTGCTTGTACATATGTTGGTGCAAGACAACTTAAATCACTTTCTAAATGCACGACATTTGTTCGTGTCAATAATACCCATAACACTGTTTACGGAAACGCATAACAGATTTTCATTTTTAGAATGGGTATCTAATTATAAATAATAGTGTAGTTTAAATCTAAACTACTTTTTCAAAAAGGAGACTAAAATGTCAGTAGCGAGCGCTGTGTATGAGCGTACTTGTCATGTGTGTGATGCGATTAGATTGGTTGTAATGAGAACATTTATTAATATGCAAAGAGCCAGACAACTTGGAGCAAATCAAAAAATATTTCAACACTACGGTCAGTTTGATAGAGAAGCACCATATCACTTACAAAGAGTTCAAGACCAAACTAATAAAGAGTATGATAGAAAACTAGAGGAGTTACATTAATGTGGCCCTATACAGACGAAGAACTAGAAATAATTAACGGTAAAAAGGAAACAAAATGATTAGATTATTTACAGTATTATTTGTTATGATTACATCCTCTGCATTTGCAGAAGATATGACTATTGAAATGTTAAACAAACGAGATGATGGTGCGAAGATGGTTTATTCGCACGATATAGCCAAAGTAGATGTGGGTGACACAATTACTTGGGTGCCGACTAGTAAAGGACACAATGTCCAGTTTGTAACTGTACCAGAGGGTGTAGAAAAAATCAAAAGTAAGAACAATAAAGAGGTTTCTTATACTTTTGAGAAAGAGGGTATATATCTCTATGTTTGTACCCCCCATAAAGGTATGGGTATGATTGCACTCGTAGTTGTGGGTGATTCGCTAGAAAACCTTGATTCGGTCAAAAAGACCAAAGTTGTGGGGAAATCTAAGAAAAAACTCAAAAAACTACTAAAAACTCTATAATTAAATAAAGAAACCCTTGATTTTCAAGGGTTTTTTTAGGCCTTTTTTTGAAAAAAAGACTTGACTCTGTTATCAAAACAAGGTATACTCTAAGAGTAAGATAAAGAGAAAGAGGTAAAAATGAGTAAAATTAAGAACTACATGATGGATATCGAAGAGAAGGTCTTTGATATTGACAATCTTGAAACCAAGATTGGTGAGTGTGAACATATCGCAGAGATGAAAGCCTTTGTGGTAGAGAAGTTGGGTTTAACCACTCATTTCGATATCGGTATCGCAGAAGGTGTGGTAGACGATATGTGGAATGATTTTTGGGGGTAACCCATTGGGGTACTACTAAAAAAAGTGCTTGACATTGTTATTAGAACAGTGTATAATGATAATATAATTGAGAGAGTGAGGTTAATATGAAAATTCAAAAAAACATCAAGGACGTAAAGTTCACCAACTGTAATGTTTACGGTACAGAGATGCCTGTCTCTGAGAATATCGTAATGGCATCTGCCGCTGGTTGGTATGTCGGTGCAGTCTGTAAAGACCCAGACTGTGGTGGTATGATTGTGCCTTTTGATAGGTACACTGATTACTATGCAACGCCTGAAGACGTTGCGAAATATTGTGGAACACTATTGGAGGCTGCGTAATGAAAAAACTAAAATACATTGTTTATACTCAAATGAATAAGTTGGGTAAAACTGGAGAGTTTGATAATGCAAAAGATGCTATCAAATGGGCGAAAGAGAATGTGTATATGTTCGATTACTTGAAAGAGAGAAAAGATACATGGGAAATTTTGTTTGAAGAAAACCTTGTATGGATTGGGAAAGGAGAGGTAGTAGAGTGTTAGAGTTTGAAAACAGTGAAGATGTAAATATCAACATGACTAGTTTAAAAGGATATGTCAAGACAACTTATGCAAAGTTGGTTGAGACATTTGGAGAACCTACCATGACAGATGCGAGTCCTTATGAAAAGGTCAACGCACAGTGGTTCTTAGAGTTTAAAGTTCCTTTTGTAGATAAAGAGTATGGAGATGACTTTGATTATGTCACTGCTACGATTTACAACTGGAAAGATGGATACGTTCCTACTGAAGAGTACGAATGGCACATTGGTGGATTTGACCATGAAGCTGTAGAATGTGTTGAGAAAGTACTTGACAATGCCTAATTAATCTGGTAATATAGTAAAAATGAAAAAGTATCTAGTAATCTTATTGTCGAGTTATATCTTGTTTACATCTGCAGCCGCACTTGGTGAACAAGATTGTGATTATGTCAAAATAGTGAAATATTCTGACGGTAAGATTATTAGTTCAAAAACAGAATATGTCTGTGATAGTCCACCAACTATCATAGTCGAATATAAAAAAGAAAAGGAAAAGACAAAAGCAGAAAAGTGGGCTGAGTATTTTAAACCGATTAGACCAAGTTCTAGTCCAGACCCAACATACTATGGTAACTATGCAAATAGTAAACCAACTGTACTTGATGCTTTTTTCTTTGCAGTGTTTAATTAATGATAAAATTTATTATGGGAATTGTGGTAGGAATAGTGTTGGTCACATACTATCCACAGATAACAACAACGACCACTAAGATGTTTGTAGATAGTGGTATTCGTGACCAAATTGTAAATCAACTTAATGGAGTAAAGAGTGATGATTAAAAATGTAATACTAGTAGGCGCTGTGGGAGCTCTACTAAGTGCTTGTGCATCAAATACAGGCACAATTGATACGGCAAAGAAACCAACACCATTTGCAATAAAGAAAGCATATGAACATACTGCAAAGGTTGTAGAGGAACAAGTTAACCAAGTTCCAGATTGGTATACTAAAATGCCTGATAACAAAGATGCAATCTATTCTGTAGGTACTGCATTATCCCCAGAGTTGCAATTGTCAACAGATATTGCAATCCTAAGTGCAAAGACAATTCTTGCAGATAGGATTAACGGTAGGTTAAACTCTGTGACCAAATCATTTATGACAAAAGTAGGTTCTTCTGATTTAGATGCTTCTGTGATAAATGAGATTTCAACTGCAACAAAGAATATCGTTGCAGATGTTGACGTTGCTGGATATAAAGTAAAGGAAGCAAAAGTTGTTTCTAATGGTATGCAGTATCGTGTGTATGTACTCTTGGAATATTCTGATGAGGAAGCACAAAAGATTCTTCTTAATCGTCTAAAGAAGGATAAAATGTTAATGTCTAAGATTCAAGCAAACAAAGCTTTTCAAGACCTTGAAAAAGATGTGGACAAGGTAAAAGAGTCTGAGACAGACAAACTAAATAAAATTATAGATGCTGGATAAGGAGTATAATGAGATACAACAAATACAATAAGAACTTTCATAAAAAGAAAGATAAATATATGCCTAAGAATGAAGGTATGACAGTTACAGTACGTCAAGTTAAAGATAAAGACGGTAATGTAACTTCAGACGTTAACGGTGCATTGCGAGTTCTAAAGAAGAAACTAATGAAAGATGGTTTCTTCCAAGAACTAAGAGAACGAGGACACTTCACTAGTAAAGGTGAAAAGAAACGTAAAGCAAAAGCCGCTGGTAAACGAAGGTATCTCAAGAAGATAGAGAAGAGAAAGCAGGAGTTAGGTTATTAAATGGATAACATCATAGAATTTCCAACTAAATTTAAAGGTCATAAATTTCCTATCATTGATGATTTGGATGCTGTAAAGATGCGTGAAGATTTAGACTTTGCAGATAATCTCGCAGAGGGGTTAATGATTAATCTTATTCACAATGTGGGTGAGAATGGTTTTGATATTAAGAAGGATAGATTTATTGGTGATATCAGTTTCCTTAACGAAGTTGTTAGGGGGGCTCTTTATCGACAAATGGGATTTGCACATCCCATGCAAAGTTTTATGGATTTGATTGTAAAAACTGAAATGAGTGAAGACGAACAAATAGTGACAAAAGTAAACTTGAATAAGATTGATGATTTAATTCCTCAATCGAAGGATGATGGTAACGGAGATGATATTAGTTGATATGAATCAAGTGACACTATCAAATTTGATGGTGCAGATTGGTGGACGAAAACAAGTAGAACCAGAATTAGTTAGACACATGGTTCTAAACTCATTAAGAGGGTATCGTAGCAGATTTTCTGATGAGTATGGCGAACTTGTGCTTTGTTATGATGCTAAAAATAATTGGAGAAGGGAGATATTCCCTAACTACAAGTATAGTCGTAGAAAAGATAGAAAAGAATCCAAGTTAGATTGGAACGCTATCTTTGATACATTACATTTAATTCGTGATGAGTTAGATAATTTTTTCCCATACAAAGTATTGCAAGTAGAAAATGCAGAAGCGGATGATATAATTGCATCTATAGTATTTCATGTTGCAAAAGAGCCGAAGAATTATGAAAAGGTATTAATACTTTCTGGAGACAAAGATTTTATTCAATTGCAACAACACAACTTTGTGTCGCAGTATAGTCCAACTCAGAAGAAATTTATTAATGGTGTAGACCCTACTACATATATTAAAGAGCATATACTTCAAGGTGATAGAAGTGATGGTGTTCCAAACTTTTTATCACCAGATAATTGTTTTGTAGATGAGATTAGACAAAGACCTATCTCAAAAAGAAAACTAGCTACTTGGATTGAACTTGAACCTAAAGATTTCTGTAATGAAGACATGATGAGAAACTTTCATAGAAATAGAACTCTAATAGACCTCAACTATATTCCAGAAGAACTAGTAGAAAAGTGTATTCAAACTTATATGAATACGCCAGATGGTGATAGAAAACAACTACTAAATTACTTTATCAAGTATAAACTAAAAAACCTAATGGAGAATATTGGAGACTTTTAATGAATAAACCATTGAAAACATATACACCACTAATGTCAGAAGTGTTGACAAAAGTGAATAATGCAAAGACTAAAGATAAAAAGATTGCAGTTCTAAAAGAACACGATAGTGAACCTTTGAGAATGATAATCAAAGCTTCTTTTGACCCCAAAATCAAATGGGTCATGCCTGAAGGACAAGTACCTTATAAACCAAATGAAGCGCCTGAAGGAACAGAACATACACTTCTTTCTCAAGAAGTAAGGAAGTTCTGGCACTATATCGAAGGTGCAGACAATCAAACACCCAGAATGAGAAAGGAAACTATGTTCATTCAGATGTTAGAAGGATTGCATAAATCAGAAGCCGAAATTGTTTGTTATGTAAAAGATAAAGTCCTACATCAAAAATATAAAGGTCTTTCAGATGCAGTAGTAAAATCTGCATTTGGTTGGACAGATGAGTATTGGATGCCTAACGGTAAACTTATTTGACTTGACTTTTAAATATACTTCTGGTATATTAAAAGAATGATTCCGATATGGTAACCTCTCACTCTCTCTCTCAAAATCCATATTAGCGAATCACCCTTGGGGATAGTGGTAAAAATACTGCTATCCCCCTTTTTACTCCCCCCTAAACCCTTGATTTATAAGGATAAAATAGTGCTTGACTTTACTTCTTTTTTAATATAAAATGGTAATATAATCAAGAAAGAGAGAAATTATGAATTTTGTCGAAGTAAATGGTGGTAACAAAGTACAGAGAGAAATCTGTCATAAAGTTGTTAGCCATATGATTACCAAGTTACTTCCTAGATTTAGGACTTTAGATATTACTGTTAATCTAGTGAATATCAAAAGTGATGCGATTGGTTTTTGTATGATGCAAGATACCAATAGAGAGTTTGAAATAGAACTTGATAAGAAAATAGGTATCAAAGATTTGGTACAAGCGTTATGTCATGAAATGGTTCATGTTAAACAGTATGCAAGAAAAGAAATGAATGACGGTATTGTCAATGGTGTTGCAAAATGGAAAACCAAGACAATACCAGAAGATACCAACTATTGGGATTTACCTTGGGAAAAGGAAGCCTATAGAATGGAAAAGAAACTTGCAGATGATGTTTGGGAAAATGGAGTGATATAATGTTTAACAATGTAGGACATCCGATAGAAGGTTGGGCGATTTTGGAATGTAAACCAGACAATCAACCAGAAATTGTTTCTTTGCACCAATGTTTGGGTAATGCAGAGGAAGAGAAGATGGTTTTGAATGAGATGGCAGAGGGTACAGATACTACTTTTGTAGTGAGAAATACTTTCGGTTGTATGATAGAAAGTGCTTGACTTTGTTGTCAAAACATGGTATAGTGATTCTATAAGATGAAAAAAGAGAGGTTATTATGAAACTAGAAGATTTAACAGTAGAGTCAATTGCACAGATGACTAAAGAACAAAAGGAAACTTTTGTTACCACTTTTGTTAAGAAGTGGCCTCATCTTGCAAGTGATATTGCAACTGCAATTGGTTTTGAGTTGCAAGTTGATGAAATGAAAGAGGAGAAAATATAATGGAACAAGTTGCAGTAATTCATACAGCGTTTGAGGATAAACCATCAACCGTTGCTTTTGTGGAAGTGCCTGATGATGCAAAGTCAACTATTGATAAGTTGGAGTTTGCATATCGTTGGACACAGAATATTATGGATAGTTGGTCATTGAAGATGCCTGGTGATAGTAATGATAAAGTTACTGTTGTTGGTGATATCTCTAGTGGAATGGGTTTACGTTCTACTTCAGTTGGTGACCAGATGTTGGTCGGCACCGAAAAGTATGTAGTCGCACCAATGGGATTTGAAACTTTAGAAGGAGAACCAGTATGACAGTAAAAGCAAAAGGTAGACCATCTACTACTGTAATAGATTTAGATGGTTCAGAAGGTAATGCATTTTGCCTTCTGGGATATGCAAACGCTACTATGAAGAAAAGTGGCTTTGATAAAGAGATGCAAGATAGAGTCTTAAATGAGATGAAATCTGGTGACTATATAAACTTACTGAGAACTTTTGAAAAGTATTTCGGTAGTGTATATACACTTCAAACTTCTAATCCAGAATATCTGGATGCGTTTATGGTAGAAAAAAGTGCTTAAGGAACTATTAACTACATTTGTTATATCTGCATCGGCTTCTGGTGTAGATGTAACTCCACAAGGTGCAACATCATATCTAGATAAACAAGCAACTTGTCTTGCAAAGAATATGTACTACGAAGCTCGTAGTCAAGGACTTGCTGGACAACTTGCAGTTAGTTTAGTCGTATTGAATCGTGTGAAAGACGATAGGTATCCTAATACAATCTGTGAGGTTGTACATCAGGGGCCTGTCAGGGAATCATGGAAAACTAAAGGTAAGGATGTTCCAGAATATGAACGAACATACCATCCAATAAGAAACCGTTGCCAGTTCAGCTGGTACTGTGACGGTAAAAGTGATGAACCGAAAGAACCAACAACTTATGGTGTATTGTATGACATGGCACTTGATTTAGTTTATGGTGACATAACTGTTGTTGATATAACTGAAGGTGCAACACATTACCATGCAGATTATGTATTTCCTGCTTGGAGAAAAACCAAGACAAGGACTATTGAAATTGAAGACCATATATTTTATAGGTGGGAAAAATGATGTTAAGAGGTTATGCGAAAAAATATGAAATCCACAATGGAGTTGGATATACATATCAATTTGAAAATGGATACGGTGCATCTGTGGTAAAACATGATTCATCTTATGGTGGGAAACAAGGCCTGTATGAGATTGCAGTACTTGACTCCACTGGAGATTTATGTTATAGTACTCCTATTACTGATGATGTAATCGGTTTTGCAACCGAAGACAAAGTATTGGATACACTACAAAGGATTAAATTGTTATGAATTTCTTTTATCTAGATGAAGACCCATTCAAGTCAATTGAGTATCATTGTGACAAACACATTGTCAAGATGCCTACAGAGTACAAACAGATGTTGTGTACTGCACATAGAGTTCTTGACGGTGAGATGTATTATGGTAGGACTAAGAGTGGTGCAAAGATTAAACGGTGGAAACACCCAGACCGAAAGATGAATACTCATTTATATCTTGCTGGTCATGTCAATCACCCAACTAATATATGGGTGCGAATGTGTCGTGAGAACTATATGTTAATGTTTACTTACTATAAGTTGATTTGTGACGAATATACATATAGGTATGGGAAAGAACATGGTGCAAAGGATTATTGGTGGATGTTACGAGAACCACCAAAGAATATGCCGTCTAGTGTAATGGGTCATACGCCTGTACCACAAGCTATGAAACAATTCCCAGAATGTATGGTAAAAGATGATACTGTACAAGCGTATCGTAATTTTTATACTGTTGCAAAGAAAAGTTTTGCGACTTGGAAAGAAAGAGGTAAACCGTCATGGTACGAGAACATGACCCAGAACCCCAACGCTACTATGATTGGATGCTCTGGAAACTGAGGCAAGAAGACATGAGTGAACAAGATGACCCAATGGATGATATAACTACAATAGGTAAATTGAGTGGTTGGATTGAAAAACCACACCTATCAAAAGAAGAGTTACTCATGCGAGATATTGCAGAAATGCAATCCCAAAACCATAAACTTATGTTGAGAGTAAAGGAGTTGGGGGAAGAGATAAATAAACTAAAAGAGAAATTAGATGCCAACTTATAATTTTAAAAACAATGAAACTGGTGAAGAATTTGAAGAGTTTTTTACTATGTCTGGTCGAGAAGAATATCTAAAAGAAAATCCTCACATTCATCAAATGCCTTCAATGTTTGCAATGTCAGGCGGAACTGGTGATAGAATTAAGAATGATGATGGTTGGAAAGAACAAATGTCTAGGATTGCAGAGGCAAACCCAGGCAGCCCAGTTGCAGATAGATATGGTAAAGAATCTACCAAGAGTGCAAAAACCAGACAAGTTTTAAAGAAACATGGAGTGATTGATTGATGCCGAAAAAACAAGATGTTAAGATTGATGATTTAGTAACAATTAAACCGATTACTGATAATCAAAAAGTTGCCTTTGAGGCATTTAAAAAAGATAATAAAGAATTATTTCTTCACGGAGCCGCTGGAACTGGAAAAACTTTTATTTCTTTGTACCTTGCACTTGAGAAAGTATTAGACCCAAGTACACCATATCATTGTGCGTATATAATTCGCAGTGCAGTACCTACAAGAGAAATAGGTTTCTTGCCAGGCGATGAAGAAGACAAAACTGCACTTTATCAGATTCCATATCAGAACATGGTACAGTTTATGTTTGAACAACCTAGTGACCAAGCATTTACAATGTTATACGACAGACTGAAAGCACAAGGTTCAGTTATGTTTTTAACAACATCATATCTGCGTGGTATTACATTAGACAACTCTATCATCATAGTTGATGAATGTCAGAACTTGAACTTCCATGAACTAGATACAATTATGACAAGAGTTGGTCAAGATTCCAGAATTATTTTCTCTGGTGATTTCTTCCAATCTGATTTAGTAAAAAATGCAGATAAAGATGGTATGCCTAGATTTTTAGATATTATTGCAGACATGGAAGAATTTGCATCTGTAGAATTTAATATTGGTGATATTGTTCGTTCTGGTTTAGTTCGTAGTTATTTAATTAGTAAAACAAAGAAAGGGGTTGAACAGTAATGGCTAAAATGTATTCAACTCAATCGGC
>VMHT01169287.1_pt1 | contig 11869 bp, 18 predicted proteins | sample 4693611 | NCBI WGS metagenome assembly VMHT01 (sample SAMN12280063, study PRJNA550983) | marine metagenome | isolation source: seawater sampled from same location over 5 years 0.02-0.2 micron viral filtrate | place: USA: collected off the coast of southern California halfway between the port... ...
ATCAGTTTGTGTTCTGATTGGTGCTTGCTCACCAGTAACAACGGCTCCTTGTGTAAAGAAGAAAGTTGAATATTCTGTTGAAGCACCAGATCCTGTTGTTGGTATGTCATCACTAACGATTACATTAAGTCCCATAAAGCTGTTTACAGCAGTTGGTCCATCAAATGCTCTTGTTGTGCTACCAGATGCTGCTGCAGTGTCAGGAGCTCCAGTGTTGTCATAAATACGATCAATTGCATTTCTTTCTACCAAGTCATAGAAAACTTTGGAGTGCATTGCAATTGCAGTTAACTTGTTTCCTTGATCGCCAAGTAAAGCCTGTGCTTTAGCTACGTGTCTAGGACTTAAAGTTGTAGGGCTGTCGCCTGACTCTGAATCAATAGTTAGATCAAACAAAGCAGAGCTGCTGTCGTTTGCATTGATAGAACCAAAAGCACCAGTTAAGCAAGAATATAAATCCTTCTGTTTCTGGTTGTTTACATAAGCAGCCATCTTCTGAGCAATAGCAGCCATAGGGTCAAGAGAACCGCCAACTGCAAGACTAGCTAAATCCCGTGAACTGAATGCTCGCCCACGATGTAGCACGGCTGCAATTTGGTTATCTGCTGTGATCTTTGATGGAGTCAATGATGTTGAGTCTGTTAAAACTTCAAAATCACCACTTAGGTTTGCTTTGTAAAAAGGTATCTTTACAAAATCACCGCCTCTTTCTGCGGATAGATTCAATTCTGCCAAAGGTTGTACCACCCCACTCTGAAGAAAAGAATCTCTATTTGTAGTCTCTTCAATCAAGTAAGGTGTGAACACCTCAGGAATAATTAAATCACTGCGTAATGTCGCCATGAAAATTTAATTAATATGTTCACTTTGAGGCACGACCTCTGGCATGGCACGACCATGTTGTTTATATACTAACCGCTAACTTGATTTTTTAACATATTATATTTATTAATATCTGTTCTATATAACCTACTTTGCTCGGTTAAGTTGAAATTTTCAGGTGCGAATGGGTTCTTTTCTCCAACGGAAACATCAGCAGAAACTTTTGCCGTTGTTGCTCCTCCCCCTTGTGGTCTTGGATTCTTTTGTACCCATTGAGGCATTTTTGACATAGCCCAATCTTTAACAGGAGTTCTGTTATAACCATCAACAATGACAACAGTTCCATCTGTTTCTCTTGCCAGTTGCTCTTTATTTATTCGAGATAAAACATATTGTGGATCGTGAACAACATCTGCAAGTGCAGACACCGCAGGGGCTTCGACCTCAAGCTCTCTCTGTCTTTTTTCAAGTTCAGTTATTCTTTTATTCTTTGCCTCTTCTGCATCACGATATTGCTGGGCTTGTTTTGCAATAGCCTCCTCATATCTTCCCTTTGATTCTAAATCTTCCTGTTCTTTCTTTTGTTTAAAAGCAATCAAAGCATTTACATCTACATCTTGTGGTATTGCTTTTGCTGCTTCTTTTGCGTTTTTGTAGTCAGCCAATAACTCAGCGTTTTTTTTACGCATTGACTCAACCTCTGCTTTTAAAGCATCTAATTCTGTTTGAGAAGGGTTGGGTCTGATTGGTTCTTCTGCCATAAAAAATTTTAACAATTATTAATAAATATATTACCTCACCATTTCACTTTGTCAGCCCAATATGCAGCACTTGTCTTACCTTTTGCAATATTTTTAGCATGACGAGCCTTAAATGATCTGCGTTTTGCTTTATCGGCCTCGGACTCTCCCTTCCTTGGAGGTTTTGTTTTTGCTCCCTGCATTCCAAACCTGATCAACCTGAATCCATCACCTTTTTTAATAACAACCGCATGAGACTTTCCACTTTTATGATTTGGGGTTCTGATTGGTTTATCAACACCAGCAAAAGTATGTCCACCTTTTTTGATGCTCATTTGCCTTTTTTCCTCATCGCAAGTCTATGAGCTTGAGTGAAAGTTTTACCAGTTTGCATTGCTTTTATCATCTCATCCATGTGTGCTTTTGTATGTCCATGAGTTGACTTGTGACGCTTTAAAGCAGTCTTTTGACGAAGCGTTAGTTCTTTCTTTTTCATTTCTTTCTTTTCCTTGATCTTGCCAATATATCAGCATCTGCCTTTCTTGCACCACCACTTCCAGAAACAAAACTGTTAACTCTTCCCATTGCCCAAGCTGCCATCGGAACATTTCTTGATCCTCCTCCTAGATACGCTCCTTGTCCTCTTCTATAAACAGCAGTTAAGTCCCCAAGAGTAAATCTTGTTCCTTTTGCTTTCTTTCTAAGCTGACTTTTTACGCTTTCGCTTAGTGGTTTTCTTTTTGGAGCCATCTTGAGCAACCCTTGATTTTTGTACTGCCTTTATATCAATATACTCTCCTCGCTTATATGCTGCTGCGGTTCTTTTTATTTCTGCAGCCTTTGCAGCTTTATTTTTAGCCCCACTAAGATATTTCTTAGCAACACCAGTTTTTTTATCTTTTGCAACCTTTCTAAAACGTCTAGTCACTTTTCTTTTTTGATTTTTTGGCTTTTGGCTTTACTTCACAGTTTTCAGCCTTCGGCTTTGGCTCATCATAAGTTTGGACTTTAAAAGTATATCCCATTATTTCTTTCCTCCCTTCTTCACTTTCTTTGTTTTCTTTTTACCGCCTGAGTGATACATAGGAAAATAAGTAGCTAAATATATCCTACTTCTTTTTGCGTTTTTTGGCTGGCTTTGATTTACCAGCAGAGCTTAAAGCAATAGCTATAGCCTGAGACCTTGATTTGCCCTCTTTCATTAGCAATCTTATATTGCCAGTTATATTTTTTTGTGACTTTCCTTTTTTAAGAGGCATCTTTATATTTATTTGCTAATTGAGTTAATGTTAGCTCTGATCCATCTTCCCTGATAATTTTTCTTAATGCACCTGTTGCATCTAATCTTTTTGTACCACGCTTCGGACTCATAAGAAAATTAAAATATCTTTTCTTTTTACCTAAAACTTTATCTTGAATATCTGGATTGTCTTTTAGCCAATTGGCATAGTTGGTCCCTTGAGGAACACGACCTGTTGCGGATGGTCTTGTATTTGGAAAGGCTCTGGCAAGATCGTCGTCATCAATAATCGGTACAGTTGTGGATCTACAATTAAAATGCTGCGGAGGAACTGGACCTTGGTCATATTTAAACTTCTGGCCGTCTAACCTTTGACAGATAGAACTCGTCCTTGCATCAAGAGTTGCCACATATTGATATTGACCAGTTATATCGCTGTTCGCTGCATAAACTGCCTGACTTGCTGCATTTTGTACTTGATTCACAGTTGTTCTGACCACCGTTTGGATTTGTTTATTTGACAAAAGCATTCCTTCTGAATTTTTCAAAGCTGAGTTTAAAGCAATCGCATTTTGTGGTCTGCCAACAAAACTAAGATTCGGGCCTTTGAGCCTTCTTGCAATCTTTGGCAAAGACTCTCCTTCTAAAACTCCAAGCCTTATCGCTCTTGACAGTTTTGCAGCAGAATTTTCAGAAATACCTCTAAATGCTTTTTTTAAAGTGTCGCCATTTGGTAACGATATCTCTGATCCTCTTTTCGCAGTCAAAGCAAACTGAGCAGACCTAAACACTCCATCTTTATCCCTCAATCTGATTGTCATGGCTGTTGGATCTCTTGTTACAATTGATTTTGCAAAGTCAGGAGAAACAGCAACAGTGTTAACTTGAAACTCTCCCTTTGGCAGCACCTTTTGTAATTGGTCTTGAACAAATCCAACTTGAAACTCTGCTAAGTTTTGGAGTTCATCAATCATATAAACTGCACTTTCATTCTGCCAGCCTTTTAAACTGTCAACCATTTGAGCAAGAATAGATCGTAACCTTGCAGTTGCTGCAGGGCTGCCTCCTTCAATATCCCTTATCTGTCTTAAAACATCTAATATAACTTCATTAAATTGAGATGCGATTTGAAATTGAACCTTGTTGCTATACCTGTTCAGATCAATTGCTTCTCTATAAAAAGCCTCTGGAACTGCCATTGTTTAAGCTGCTTCACTTTCAGGGCTTGCGTCTAAAAGACCTCCGTTTTGAGTAGTCTCCATTTCTTCTTCTACATCAAAGTCATCACCTAAAATTTCTCCGCTACTTAATTGGTCAAGTAAGGTTTTTTGACTTATCGTTCCAGCAGTAAATAGTTGAAGCAAACTTTGTATTTCTTGTGGCTCGAGCCTTGCGGTTACAAAGTCTCTATTAACAAAAGAACTACCAGCATTGGGTTCGTTTAAATATTCGCTGTGAAACTTAAGACAGTTATCAATTAAATCTTGCATTTGTTGAGCAAGAACCATCATCGTTGAGTCATTTTGACTACGGTCAATTCTTTTAGCCTCCGCAGTCTCACCCACTAATTTTTGACCAAGCACGGCAGCCAGTGACAAAGTATTTATTTGATGTTCTATATCCTCAAGCCTCTTAAACTGACTGTCATAGCTGTCACCAGACGGTGCAACATACTCCAATCTGGACTCAGGAGGTAATGACAGAGCTTCATTAGGACCAGTTGTTATTTCATCAGCGTTGGGATATCCAAAAACTGCCAACAAAGGAACAGAACTTATATGCAGAATATTATCAAGGTCACTCTGGATCTGATAATGCTTAAGGTTTAGTTCAGCAATATCGTACAAGGGACTTCTTGATTCATATTGAGCAACTCTGTTTGAATAAGCAACAGAGAATGGAATCTTATTTTTAATACTCATCTCACCTTCGTCAAACAATTTATACTCGCCTTTATTATTTTTTCTATGGATTTGATAAGAGCCCTGTTCCAAAACTCTTATTTGAGTAATAAGTTTCTCACCATATTTGCCATCTGCTTCTACGACTCTTTCCAATAAACGAAGTTGAGTTAAAACCCTGACCCCCTCTTGGATTTCAGTACGCCAGCCTAATATATCTTTTGGTTCATAAGTAACCCAATATGGTCTTGCTTTGTCTCCTTCTTTTGGTGCGTCTACAAGAATACCAACGTGACCAAACGAAATAGCGGTGCGAGCAGTTTGATATAACCAGACATTCAGATCGTTGCCCTCTAAGTCAACATCAAAAAGCTGCTCCCTAACAAGATCAGAAACGTCATCCAATCGGACAGGCTTTCGCACCAGCATTCCAGATAACATCTTTTCTATTCTTTGAAGATAAGGAACAACCGTTGACCTTGCCAGCCTTGTGTCATAAGCATCATCAGTCTCACGTGGTTCTTGTTGTAAATATTTTCTATGTTCGCTGCGAATTTTATATGTTCCTTCTTTCAAATCTTCGATCAATCCCCAAAAATTAGCCATCCTTTGATAGGCACTATTAGGTGAGGCAACCGTTGTAGGAGCTAAAGTTACAGGTTGGTTGTAAATATTTAGTGAGCTATACACGGTTTTTCCTCATAATATCATTACTTTTAATATATTCTAATACCAGTTCGACGACCTGCCCTTGCATGAATAATTGAAAATTCTCTATACACAAGGTAACCTAACGCATCGTTTAAGTGGTCATACCCATTCTGCTTGTCTGGATCTCCACTTTTTTCGTCATAACTTTGAAGTTCCAAACATTCTGTTAAGCGTCGGCAACTGGCATGAATCGCCAAACGCACCCATCCTTTGCTGTTTTCCAAGAGTGCTTGTAAGGTTTGAACTCGGTCTTTGATCGGTGGGTTACTGCGGAGTGCCATGCTAGAGAAACCGTAGCTCTCGAGAATAGCAATATCTGTTTGAGAAGCGTTGATTGTTGATCTGGCTGCACCACTAGCATCTGGGTAAACTAATATTCTGTTTGAACTATAACGTCTACGTATTTCCTGTGCCAACGCATCTGTGTCTTTTTGTTTTGTTATTTCATCAATCACAAACAATTTATCTCCATCTTTGATTGCAACCACGGCATTACAATTCATAACGTTAAAGTCAATACCTATTAAAAGAGTCTCCATCTTAATATCAAAAGGTATTTCATTGACTAAATGTTTATTTCTATCAAATCTTGAGTAAACCGCACCCGTTGTAAGATTTGTAAAGTTTCCATTGAGGTAGGCCTGTATTAGTTGCGGAGGGTAATTTTCTAATAAACTGTCGATGAATCCCTCAGGAAGATAAGGATTATCACTTGTCTTTGCTTTTATTAATCGAGTATCCGCCTTTGCATTCTTTTCAAAAGTCTCAAAAGCCCAAGCATGACCTTCAGGAGTTGTTGTTGCATAAAATTGCTGAACATTTCCTGATCTTAATCTTGCAAGAGCCATGTTCATCGCTTGCTCTGCGTCTCTTTTATTTACGGTGTCGGCCTCATCAAAACCCACCGCACAAAGGTTCTGCCCACGTAATCTTTGATAAGTCAATATGGTTCTTAACAAAATAGTGTGTATGCCTTCTTCAAATTGCAGTTGATACTCAGGCAAAGGTGATGCTCTGAAAGTATAAGGGATCTCCCACTCTTCAAGTAGCTCGTTCATTGTTCTCATCAGAATATCTCTAAGCATTGGTGCGGTTGGTTCAAAAATTGCTGAGATGCAACCAACATTCATTGACGCAAGAATAATGCTTTTACTAACAAGTGCATAAGTTTTACCAGCACCAAAGCCACAAACGAGTGCAAGTTTTCTGTGTTCAGTGTCGCTACAAAACTTTTCTTGATGAGGTAGCAGTTTGCTTTTTATTTTTGCAATGACATCTTTTGACGATGGAATATAACTAAAGCCTTCTTGAAAAAGAACATGTCCTTGGGTGACAGATTCTAATAAACTCATGAGCAAAGGTGAGCAAGTTTTGCTGCGGTATTAATAGCACCTAAAGCAATGTGATATTGACCAGCCCTTCTAGCTTCCATCTGTAAGGTGCTGCATTGAGCCAAAAGATCAGCAATCATCTGAGGTCGTTCCATGTCCCAATCCTTCTTCAGTTCGTCTCTAGCGAGCTTTAAGTACTCATCTACAGTTCTTTCTCCAACCCCCCAGTTCTCGGAGGCATAACGAACACAATCAGAACGACGACCACCGTTAGCAATTATCCGAGCAAACCGTTGAGCCCTTATAACTGTCTCTGCTTGAGTACCTTTTTTGGCCATAAATTGTAGAACTTAATTAAATACTACACGTTCTGCTTTATTTCCAGTGAAATTCTCCCATCTTTTAATTATTACATCGCAGTATTTTGGATCAAGTTCGACCAGACGTGCTTGCCTTTGTATTCTTTCTGCAGCGATCAAAGTTGTACCAGAGCCACCGAAGGTGTCAAGAACGATGTGATTTGGTTTTGTTGAGTTGGACAGTTGATATTGGATCAAGTCGACAGGTTTCATTGTTGGATGTTCTTTATTTTTAGAAGGCTTATCGAAATTCATGACGGTTGTTTGTTTGCGATCAGCATTCCAGAAGTGCGAAGCACCTTTTTTCCATCCGTATAGGCAAGGTTCATGCTGCCAATGATAGTCTTGACGACCCATAACCATTGAGGACTTGACCCAGATTAAACATTGTCTTATTTGTAAGTTTGCATCTTTTGCAGCACCACGGAAGTTGTAACCTTCTGAGTCAGCATGCCAGATATAGAAAGAAGCACCGTCGTTAAGATAATGGTGAGCAACGGTGTAGGCAGAAGCAAGAAACTGTCTGAAGTCTTGATCAGACATGTTGTCGTTTTGAATTTTTAGTTTGTCTGCGGTTGCACCTTCGTAGTTTACGTTGTATGGAGGATCGGTAAGCCAAAGGTCTGCCAGATCGTTTTCCATCAAAGGTTGGAGTTGGTTTTGGTCAGTTGAATCTCCACAAAGTAATTTATGGTTTCCAAGTTTCCAAACCTCTCCAAATTGTGTGGTTGGTTCTTCAGGAGTTTCAGGAACTTCGTCTGGATCAGTTAAACCATCGGAGGGGATGATGTCAGGTTCGCCAAGAATTTCTGCGAGGTCATCTTTTGTGAACCAAGGATCAATATCGTGATCTTCAGAAAGCTGGTGGAGCATTTCTTTATCCCACTCGGAGAGATCGGAAGTTCTGTTGTCAGCGAGAGCAAGCCCGACCTTTTGATCTTCGGAGAGTCCTTTTCTTTTGACAGCAATTATTTCATCGCCATCAGTTTCGATTACTTTTACATTTTTTATCCCTGCTGCTCTTGCACCAGCAATTGTTCCGTTTCCAGCAAGGATTCTGTTGTTCTCGTCTATGACGATTGAACGACCAGCACCATATTTTTTTAAAGATTCTTTTATTAAAGCGGAAGAACGGTCAGTTCTTTTTCTTGCATTTTTATGATCGTTTTGGAGTTCGTTTATTTTCATAGTTGGTGTTGGAGTTCATATTTGTGAATATGCATGCTTACTGCAGCAGTTGGGCATATTGTTTTACCTACTATAGTTAAGGGGATGATATCGTCAGCAAAGATTTCTTTAAAGGCATAATATAGATCAATAATAACGTTTCTTCCATAAAGGTCTGGGTCTTTGCCAGAGAGTTGAAAAAACCATTTAAGCATGTCGTTGGCAGAGCATATTTTTTTAAGATCGATTGAGTATAAGGGTTCTTCTTGAGACCATTTGCCAAAATGACAGTCGGGAAGTAGGTCAAGATAATAATTCTTTTCGTCTAAGTACCAGTCTCCCCAGTTCATGTGGATGGGCCAATCGTAAGAAAGCAAGACTGATATATCGTTTGGTGGAGGATTTTTTTGAGCAAATTCAATATTTTCTTTCTTTTCACGATCAATTGGCGATTCGTATAATAAATTTTTTGGAAGGTTATGGAACACCGTTTTTGGATGACATTGATTCAACAGTAGCTTTTTCTGTAGGAAAATCAAATAAATTAGGCATATCTTTTAAATTTTCTTTTACGGTTGATATAAAGTAAGGGACTTCTTTAGTTTTATTCTTTATATTTTTAAGACGCAATTCGGTCATAATTTTAGTAGTTTCTTGCCAACTTTCTTTACGTTTGTTATGAAGAAATCTTGTCTCGTCTTTGGTTAGGGAAACGCCAAGAGCGTGTTCACCACTGGAAGTTATGACTGTTTTGATGTTACCTAAGGAGTCTCTATAGCCAGATGAAATAACATTTTGTTCATCGTCTAATTGTTGATATGCTTTTTGGCAATGGCATATTATGGCTGCGTCAGAGCCAGCAAACTTTCTTCCTTTTTCGTCAATGTCATAATCTTTCCAATAAAGCCGATTTATGAGTTGGTCAGAGTTGTTGACGATTCCTGTATCGTAGCAAGCGTAGCAATCTTTATCAGGAGAATAAAAATTTATTGTTTTTTCAGTTAATTTTCTTTTGTAAATTGACATGACAAGTTAAAAGGGTTGATCTTGGGATTTATCTTTCTCCCAGTTTTGTTTTTTAGGTTTTTCGATGGTGCTTGGTAGGTATGCTTCAAAGCTGCCATTTTTTAACCAACGATAGCAATCAGGAAAGGGACTGGCGAATCCGCCTTTATTTTCAATAAGGTGCTGATCAGTTATAGCTCTTTGTAAAGCAAAAGCAAGTGTGTCAGATGGATGACTTTTCATAACGACACAATATTCTTCAAAAGCTCTTGGTTTGGTTTGACCTGAGGCTCTCTTTTTAATTTTTAAATATTTCTGCCAAAAAAGCTCAAAATCATCGGTGTAAATTTTCTTCTTGGTTTTTTGCTTACTAACATTATTAATATTGTTAATTGTATCTAGTTTATATACATCTAGTTTGGTGGCAGGATTTGCCATGGGGGGGTGCAGATTTTGCATGGGGGGCATGGCATATTTTGCAGGGGTGCAGGATTTGCCACGCCTATCAACACTGGGTTCTGGAACATTAGCTAAATGCCAAATAGTGACTTTATATAAATTACTGCCCTGCTCACCGTTTCTACCCTTTTGATGCTTTCTTTCCAGCCAACCTAAGGAGACAAGTTGGTTCACAGTTTTCTGTGCTGTACGTTTTGACATGCAAGCAGACTTGGCAATTGTGTTTAAGGATGGGTAGCATTGTTGGTCATCTTTGCTTGCGTAACTTTGAATGACCCATAAAACAGCTAATTGATTCGGTTGTATTTTTCCTCTAAGATTGGTGGGCAAAGCCGTGAAGGGATAACCTTGTGGATTAAATGACATCTTTATTTATCTCCGTTTCAAATATAGAACCAGCCCCTCAAGGCAGTAAGAAGCATATCGGTGGGGGCAGAATGATTGAGGTAAGTAAAAGGGTAAAACCATGGCGAAAGGCAGTTGGCAAGGAGGCAATGAAAGAGACAGAAACACCTATCGAGGGTGCTTGTCACGTTGGGCTGATATTTAGATTTAACCGACCTAAAAGTCACTATCGCTCAAATGGACAGTTAAAGCAAACATCTCCAAAATATTTAATCGTTAAAAAAAACGACCTTGATAAGCTGGTACGATCTACTTTAGACGCATTAACAGGTATTGCATTCAAAGATGATTGTCAGGTAACAAATGTATCAGCTTCCAAAAGATATCGCAATGAAGATGAGGAAGTTGGTGCGGATATTTACATAGAAGAACTAAATTAAAAATCGGGAGATCGATCAGCCCCTTGCCTTGACTGCCCTGCCTTTCCCACGGTATCAATGGGTGTTTTACGGCTTTCAGACCACTGCTTTTGTGTCCTCAGGCTTCCCGATTTAACTTTAATATAATCAATGATACAAGAAAAAGCTGCCCTGTAAAGAGCAGCAAGGTTTAACCTTCCTTTTTAAGTTCCATTATCATAAAAAGCATTTGATCTAAAGTTGCCATCGGAATGTTGTTTCTTCTGACAAGTTTATTAATTTGCTTTTGTAAATAATCAAGATAATAAAATCTTGTTTCTTTTGATAGTTTTGATTTCATTGATTTATGGAAGCCCTCCGAAGAGGGCATATTGGATTAAACGACTACATATATTTTTTCAATATATGGACATTCTTCCTTGGTTTCTAAGCAAGTGCAAATGTCTTGATCACTCATAGACCAGCCTTGGGCCTTTGAAATATCAAAAAGGTGAACAATCAACTTTTGATCTTTGGGAAATTTATAAAGATGCTTATTTGATCTTTTAAAGTGTTTCCCAGCTTTTGAAGCTAGTACATGATTATCTTCGTGGCCTTGAGCCCAGCAGTTTGCTAGACGACCTCCAAAGATGAAAGCAAGTTTAGTTGCTTTTTCTTTTTCCATAGTATTTAATTAACAAGGTGCAATTTGAGGATTCATCACCCTCAACTCTATATTACCATGATGGTACACTAAGTCAACCTCTTATGTGCCTCTTTTATTAGTGTCACCCTAGTTGCCTTAGGTGACTTGACACTATCATTAAGTCGAGCTAATGTATAAGTAGGCAGAGATTGCCTCCACTTAACTTGCTAAACAAAATGGCTAAAGAAACATTAACGCTTTTAACTCAAGAGCAGCTTATTGAAAAACAGATCGAGACTTACACACGACTTTGTGACAAGGCACTTATTAATTGGCAGAAAGGAGAGCCAATAAGAATGGGTGAAGAATGCAAAGTTCTTAAAGGCAGAAAATACTTTGAAATCATAAGGGGCAGAAAAGGGGCTTGTTGCCACATGGGATACGTCGAAATTGCAACAGGCAAACTTTTAAAAGAGCAAAGACAGGCAGCCCGATGGGACCTTTTAGACAACAAAGATGCCGAGTTACTTTTCGCAAACGTCAAGCCTTTTGGACACCACCTTTACGCAGACGTTGCAAAGAAAATAAGGGAGGCAAAATAATGGATATATCAAAAATACCTTTTTACAACGGAGCGATTGCTGCAATTATTCTTTCTGCAACAGCACCCACAGATGCCAAAGCAAAAGAACTAGCAGCAAATGCAGAACAAGATAAAAACAATTTAATAACAGTTATTGAAAAA
>VMHT01019345.1_pt1 | contig 11868 bp, 24 predicted proteins | sample 4693611 | NCBI WGS metagenome assembly VMHT01 (sample SAMN12280063, study PRJNA550983) | marine metagenome | isolation source: seawater sampled from same location over 5 years 0.02-0.2 micron viral filtrate | place: USA: collected off the coast of southern California halfway between the port... ...
ACAGTACTAATATACGAATACTTTTTGGATTATCCAAATTTCTAATGTTAAGAAATTGTTAAATTTTTAGATGTGAACATTTCTCTTTTAACCTCTTCATATGTTTACAAGGGGTGTATCTATTGAACTCCCTTGCTTTACATTCACACTCATCTATCTTATAATCTGTAACTCTTACATTATAGTACGATAGTTTACCACTTTTTTTATTCCTACTACCCATTTCACGATAGTACCAAACACTACCCAATGGGTTAGTGTAAAACATTTCTTTCCAATCACTCATCTTCGTTAGTGATTAGTTTATACAATCGGTTCTTCCCATTCTTTATTGTAGATGGTTCACTCCATTTAAGTTCGTGCCCACGATACTCAAACTTTTCCGCAATAGTTGATTCTCCCTCAACTAAGGTTGTTAGATGTTGTTCTAACTTATTAGAATACAACAACACATCCGAATCCACTTCGATTTCGAACTCATGCCCACCTTTCGGTTTCCAATGTGGAACTTCACCGAACCCTTCGGGCCCAACATTATAGTTTTCGAAATACTGGCAATTTACTACTAATTTAACATCCATAATTTATATATTTGATAATACTGATTCTACAATTATTTCGTACTGATTCATCTGTTCTTTAATAGAACCACTTAGAACCACATCGATGATTTTTTCATAATCACCATCTTCATTGGTCATATCAATAGGAACTAAACCTTCCTCTTCCCAATTGGGAGTTGCGAGAATAGTAGTGTTTTTCGAAGGATGATTCCATTCGATAGTTCCACTCATTGAATCTTCTGATACACTCCAATCACCTATTGAAAGGATTGATTTAACATTTTCATTGTTTATATAATTCATATCTTAAAGGTTTAGTGCTTTTACAACGTTAGTATATTCTTTATTATTCATATAGGTTTTGTTCATATTCAACCAACCACCACTATTCTCAACCATACCCATATAATGTTCATAGTTTGGATTCTCAGGAGTCATATTTTTGAAGTTATTATACTCATTCATCCAATACTCAACAGAACCCCACTTTGGAGAGTTGTTACAAAACACATAAGATGGAAAGTATTTTAGTGGAGTATTGTTATCGGTAGTTTTTGTACCTTCGTTATACTCATAGATATCTTCCATACCATTGAACGAACCAGCTTTGAACTGATTAGAAAATTCTGAAATTTGTTCGAAAATGTTTTGAGAGATTTCTGAACCATCTGAATTAGATAGATTCACATTACAAGAAGAACCACCACTATACGTTTGTGAATTACTCCACACTTTAACTTCAGGAAAGAACTTCTTTACATATTGTTTGATGATTGAGGCGGTATGTTTAGCACTCATATGGATGTAAGTTTCTTCATTCCATTGAGAATCTTTTTTCAACTTCAACGCCGAAATAGGTAATTGATACTCTTCACCTAAAATCGTTAACTTAATTTTTTTACTCATTTTATTCATTTTTTAATTATTATTCTTAACTCTTATTACACTACTAATATAGTGATAATATTTGAAACTACCAAACTTTTAATGTTAACAAATTGTTAAGTTTTTAAAAGAACAATCTGTTCCACGTTAACCACGATGGCTCTGATACCTTATAAGGTTCACATCGGTTGGTGTAATCTCTTTTAAGAACAATACATCTATCCCCATCTTCGGATACACTTAGTACTTTAACAATATCCCCATCGAAGGTTTTACCAACGGCGTTTCTCAATTCATCAATCTTACCTAATCCATCAATCGAATCACTTATACTTAAATTTATCATAATTTTTATTTTTTACTTTTGATTAAACTCTCACTCATTAACTATACTAAAGTACGACTTTTATTTTACAATTCCAAATAAAAAGTGTTAAAGTTTTGTTAAATTTTTACTCATCATAATCTTATCAACGGTACTCATATAATCCTCTTTTTTCCAAAAAGGTTGTAACCACACAGGATTTGTAACCATTTCTAAGTTACACCATTGTTTTAAGTTATCACTAAGTTCGTGGTAATGAACGCCAAACTCTGAAAGAGCTATTTTATCTATTGTAGTATTTTTATTATTCATCTCTTAATTATTTACACTACTAAAGTACGAATAATAAATGAGAAATCCAAATAAAATATGTTAAAAAATGTTAAAAGTTATTAACATTAAATTGTTGATTCAACTAACGTAGATGTGTACTTTTCAGTAAATCCCTTATCTTTGTAGAATTGTAAGGTAGTTGGTAGGCAATATGAGATAACTTTCCATCCTTTGAAGTTTTTTAAACAATATTCCCATCTCTCATCCCACAACATTTTGTAGATTCCCCTACCTCTGTATTTTTCTTCTACAAATGCGTTTGCGAATTTGATAGTATCATATGATTCAAATATAAGTGAATTCCACCCCACTGCTTTAGAGTCGTGAAGAGCCACCCATCCACATTCTTGTTTTGGGGATGGTGTATGTTCAGGAAGTTTATAGGAGATAATATCTATTTTCACATAAATAATTATACAAATTATCGGAAAACCGTAATCATTCCAGATTTTTGTATGTATTCCAGTGATTCTTCTCTTCTCCCTACTAATGTGTAAGTATATACCCCATCTGCCACGTAATATGAACCACCATTTAATGAACCATCCCAAAACTCATCATCTGCGCCACGAAATACTACATCTCCCCAACGATTGTAAATCGTGAAGTCGATTTGCTTCCAACAAGTAGATTCATAAACAATTTTCCATACATCATTTACTCCATCATTATTTGGTGTAAATGTATTTGGAACATATAGTGTTGTTGATTCACAATCAAATCCAATAGGTTCATCCGTACATTCTAACCCACTTTCACAATCAATCCAAATCTCTTGCAAAATATATTCTGTTATAGTATCCGTAACGTAAATATAGTTATCTACCACTACCTCAACATAAGTTGTATCAAATATGAAATTATCTATATAAAGTGTATCATATAGATTTATATACTGAGTGATTGTATCGTATATGTAAACATTTTCGTATTCTGTTATCAAAAGGGTGTCTGTTATGTAAACATTTTCGTATTCTGTTATCACAATGGTATCGGTAATATATTCTATGATTGTATCAGATTCACATTCATCATAACAAACTGCTATCCTATTATCAGAAATATTAATATCAGGATACATCTGAGTTTGATTAAAACTATTACCTAAAGTCCACCCATCATCAGGAAAATCATCATAACCTGCTGTTTGAGATAAATTAATCTGCCATATCACAACTTCCCAACAATATCCCTCAATAGGAGTAGATAAAATACACTCCCAAGCAAATGGTGGGTTTAAATTAATAGTGGCAGTTGTACCAGTTTCCCATCCACCCCAATTTGTAACATTTGAATATGACCACCCCGGATGAAAAGTTGTTGAAGTACAATCTGTATTTTCTCCTAAATCTTGTCCAGTTATTTCATCTACATAATGAATCCCAAATACAAGATGAGATACATTTTCATTATTATTTACAGAACTAGAACCATTGTCATCGCAAGTATTTCCATCTGATTGATTGAATTCATTACATCCACAATTTTCTGCATTACTAAATTCAACTACAAATGAGTGTACATCATCTGTTGTAGCAGGTGGTGTTTGACTTATGAGTATTAAATCGCAAGTTTGTGCCCATATGATTGTAGACATAAGAAGGCACTTCAAAGTTATGAAGTATTTTAACATTTTTATTCCTAAATTATTTGGTGAGTTGTTCTACGTTTAGAACTATTTTTTTGGATTTGTTAAAGGTACTCTGAAATCACCCCAATCTTTACCCGCTACATCTTTATTTGGGAAATGGAACTCCCACGTTTCGATACCTTTGATTTCTATTATTTTGGTGAATCCACTTGGAATTTGTGCTCCACCTTTCACATATGTTGGTTCATTGTGAAATTCTATGTATATGGTTACGTTTACTTCTTCCCACATCTTAGCAAGATTTCTCTCAAATCTCTCTAACTCTTTCCACGGGCCTCTGTTCAATCCTTCGTGTTGTAAAGCACAATTCAAATATGAGAATGTACTTCTAACCATTTCTCTACTACAATTGAAAGCTGCAGCTGGAGCCATATGGCCTTTATCGTATTCGTTTCCAATGTAATCGTAATTATCTGATGTATGAACTCCTTCATACTTACGGAAATCTAATCCTTGTCTACTAGCATCACCATCAGGACAAAGTACCTTATATGATACTTTCAATGGTTGTTCATACTCTTCTGAATACACAACAGTAAATATATCGGTTTTGATTGTTTTTGGTTTATCCTGCCCAAATCCAAATAATGGTTGGAATGATAATAATATTAGTAGAAATCGTAGATTGTTTTTCATAGTTTGTTTAGTAAAATAAAAGACCCGAAACTAAAGTCTCGGGCCCTTTGTTAATTAAATTTACTTATTAAGCCATTTTATAAGTTGGAATGTTATTTTCTGATTTGAACACTTTGTAGTTGTACTTATCTAATAAACGTTTTCCGTTGTATAAATCAAATACCATATAAGAGAACTGAGAACCTATCCAGTTTGTAAATCTACCTCTAAGAGTTGGTTTCTCAACAACACCCATTTTGTATCCCATATATTCTGTCCAAGGTTTGAACAACCAATATGCCATTTTAGTATTGTTAGGATTCTCTTTCATAAACTTAACAACTTTTCTTGCCCACATCTGATATCCAATTACCAATTTAGGGTCTTTTTCGAACATCATTTCACCATACTTCTCATCTGCGTTCCACATTTCTTCTGATAGGAAACCTTGTCTGTATAATTCATTACAGATAATCTTTCCACCACCCATAGCTGGTGTTCCTAATCCACCACCAGTTGCTGGTGAGAATGAATTTGATGATGGGATATTTCTACCACTACCACCACTATTAGAAGTTTGTGCTACTAATGTTGTTGGTACATTACTTAGATTTGCTCCAACAGAAGTAATTGGGGCAACTGTTGTTGGTGATGTAAACGATGTTGGTGTTGTAGCTACTGATACTGCTACAGGGTTACCTTTAGTTGGTCCTACTGAAACCGGCCCAGTTGTTGTATTACCACCCGTTGGAGTTCCTGTACTTACTACTGGGTCTGGCGGTGGTGGTGGTGGTGGTGTTGGAGCAGCGATTCCTAATACCGTTCTATATGTGTTTGTTGCAAATTGATTAATTGCTGTTAATGTTCCTGATAATGGAACACTAGTAACTACAACTTGTGCTGTTTTCTTCGATAATCCATAAGAATCTTCAAATAGTGATATTCCCAAATAACCAGTTGTTTTATACATAGCTTCTGTTTGATTAAAAACACGTGCTTGGTATTCTGTAAATATTATCTGTCCAGGAGTTATACTAATATTACCCCCTACGAATGGTTCACCTACAGGTTGAGCAGGTAAAGCTGGTGCTTGATTTGGTACTGCTTGAGCTGCTGCTTGAGCTACTTTCTGTATTGCTTTAGATTGATTCGATACTTGTGGTGGTGCTGCTGCCATAATGTTTCCCTTAATTGTTTTATTCTTTTATATAAATATGGAAATATTTTAAATTACACTAATTTTTAGTAATCATCATCATCACCATCAATATAATCCCACCCATCGGTATCTCTATCGTTATATCCGTTAGAAAATCCTCTATCCATATCCATATCAGGATTGGTATCATCAACCAATGATATTGCCATTGTGATTATATTATCTACCCACCCTTTGTGAACTGGGTTATCTGTATCTATAGAGATAGTATGTTTATCTCCATCTGTAGTTACTATAATAATAACTTCATCTTCTATAATGATGTTTGATATATCACTTAACATCTACTTCCTTATTACGATTTATGATTCCTTTTAGGAATTCTTTATCCCAAATGTATGTACGGCTACTTTCATATGGCCATTCATCCTGCCAATAGTTTTCTTTTTCTTCTTTTTTAAACTTTTGTTGTAAAACCCACACTCTTAGTGAAATTCTACGAAACAACTTTTTGAACATTTATTAGTTTCCCTTTCTTAAAAATATAAAATATGAATCAAACAGGATTCTCCCTGCTTCTTTACTCAACTTTGTTAAATCCATCTTAAAGAATTCCTTCTTATCAACGAACTTAATTTCTTCGTGTTCAAGTAGTTTCGCTTTACCACCCTCTAGTCTTACAACCATCGGTGTAAATTCTATATTTTCATCATTCAGGGTTCTGAATTCGTGGAAGGGATATATCTCTATATCTAACTCTTCTTTGAACTCCCTAATAATTGCTTCATCAATTGTTTCTCCTTCTTCCATCTTACCACCAGGAAATTCCCATTTTCCCGGTTGATGTTGGTTGGTTAACTTTCTTTTACCAATTAGTACCTTATCATTCCATATCAGAATTCCGCAAACTACTTTCAAACTCATCTTCATCAGATAACATCTTACATAACCTCTCCCAAATAAGTATTGTCATTTTGGGATTTTTATTTAGTGGTATCAAAATACTTGCGTATTCAAACATCTCAGTCTGTTTGACTGATTTGGTGTTATCAAATATGGTATTTTCAAACATCAACTTTAACACTATCTTTTTCCTTTTGGAACAATTTGCTCCTAACTTCAGAATCAACTCCAAAGTGTTGTAACAAATCATTCATTCCTCTTCGGTTTACAAACTCTGGTTTGTTTCCGTTTTTAATAACTTTGATTAAATCTTTATCTTCGATTTTACCATTCTTTTCTGAAGTCATAATATAAACCCAATTCCAAGGGCCTTCGGTTACTACCATCCATGCTTCATTGTTCTCTACTGAGTAAGTAACTTCCTTACTCCATTTTTTGATACTACTTTTCATCACTTGTTTAATATGATTGTTTAATTTATACAAATATACGAACTAACTTTTAATTTTCCAAATCTAAACCTAATTTTTTCTTCTGTTCATCGTTTAAATCATCTGGTGTTATAGGTTTACCTAAATGATTACCCAATGTATTTAAAACTTGCCCTCGTTGGAATGGTGTTCCAAACTTCCAAACATAGCACAATTTGTTTTTATATTCATCTATTTCTGATTTCAGAGATTCTACTGAATTATCTAATAACTCAACATCAGATTCTTTAAAATCAAAATCAATCTTATTATCAACAGCCATATCAATTACACCTAATAAATCATTCGACTTATACCTATCATTCAACTCTTTAAAATCTTCTTCGTTACCACCTTTATCAGGATGTAATTGCTTGGCTGCTTTTTTATATATATCTTTTACACTTTCATCAGCATGTTTAGATTTCTTCTTTTTTTTAGGATTTGGGATTTCAACATCCTTTTGTCCTTCTCTTTTAAGAACATTACTAAACTCTTCTTCAAATTCTATTGTTAACTCAGAGTGTTGTTCTTTGAGTTCATCCAAATCCAATTTCAGATATTTATACTGATATACTAATTTTTTAAGATTTATCATCGGTTGCTTCGGGCTCCATTACTACCATACATTCAGTAGTAAGTAGTGTACCCGCCACAGAAACCGCTTTCTCAATAGCTGTTCTCGTTACTTTTGTAGGGTCTACAACCCCACCTTCTACTAAATCACCGAATTCCTCATTTCTAACATCATAACCTACTTTGTGATTATTAGCTAATGGTGAATTTAATTTTTCAATCAATGAATCTGCTGAAATACCTGCATTTTCAATGATTGCTCTAAATGGAGCTTCACAAGATGAGAATACTATATCAACACCAACACCTCTATCATGAGATAATCCATTTGGTTTTGTTGCTTTATTCTTTGAATGAATCAAAGCAACTCCACCACCAGGAACAATACCTTCTTCTAAAGCTGCTTTAGTTGATAAGATAGCATCATCTACTCTATCTTTCTTTTCTTTCAACTCAACCTCAGATTCTGCTCCTACTTTGATAACTGCTACACCACCACTCAATTTTGCTAATCTGTTTTCTAACTTTTCCTTTTCGAAATCAGATTCCACTTTCAATTTCTCAGTTTTGATTAAACCGATTCTAGTGTGGATATCCTCTTCTTCACCATGTCCACCGATAATAGCAGTTTTTAGTTTATCTGATACTACCTTATCACAAGTTCCAAAATGTTCTTCTGATACTTCTTCTAATGTAACACCCAATTCATCACCAACAACAGTTGCTCCAGTCAAAGCTGCCATATCTTTAAGAATCTCTTTTCTCTCAGCACCAAAGCCAGGAGCTTTTACTGCTAAACATTTCAGAGTTCCTCTAGCTGCGTTCACAACCATACTTGCTAATGCTTCACCATCTACATCATGAGCGATGATTACGATTGGTTTGTTGTTCATAGATGATGATTCTAAGATTCCTAAGATATCATCCATTTGTGAAATCCTACCATCATACAATAGAATATTAGGTTCTTCTAAGATACTAGCCAATTTTGCTTGGTTGTTCATAAAGAAGTGAGATAGGTATCCTTTATCGAATTCCAATCCTTCTACAATCTCTAATGAAGTTTCATTTGAGTTTCCTTCTTCTACAGTTACAACACCATCGTTACCTACTTGATGAATTGCTTCTGAGATAATACCACCGATTTCTTCATCACCATTTGCTGAGATTGTAGCGATGTTCTTAACTGCATCATTATCTTTAATATCTTCTGAGATATTATTCATCAACTCATCTACTACTACTTTAACACCTTCTTGCATACCTCTATACAATTCTATAGGATTTGCTCCCTTCTCAACCTGCTTCATACCTTCATTGAAAATATGTTGAGCTAATACTGTAGATGTTGTTGTACCATCACCAGCATTATCTGCAGTTTGTTGAGATGCTTCTTTAATAATCTGTGCTCCCAAATTGATTGTTGAATCTGAAAACTCAATTGATTTTGCTACAGTTACACCATCTTTCGTAATGTGAGGTGCTCCCTCTCTTTCGATGATTACATTTCTACCTCTCGGTCCTAATGTAACTTTAACTGCATCTGCTAATTCGTTTACACCCTTTAGTAGTTTTTCTCTACTATCTTTTCCGTGATATATTTCTTTACCCATAACTTTTTATCCGTTTACTTTTTGATTAACTGAATTTAATATTAACACACATTTATCTAATACAGGAGCTACCAATGGTACTTCCGATACTTTGATATTTGATTGTTGTACTAATGTATATAAAATGTTTACATCATTAGCATCTAATTGTGGAAGTGTTTCTTCCTTTGTAGTTGTTTCTACTTTTTTTGCCATAACTTATTCCCTTTTTTTAATTTGTTTTTAAATGTATATTTCCCCATCCTTCAATTTCATCACCATTTGGGGCAATGAATGGTTTCCAATCCATACTAATTATTTCTAATTTATTGGATATTATTGCGTTTTTATACGGATTTCCTTTCAACTCTTCTTCAGAGTAATCACCAAATGTTGTTGCTGATACGGATTCATCTATTGATTGCCCATAGGATGCAAACAACACACGTCCTTTAACTCTATTGTGTATTTCTCTAACTATCCACTTTGGGAAATCTCCTAACTTTTGATTAAAATATGATGATGGAACACAATACAGATTTACATCACTACAATGTAGATTAACATCAGCTGCGAATCTTATAGATTCATTACTTTTAATAAGAGCTTTAGCTCCTTTTTTAGTTATCAAATATGAATGTGCTGCGAACTCAGATGGATACTTCTTTGGGTTTTTTAGAACATATGAATCTGTTTTTTCATACTCTAATAGTTTATCTTGCCCACCCATTAGGATAACATCCCAATCGAAAGTATCCATTTCTTCTAAGAGTTTTTTATATCCAAATGAGTTTGGTAGTGCAATTCTAAGTAATGTATGTGATACACAAGCATCATCTTCTAAAACCAAACAATTTTTAATTTCTGATGAGGTTTCCAAAAACTTCTTATAAACCAACTGATGTGATAATGCACATCCATACACTCCCTTACTTAAATTACCATAAGGGTCTGTAAAGGTATCGGATATAATACCATTATCTAAACATTCAGTAATATCCAATTCATTACCATCTATCGCCGTAATCCACTCTATCTTTGATTTATCAAACCCAGCAGTTTCTAAATCAGCTTCTAACGTTTTACTACGATTTTTATGGCGTTCTAACGATATGATATAAATTTTATCTATAAAGTCCATTACTTTTGTTCTTCTTTTGATTTAATAGTTGCTTTTGCTTTTTGGATTTGTTCTACTCTCCATTGTGGTTGCCCACCTCTTAGATTACCTTTTAAATTGTGGAAACAATTATAACATAGGAATCTTAGATTTTTTAATATATGGTCTTTCCAATTATCATTAATGTGGTCTAATATCAATGGTACTTTATCATCTGTAATACGTTTCTCATCATACCCACAATTATGACAACAAGGTTTAAAATCTACCTTATCTGAGTTGTTCAATAATCTGTTCTTTAACTGATGTACTGAATAATTTGGGTATTTACCTTCTAATATATCTTTAAGTGCATATTTACCCTTTGTGATATTGTATGGTTTCTTAACACCCTTACCTCTTTTGTTCTTCTGTAAATCCCAAAGGTGTTTACCACTTTCAGAATCTATGTATCTCTTAGAATACTTTTCATATGTTGTAAGTGATATGTTAAGGAATCTAGCAGCACCACTATTGGATTTGGAGTTCTTCATCGCATACCGAATCTGAGCTTCAGTTAAGTTGAGAGGTTCTCTTCCCCTTCCCAACACAAATCCATTTGGCATTACATCACCTTTTTTCATTTCTTATCCAAATAGTTTTTTGAGTTCCTTTCAAAATCAGAAATACTAAGTAACCATTTAGTTACTAATATTACATAAAATGATTCTACGAAGGTGAATTGAGGTAATCCAAACTTGGGTGATATGATACAATTCCATACTCCCCAAAAAGGCGTTGTAAAAATAAGTACCCATATGGATATCATTCCTATGAATCCGAGTATACCAAATAACATTAATTTATAATCTTTCATAACTATTTCATTTATATATAAGTATTAAACTTTATATTTAAAATACAAACTTTCCAAAAATTGGAAATCTTTTTTTGTTAATAGATAATTTCCTGCACCAAATTTCTCTGTAAGTTGGTGTAATCTCTTTCTATCTCTCCATTGTGGAATACCTTTCATATTACCACTTGAGTAAACTACATTATGTACTTCATTCAACAGATGTCTTTGTTGATTCCAAATACTTTCATATACTTTAGTTACATTTTTCATTTCCAAAATACTTGAATGGTGATTAACAATAAACATAAACCTAATGATACAGCTGTTTTCATAGATATACCTTCATTAAAAATCCAACTCGTAAATACTGCGTAAACTACCATACCAATTGAAAATCCTAAAAATCTACCTGGCCACAACAATCCTTCAAATCCCTGCACTGCGTATTTAGTACCCCATATATACAAAAAGGATATAGGAACACCACACAATGCTAATAGTAGAGTGTTTTCCTTAAACCACTCCCATTTGAATTGCCCGTTTAGTTGAAACCAAACTGCAACATGTCCTAAAAAGAACCAAAATACACTAACTAAAATTAACTTACTATTCATCTTTTTCGTATGCTTTTGGAGATGGCATTCCTGAATAATAACACCATTTTTCATATTCCCATTCTTCATTATAATCATGTGGAGACTGGTTATCAGGATGTAGTACATCATTCCCTTTCTCCATTTCTGCTTCTATGTAACGTTTTGTTTTACTCATAATATACTAATATACAAAATTTATTTTAAACTACCAAAAGTTTTTTGAAGTTTTTCCGTTAATGAAA
>VMHT01059027.1_pt1 | contig 11868 bp, 17 predicted proteins | sample 4693611 | NCBI WGS metagenome assembly VMHT01 (sample SAMN12280063, study PRJNA550983) | marine metagenome | isolation source: seawater sampled from same location over 5 years 0.02-0.2 micron viral filtrate | place: USA: collected off the coast of southern California halfway between the port... ...
AATAAAAAACCACCCCAGTCAATGAGGTGGTGGACAGTTTAGGAAGTGGTCAAAGAGCGTTACCTCGTGGGAGGACTTCTTCGGGAAAGACAAACTTCTCTCCTGGTTGGTCAACTGGTGCCAACCAAGCACGTAGTCCCTCGTTTAATAATATGTTCTTTGTATAGAACGTCTCAAATTCAGGATCTTCTGCTGCACGAATCTCTTGACTCACAAAATCATAAGCACGAAGATTAAAAGCAAGCCCAATGATGCCAATAGAAGAGACCCAAAGACCCATGACAGGAACAAACAGCATAAAGAAGTGCAACCAACGCTTATTACTAAACGCAACCCCGAAGATTTGCGACCAAAAACGATTCGCTGTAACCATCGAATAGGTCTCCTCCTCCTGAGTGGAATCGAACGCTTTAAATGTGTTTGCCTGTTCTCCATCTTCATATAAGGTATTCTCAACAGTAACGCCATGAATTGCTGATAGCAGTGCTCCACCTAGTATACCAGCAACACCCATCATATGGAAGGGGTTGAGTGTCCAGTTGTGGAAACCCTGAAGAAACAACAGGAATCTAAAGATTGCTGCTACCCCGAAACTAGGTGCAAAGAACCATGAAGACTGACCCAGTGGATAGATAAGGAATACGCTGACAAAAACAGCAATAGGACCAGAGAACGCAATAGCATTGTACGGACGGATACCAATCAGGCGAGCAAGTTCAAATTGCCTAAGCATGAAACCAATGAGAGCAAAGGCACCGTGGAGTGCCACAAAATTCCAGAGTCCCCCAAGTTGGCACCACCGCTGGAAATTCCCCTGAGATTCAGGACCCCAAAGTAGAAGAAGAGAATGACCCATAGCGTCAGCAGGCGTCGAGACAGCTGCCGTAAGAAAGTTAGCACCCTCAAGATAGGAACTAGCAAGACCGTGGGTGTACCAACTCGTGACAAAAGCTGTGCCAGTAAGCCAACCGCCAATGGCAAGATAAGCAGTGGGAAGAAGTAAGAGTCCAGACCAACCCACAAAGACAAAGCGATCCCGTTTAACCCAGTCGTCCAGGACATCGAACCACCCCCTAGTTGGTGTTGTAAGTGTACTTGTAGTCATTTTTTGTTTACCGTAGACATAAAACTTTACATTATTGAAGAAAAAAATAGGGGTCATTACGACCCCTAGTTATATCCTAATTTATTTCAAATTAGGAGTTAGTATCAACCAACTGAAGGAGCAATTAAGGCCACAGGTGTGGACTCAGCTGCTGCAAGATCAAGCGGGAAGTTATGTGCATTTCTTTCGTGCATGACTTCCATTCCGAGTCCTGCACGGTTGAGCACGTCTGCCCATGTGTTGAGGACACGTCCTTGTCCGTCGAGGATGGACTGGTTGAAGTTGAATCCATTGAGGTTAAATGCCATGGTGCTTACGCCCAGTGCGGTGAACCAGATTCCAACTACAGGCCATGCTGCGAGGAAGAAGTGCAGTGAACGTGAGTTGTTGAATGAAGCATATTGGAAGATCAAACGACCAAAGTAACCGTGAGCGGCGACAATGTTGTATGTCTCTTCTTCTTGACCGAACTTGTAACCATAGTTCTGTGACTCAGTTTCAGTCGTCTCACGGACGAGTGAAGATGTAACCAAAGAACCGTGCATTGCACTGAACAGTGAACCACCGAATACACCTGCGACACCCAACATGTGGAAGGGATGCATCAGGATGTTATGTTCTGCCTGGAATACAAGCATGTAGTTGAAAGTACCAGAGATGCCAAGTGGCATAGCGTCGGAGAATGAACCTTGACCGAAAGGATATACGAGGAATACTGCACTCGCAGCAGCGACTGGTGCCGAGTAGGCAACACAGATCCAAGGGCGCATGCCCAAGCGGTAGGAAAGTTCCCACTCACGTCCCATATAGGCGTAGATGCCGATCAGGAAGTGGAACACAACCAGTTGGAAAGGACCGCCGTTGTAGAGCCACTCGTCGAGTGAGGCAGCTTCCCAGATTGGGTAGAAGTGGAGACCGATTGCGTTGGAGGATGGGACAACAGCACCAGAGATGATGTTGTTTCCATACATGAGTGAACCAGCGACGGGTTCACGGATGCCGTCAATATCGACGGGAGGTGCTGCTACGAAAGCAACGATGAAACAGATAGTTGCTGCAAGCAACGTAGGAATCATCAGCACACCGAACCAACCAACATACAAACGATTGTTGGTGGACGTTACCCAATCGCAGAAATTATTCCACGGCGAGGTTGATTGTTGTCTAGAAAGAGTTGAAGCCATTGTTTTGAACAAAAAAGTAAGACCATCAGGGAATGGTGGAGTTACTATTTCCTCGCCACCCTAAGGCAAGGATATGAAAGACGTTTTTATACACCCTAGAGGTCTTGGTTTGTGGGGTGTTAAGAAGCGTTAAGAAATGTGTTGGTTCCTTAACTTGCTAACCTATTTATTATAGCAGGTTGTGCTATGCCCGTCAACCCCAGAAAGATGAGTGATTATACTCAACTAGTAGGAGGGGTCTTCCGAACTGAGATCAGTATAGCATGGTTCTATGTCCCAGTGCTCCCAATCTACCTCTCTTTTTGCAATCATTTGTTCCAGTTCCTCAACTGTCATACACACTTTGACAGGTTTACTAGTCTCCTTGTCGTAGATATGGAACATTTGTGTATCAATCATTACTTATTTTAATTCGGACAATAAAAAAGGGACCTTCTGTTATGTGGCAGAGGTCCCTTTAGGCGGCGACGATATATTTTATTTAGGCGGGGTTGGTAACAGGCACCATCATGCCTGGTCCCATGTCATCGTCATCATCAATATCAATATCAGATAGGACTGCGTTAATAATAAAAAGAAGTACTAGACCTGATGCGAATATTAACATTTACCATACTCCTGGAATAATTTGTCCTGTGGTTGCATAAGTTCCAACAGCGATGATGAAACCAAGCATTGCTAGACGTGAGTTGAGGATCTCTGCCTCAGGTGTGAATCCGAATTTCATTTTTTGTTCTCCAATGTTGTGTTTGTGATAATGATGCGTTCACCATCGTGGGTGAATTGTAGCTCGTCATCTGGATGCCACAGAAGTTCTTCATACATGTCATCCAGTTTCTGCATATCTTTATACAGTTGGTTTGGGTTTGGCATTTTCCTCCTTAACTTCCCATGACCCGCCAACGCCGCCGTCCATGTTGACAATAATATCTTGTGGTTCAGCAGGTTCACGTAAGTGATAGGGTTTATGTTCTCTATCCATAGGTTGTGACTTGGTGTCATCATTTCTGGATAGATTTTTAAGGACGATGAATGCGTCCTTATTATATTTACGAACACCGTAAGGAGTTGCCCACTTTTTGTTGAACTCCTCACCTTGATGGATACCAGAAACTACTGTACCACCGATCTCAATTACGATGTTATCATATCTGACATCCCAACCGAGAGTGTGAATTGTTTCCCAAAGTTCATCTTGTGTAAGGTTCATCAGTAAAGATTCTCTTCCTGTTCTGCCAAAATGACACAATCAGATGTAGGATAAGACACACATGTCAGAATAAAACCTGACTCCATTTGATCATCATCCAAGAATGATTGATCACTTTGATCAACAGAACCACTCTCAAGTTTACCAGCACAAGATGAACAAGCACCAGCGCGGCATGAGTAGTTCATATCAACACCTGCTTCTTCAGCAGCATCGAGGATGTACTGATCGTCTTCGCAAGGAAAGGACGTTTCAGTTTTATCTGGTGCTCTAGTTGTGATAGTAAAAGTCATTTAATATGTTTCGGAAAGTTGTTCTACAGAATATGCCAGTGCTACTAGGAACACGACACTTATCATTGTAAAGAATGATGCCGCCATTGTCAAGCTACTCCAAAAAAGAAGTTGCCTGTGATGGCATATGACAGGAAACCAGCAATAATGCCAAGCATTGCCCAGCGACCGTTTGCTTTTTCAGCACGGTCAGCATGAGTCTCATACCCATAACGCTCTGCTTCTGTGGGATCTACATACATGCGGGGTTCTGATGCCCACATGTTTGTGCGTCCACCATCTTCTGTTGTTACGGTCATGATACGTTTCGTAATGAATCTTTACATAGTATATAGTAATCGTTAAGATCTGTCAAGTGGTGTGTGCCACTTTATGCACAGGCACACCAACTAAATATATATGAATATAAATTTTATACGTTATGAAGAAATTTCTTCCTATCGTTATGCTATTGATGACTGCATCTGCTACTCAAGCAGGTGGACTTGTATCAAAACAATCTTCTAGTGTTCAACTAACTGTTGATGCTGCTAGATCAACTGCCATAAGAGTTGGCAATACTTATAGTATTTCAGGCACCAATGTTGGCACCTCAGATGGAACAACCGCTGGTGTGCTTTCATCGGGCACAATCACTAGTGGAGTATATTCACCTGGCACGATTTCAGCAAGTCAACTTTCAGCAACGAATGGCGAATCATTCTCATTTGCCACATCGTTCACACAGGGTGATGCAATCCCAACTTCTGAACCTACTGTAGGAGATGTTCCTAACTTCAGTAATGTAACTTCTTACACTGCTGGAACTGCTGGAACATTAGCAGGTACTGTAGGAACGTCAGGTGCTCTAACTGTGACGGCTGGAGGAGCTGGTACTACAGCAACAGGACAATTTGTGAGTGAGATCACTGTTATCGATTAGTAGAGGAAACATCATGAAAAAATTATTCATTGTGATGTTTCTATTGGGATCTCCAGTAATGGCGGTCCCCGTGGTCCCAAATTTCACCCAGGGATCTATGACATCAAGGACGGAGACGACCCAAAAAATAACTGAGACCATAAATTCTATGGACTATAACACTGGTTATCAGTATTCTGCTACTGGAACTGGTGTATCAGCATCTGGAAACCTCTCACCAGTAACAGGTGCTACGAATGTAACTATAAATGGAGTGACTTCATCATGGACTGGAGCAACAAGCAAACCACAGTTCACACAAACAGTACCAGGAGCAGCGTTTCAGTTCACCGAAACTTATCGCGGACCTGGTTTAAGCAACCAAACAATTATTCAAAGAGAAACAGAGGTTATAAGCATAACCGATACAACCTCAATTTTCAGTCAGTAATTGGAGCAGTTATTCTCGGATCATTATTGCCATTAAATTCTTATGCTGAAACTGTTGGTGGTGTGTCTGCTACTGCTTCTCCTGTCGCTAACAGTTCAGGCTCCGTTACAAACCAAGCTATACAAGTCCTTCAGGGACCTTACATTACAAACACATACGGTGGAGGTATACAATGTCAGGGTCCCACTCGCAATTTTACGCCGTATGTAACAGGTAGTGTCTCTGCTGCTAAACCTTTTGAAGGTTATTATGATGATCCCGTATACGATGTCACCGATAACTTTGGTGCCTACGATGATGACGGGAATGATATTGGAGATGGTATCTTAGATAATCCTGGAGATATTTTATTCACCAAAAGGACTAGAACTGGTCAGAAAAATAATTATAGTTTAGGGTTAGGGTTCTCTATGACATGGAGCACACCTACAGATAAGAAATTACAAGATCTATGTAAGAGAGCAGCAACTACACAGATTGAATTGACTAGTCAAATTGTTGCCAATAAAAGATTAGATTTTGAGATAGCCAGACTTAAAAATTGTGGTGAGTTAAAGTTAAAAGGAATTCAATTTCATCCCAGGAGTCCTTACTTTAAAGTGTGTGCTGATGTTGTGGTAAACAATCCACCAGGACATAAGCATCCACACTACCATAATATCCCTAGAGTTTCTTCTTCTTCCTCGGGAAAACAGAACGAAGCTCCTTCACAGCGTGATTCATCTGACGCTGCTCTGCTAGGCGCTCCCCTACAGACAAAATAGGAGGTTTCTTACCACGTAAGGTAGCAATCTTTTTCATAACTTTCTTAACCGCTGGTTTGACTGCTTTCAATAGCAGATCTGCCAGCGGTTTTGCCACAAGTGCTGATGATGTAGCGATGACAGCAATACCGCCCACTTGAATAACCTGCCCACTACTAGGTAGACCGGCAAGTATTTGTGTAGGTAGAGGAACTGGTTCTGTTATCTGAACACATGTCTTATCAATCAGTTGATAACCAACAACTTCTTTTCTAAATCCTTCTACTAATGTTCCCACAGGTTCTTGTGCTTTTTGTGTTGGTGTAGGACATTCTATACCAGCAGAAGGAACAGGTGGTTTTGTTTCTGGTGGTTTAATTTCAGGTGGTGTTGGTGGTTTTGGTGATCTGGTATCCACCTGAGGTGGACCAGTCCTAATCATCTGGTTTGGTTCAAAAGAAAGAGGATTAAAATTGGGAAGGCCAGAATCACAAATTGTAACCACACCATTGGGATCATCCTCTCTTAGTTGATTATTTTTAGCACTATTAGTTTCAGTCGCCTCAACACATCCTGGAATATTAACTACAGGACTGCCGATGTTTACCACTACTGGAGCTGCTAGTGGTATAGATGTTGAGGTTCTAGAAAAGTCATAGGTGGGTATAGTATTAATTTGAATTTCATTAATACTAATATCACCACCTGTAATAATAGGTATCTCAGGCATCAGTCCTCAAATAATTTTAAAAATCCTGTCCACATAGAATGAAAGAATACATATAGGAAAAATGTTTCTGTCGCTTCTTTCTTTTGTTGCTTCTTATAGGTCGTTTGAGCCATAATGTTTCCTCAATGCATGACTATTTAACAATCATTAAATACCGATCCTACTTGCGAACCAAGTGAAGACCCTGCCTTCTGTCCTAATAGCAATGCCCATCCACCTGCCAACCAACCCACGTAGGGGACGCTAGCAAGGGCAGGAACAGCAACTCCAGCAGCAATAGCACTACCCGCCATCGCACCTTGACTTCGTGCTCCAGCGTCCGCCACTAAACACTCTGCTTGTTTTGCAGTTAACTTTCCCTCTTCACCTGTTGCACCTCCTAGATTCCTAGTGCCCTCACGGGTATATTGATCACGGCGGTACTCATTTCTAATTTCGGATCCACCACCAAACAATCCTTTTCTCTCTTTATCAACATCTAGAGACCTTTCGGACTCTAGAATCTTAGGATCGTCAGCACGAAATTCAATTTCATAACCATCCTTGCCTGCATTAATCCTATAAGAAGAGTAAGGACCACGAGGGATGTGAAATGTAGGAGGTTGAATCACAGGTTCAGGTTCTTGCCTGAAAACATATCCAAGCAGACCTATATGTGCTACAACAAATACTCCACCAACTGAAGCGGCGACAATCTTAAGTTTATTCATGGTTAGAATGGCATGACAGGACTAGACATAGCGGGACCAGTCATCTCAGGAACTCCTGGAATAGCAGCATCTACCATTGCTGGTAGTGCTTCTGTAATTGCTTCAGTGATAGCAGCAGTTACTCTCTCCCTTGATTGCTCGATTAATGTATCCTTTTGAACATAAAGATAAACACCACCCCCTAGAACAGATAAAGAAACTAGACCAGATAATAACGCTACACCATTAATTAATTTTTGCATCTTTCTTCTCCAGTGTAGGTGCTTGTTTAACTTCGTCATCCCTTTTCTTTTTAGAAGGCATGACACCAAATGTAGCTAAAGTTCCAGTGAATACACTGGCTATAAAAGTTGGATCGATATTTTTCTGAGGAACCCCAGGAACAGTTACATAATTAAGAGTCAGAATTGCTGCTGACCATCCAAGAATAATAACTCGGACGAGAGTTGATACACCTTCGTCCGCCCACTCAAATTTGTTTTCCTTTTTGGTTTCCTCTTTCTTCTGTGGATTTGATTCCATAAGTAAAGAGTAAGGCTCAAGTATTTATTAATAAATAAATTAGGAAATCAATTTTTATACAAATGGCAGGGAAAATTTTTAGTAAATTTGGTGCTAAGAGATCTTTAAACCTTGCAGACTTGCCAGATAAAAAAGAAGCATTAAATAATTTATTAGATAAACTTGCAGACTCTACCGAAACTTTTACATGGGAAGATATTAATTTACTGAGATTTATTTCATTAACAGATATTAGTTCTTCAACATTTACTTCTGCTTCTGATGCAACTGTAAAACTAATTAATAGTAGTGGTATACTAACTCCTTACAATCCATTAATTACTTTAGAAAATCGTTTTGATAAAGCATACTTTACTACATCAGAACCATATTTTGCTGGTGGCAATGGACTATCAGCATCATATTTTGATTCCAATTCAATACAAAGAGCAACAGAGAATGATCCTGCCAGTAATTTTACAGGATTTGATACCAGTTTATTAGTTAGACAAGATAATTTTTGGGAAAGAGGAAATTTTTCATATGAAAATAAAATTTTAGTAGATTTTGTTTCTTTATATGGTGGTGTGCAATGGGAAGGTTATTTTAAACCCACACAAGATGGAAATTATAGTTTATTAATAACAACTGGAGGATTTTTAAAAGTAGAATTTGATAATAAAACACAACCAAGAACTTTTATATCAGATCCTGCAACTGGAACTTTTAATTATCAAAATAATGATTTCGCTGAAGTAACTACTTTAGTTGATGATACAAAATTAGATCAATCTGCAGATTTATCTGCAGCAGTAAGATATAGTTCTGGTATTGCATTAAATACTAATCATACATATGTTCTTGATCTTGGATCATTAGTGCAATGGGAAGCATATAAAATAAGAATAACTTATTTTACAGATCCAAATGCATATCTAGAAAACGAAACCGCAAATAAATCCATAGAGATAAACATTAGTTCTCCTAGTGACACATCAAATTTAAATTATAAACAACTATTTACAAAAAATTATTTTCAAAATTATAATATAGGAGACTTTAGAGATTTTATAGAGAAATCTGTTTCTCTTGGCGGAACTGAAATAGGAAGTAAAGGAACAATTGGAGATGTTCAAGCAAGTTTTACAAATTCTCCAGGACAAATAGGTGATAGTTATAGAAATCTAAGTAACATCAATCCTATAATTTCATATTATCAATTCCCAAAACAAATATCAGATGTAGAAACCGATATACAAGGTTGCAATGTTCAAAACAATATTAAATCTATTTCTATTAGCAATGCACAAGCAGACTCAACCGAAGGTATTGAGATTGGAAACTATGTAATTGGATCTGGTATTCAACCAGGAACAAGAGTTACTAGTGTTGTTATTAATAATATAGTAGTATCTCCTGCTCCTAATAATACTGCAAGTAATACAACATTAACTTTTGTAGATCACAGAGGTCTTGTTGCATTTGGAACTGGAGATGTATATGGTGATAAAATAGACACGATAACAAATTCATATGATTTGTCAAACATTGATAATAATCAAATAGTATTATCATCTGGTTTGTCATTTACATATGATAACAATATAGATAATACTACAAACAATACTGCTGTTGGTATATTACTAGAAGACTATACTGGATCTGTAATAAACTTTAAAAATGCTTCATCATCAAGTTCAATAGGCAATCAAAAGTTTTATGTTTACGAGACGTTAGGGTTGGTTGACAGTGGTTTAAAGAATTTCTGTCAGGGGGTATTGAAGGCACGTTTGATGGCAACTCAAAATGATACTACATCAAATAGTATTAACATTACCGTAGATGATGTTACTGGTATAACAAACAACATGTATGTTCATGCGTTTCCATCTGTAAATTTTGGAGAAAGATTAGACGGAACTGTTAATGAATTATTCAGTAAAGTTCAGGTAACTAATATAAGTGGAACTACATTAACTTTGACTGGTGTTGAAGGTGTTCCTGTTTTACTATCAGGATTGGAATATAACTCAGAAAAAATAAAGAACATCGTATTTACTTCTACCGATGTTAACAAAGAAGTTTGTTTCAGACCAACTGATACATCACCACCATTTGCTGCCAATGCTGCTGGATTAACAACACCATTTAACGTATCATTAGTAAATGAGTTTACTAGTAATTCTGCTAGTAATTCTGGAGGAGTTTTAAATAACTCTTCAAAAGTAACTTACTCTGCATTAGAAATTAAACATGACACTGGTAACATCGCTAATAATATAAGTGCTTACGCATCAGAAACAATAAGTGATTACCTACCGATAGAAGACTCTGCCGGAAATACTTTTTATATATTATTAGGTAGTTGAACTTAACAACAAATTATATTCTTCTCCATTGATAATTACAGGAAGTTTATGTGTAAATTTTTGCGATGGTAATACAGTATCAGATTCGGTTTGTATACCCTGAATGTTATTTACTGATATAGGATCTCCTTTAAGAACCATATTACCTATACTCATTTCTTGACTATCAGGATTTGATATTGCTGCAGCAGAATATTCTAATGTATTAGTTGCGCTGTTGAATTCCCATGGTGATGTGTTATCAGAAAAAGATCTAAGTTTTTCTATGTTAGTCTCTGTAGAACTTGGATTTATAATAAAAACTCCAGGACTAGTCGTTGTAAATATATCTGCAGTTCCATTATTAAAATTATCTGGATCAAAAGATTTCAATGATCCTTCTAATTTTATTGGATTTACTTTAAAAATATTATTAATAGATCTTGCATATTTTTTGAATCTAAAGTAATTAGCTGCATCTAAACTTAATTCTAAATTACTAAAATTTTGATTGATAGTATTACTCAATACCCCATTATTATAAATTGGATCATTGCTCGACAAAAAAGTATTTTCATCAACAAATTCTGGAAAAATTAAATTTAATAAATTTTCATTAGTAACTTCATTATTCCTTTCAAAAATTATAGGTATGTCTATATTATCACTACTTTGAAATGGAGATTCAATAGCAAAAGGTTTTACTAATTCTTGTCTGCTATATGAAGAAGCAATTTTAAAGTTGTTTATTCCATTAGTTAAAACAACTCTATAAGTTTCGTCATATGAAAATTGAGATGACACAAGAGGAGTTGTATCAGGTATTATGTAAGTTGGTAGTGGAAATAAATTACATGTTACATAAGGATATCTATTTGTTGAATCAAATGTTCCCGGACCACCTTCAAATAATGTTGACCATTTAATATCAGTAACAATTATTCCTGTTGAATTATCAACTTCTTTTATTATAAAATTTTTGTTATTAAAAAATTCACTTCCTGGAATGCCAGATTCATTTGTGAAAAATGTATCATAAATTTTTATTGTTTTTCCTTCTGCACTACTGGTAAGTCCATGATTTTCATTAAGAATAATACTTAAACTTTCAGGTTCAGTAGATGTAGCAGCAAGATAAGACATCGTAGAGATAGTTCTTGCTGCTCTTATCTTTACTGGATCTCCATTACCATAAATTGATAGCAAGTCAAATTCAAATAATGATGTTTCCGATCCTGCTACACCTGTTTCTTGTCTACTAAAATTATTAACACCTGGTTTATATACTATTGTACTAACATTCTTTGTGTTGTTAGAAAACACCTGCAAGTCTTCCGATATACTTCCACCAGCTAAATTATTTAAACTTAAAAATTCATCAAAAGTTTCAGAAAGATTAAAACTTCTGACGTATCCTTGATTTGTAGATATTGACATTAGTTATTTACCTTTATTGTCCAACCTTTAGTTCTCAAAAATTCTGCTGCAGTAATGCCAACAAAAACAGTAGTGTTCAGACGATTAGTAATACTACTTACAGTTAATTCAAGAGATCCTCTAAAAATATCTCCATCAGCATTTTCAAATTCTATAATATTTGGAGTAGAAAGAATATCATCTATAGTATAACCAGATTCTCCACTATTTATCTGAACACTATAAGATGCAGAGTTATAATATTTTTCTTTAACT